>Ga0210018_1002066_pt1 | contig 10269 bp, 10 predicted proteins | sample CryGeyCG2014_010_2_FD_183967 | JGI IMG/M metagenome (GOLD analysis project Ga0210018, IMG submission 183967) | Groundwater microbial communities from aquifer - Crystal Geyser CG09_land_8/20/14_0.10 (SPAdes) (version 2) | ecosystem: Environmental > Aquatic > Deep subsurface > Groundwater | place... | reverse complement strand
TAATGATTTAAACCGAAAATTTAATGAAGTAATGGGGGAATTCGATTTAAAGTAGAAGCGGATAAACGCAGATTTTTAAAGATTTATGCCGAAATAAAATGCCTCAGAGGGCATTTTATTTTTGTCGCAATTACTGAACGAAGCTCGAACCTATTTTGAACGAAAAATGCTTGATTAGCTCCGCTCCGCGTTTCCGCCCGCCGAAACTCGGCGAGCAAAGCAAAACAATTTTCTTTCAATTTTTTAACGCCCGCCCGCCAAATTTTTCTTAAAAGGAATTGAAAATTGTTTTGCTTTGATGTCTTGATACCAAGACGGCGGAAACGCTTCACTACGGCTTGGGCGTGGCGGAATTCCTCCCCCCAACCCCCTCCTTCCGCCACACCCTCGCTCGGACTGCCCTTTTTTTCGGCGGAATTGGAGGCCGTGCCAATTTCATTGGCGCGCCGCCTGAATTTATTATTATCTTATCAAATTGAGCAAAATATTTCAATATAAAAAATAGGGTGGTAAAAGATGTCAAACGGAAGTTAAAATGGAATATAAAAGATTGACAAATTAAGCAAAAAGATGTAAGTTTATATATTAACAGGAAATGGTTTCCTGTTAGAAACAGCTCTTTAACAAACAGAAGGAGGTAACAAGCTATGCAACGATCGTCAGACGAGATCAAAGCACGGTGCGCTTGCGTCCCCGAAAACAAGAGTATTGTCACTCTTGTGGAGGCAAGTAGTAGTCCATCGGCTGCCTATGAGATGATTTTTGCTGAGACCAAAGATGTCTCAATGGCAAAAGCCGGCAGATGGCTTGCGGTGTTGCGTCGGGATTATCCCGTCGAGTATCGCAAGCTCGTTCCAATCCAACCCAGTCACGTCAGCAATGACAAGACACAGGCAGAAAAGGAGAAAAAATCATGAAAAGATTTGACCAGCAATTCTGCACTCGCATCTCAGAACCGTGGGACAGCATAGAGTCCGATGAATTCGTCGGTTTCCTACTGCCAAAATGTCAGGAGGTCATAACCCCTGAACGACTACGCCAGAAGATTGTCGAGCAATCAGTGCTGAAGGTGAAGTTTGGGATTGACCCAACGGCGTCAGAAATTCATATCGGGCATGTTGTACCGATCATGCTTCTGCGCCAATTCGCAAAAGCCGGACATCACATTGACTTCATCATCGGCGATTTCACTGCTCGAGTTGGCGATCCCACCGCGAGAGATACTGGACGAACTCCATTAAATCCGGAACAGATCGTAAAGAATATGCAGACATACATCAGTCAGATCGGAAAATACATCGATCTGCGGGTGCTCCATATTCATCACAACGCCGAGTGGCTAAACCCGATGACGTTACAAGAAATTTTCGCTATCTTCCAGCAAATCAATCTGTCGGAAGCAATGCAACGCGAAGATTTCAGAGCAAGGATGCGCAACGAGCAGGCCGTTTCAATTGCGGAAGTTTGCTACGGCGTTCTGATGGGCATAGATTCGGTTCATCTTGGAACTCATGTTGAAGTTGGCGGCATTGATCAACTATTAAACTTTCAACAGTGTCGTAAGATCATGCGTCAATCAGGCATGGACGAAGAGGTGATCCTGATGACTCCCATTTTGGAAGGAACAAGTGGCGACGGGAAAAAAATGAGCAAGAGTTACGGTAATTACGTTGCCGTCAACGCTACTCATGAGGAAAAATTCGGAAAAATTATGTCCATTCCCGATCGGCTTATCGGTCAATACTTCCGATGTTTCGCCGATGTCCACAAAAGAGAACTGGATGAGCTTGACATCTTCATTACAGAGAATCCGTTAGAAGCAAAGAAGCAACTCGCCACTCTCATAGTTGCCCTCGAAACAAAGCGTATCGAGGATGGCTTGCGAGAACGCGAGTCCTTTGAACGGAAATTCTCTCAAAAGAAAATCCGCGACGAGGATTGCGTTGAATTGGCTGAAGACGCAAGCACTACAATCTTGGATGCTCTGCTAAAAAGTAGCCAGTTCAAAAGCAAAGGTGAACTCCGCCGATTGTTTGAACAACAGGCCGTGCGTAGCGTGAGCGAAGATGGAGAAATAACACTTTCTCCTGAAACCGTAATCAGCCAAATTCATGGCGTTGTACGAGTTGGAAAGCGTCGTTTCTTCCAATTCGTTGTGACTTAGGAGGTGGACGATGATTGCATACAGTATTCGTGGATCACCGCCTAACCCTTCTAAGGTCTTGCGACTTGGCTTTAGTGTTTGGGCAAGAAATCCACCTAAGGATTACTTGTCCATCTATCCAAAAGTGGCGCGGGAAGTTCGGAGCGAAGCAGGGTCGGATAGTGTTTTGCTTTGTGCGATAGTCGATGATATTTGGCCTAGGGTCATGTTATCGCGAACACACAAGGAACAACAAAATGTTTCCGACCACTACACTACGCTATTGCCGGATTTCGGCTTTCACGAGGTCCATCTCACATCGGACTTCATGGAAGAAACCGCTCTAGGGGCGTGCCTGTCCTACGCTACGAAGGTTACTGTATCTGAATTCTGGAAACTTTTGCCCCAAAGCAAGAAAAACACTTCAGATAACTTAACCCTTGCAGAGATGGTCGGTTTTCTCTGGCATATCCATGTGCTTGGGATTGCTCTCAACGAGTTCCAATTAACAGGATTGCTTGTAGGTATCAGGTCAGAGTTTTTTTATCTAACAGCACGCAAGTTACTACCACCACACGACGTGTACTTTATTAACACGTCTTAAACACACAGCCCCTTAAGATGAAAAATCTTGAGGGGCTTTTTCTTTTTAGTTTAAATCTGGCTTAAATCTTTTTAAAAGTAATTATATCTCCAATCTTTGCGTTTAATTCTTTAGCCCCATTTTCTCGCACTTTGCCCAATTCCGGTAAACCAAAAGAGCTTCCAGAATAAATTACCCATTCTCCAGTTTCTCGGCTCATCATTCTTTTAGCATAAACTACCTTTAGTGTTTTTCCATTAACACTAACATTCACCTCGTCTCCCTCATTTAGTCCTGTTAATTCGCCAGTAAATTTCATTAACCCAAAATTATCAATATGCACGATGGCTCCTTCGGCAATATCAAGCTTAACAACTTTTTTAATATCAAAAAGATGCCCCAATTTATTTAGCGGCTTTCCCATTGCTATTTGCGCCATCGCGGGAGCATGAACATATTTTCCGCCAAACGGAAAAAATCCAGGATCATTTAATTCATATAATTCCCTTATGCCAAAATCTCTAAAAAACCAAGTAAAAACACCGGTATTCGCTCCCATAAAATAAAAACCTTTCTTCTTTGTTTTTCCAATCAATCGAGCTGGTCTTTCTTTCGATGGATTAAGTATTATAGAAAAAACAGTGCCCTCCGGATAAACTTCGGCCATTAAACGAAGAGCAAAATTTCCATTGATAATTGAAAACGGAACGACTGAAACGACGGGCTCAATTATTATTTCTTCGTTTTTAATATTATCTAAAATTACTCCCCTTAATTCATTATAAGCTGTATCCGTACAATCAGTTATAAATACTATTCGTTTTTTCATAATCAAAAAGTTAGATTAGTTTATTCATCTGGTTTATATCAAAAAGTTTTTCTAGATCATGGCCAACATTATCTACTAAAAACACTTTTGCTCTAGAATACTTTTCTTTTTGGAAAAATGTGGAGCTGGTGCAATTAATTTTTTCATCTGATTTCCCATGAAATATAATAACGTTAGGATAATTATTATTCATTTCAATAAAAGATTTAGCGTCATCGCCAGAAAAATATTTATCCCAACTTTGTTTTTCTATTCCCCTAAATGCGAACCTATAACCTCGTCTAAGAAATTCTAGATAAAATAAATTAAAACCGTAAAAGTTATTTATTACTTTCTCGTCTTGCAAATACCCCAAAACCTCTTTTTTGTTTAAAAAAAGTAGCGGAGCAAATAAAATAACATTTTTCACATCTGTTTTTGATATTTTTGCAGAAATAATTGGATTGCCAGAAAAGCTATACCCCATGACATGTAAATTTTTGTAGTCCCAACTTATTTGTTTATTATCAAAAGTTTTTATTCCCTTTTTACATTTTACAAATTCAACTGCCAACTTTACTGTTCTTTTGCAATTTTCGTAGGTAAAACTGCCGCCGCTTAACCAGCTTCCGGAAAAATAAACACTAAAGAAGGCGGTGTTTTTATTAACTTTATTAACAAAAAAGTCTTCATCAATTATTTGTGGTAATCCCGGAAAATAAATAAAAACATTCTCAACATTTATCTGACCATTTACAATACTATCCTTTGAGTAGTAAAAATGTATCGCTATATTTTTGTAAATAAAAAGTTGTAGTTCCATATATTTTTCTAAGTTAATAATATTTTTCCTTTTATTGCATCAACAATGATTTTTTCATTTGCATATCTCTCAATTTTTCCATTGGCTATTTCTGGTTCTACCAAGCAAGGAATATTAAACTCTCTGGCTATCACCGCCATATGTGAAAGAATGCCACCATTTATTATTAAGGCATTAATAAGTGGGATTTTTTTGATCAATGAGACATTAGTTTTACATCTTATTATAACTACGTCGTCTTTTTTTATTTTATCATAATCTTCAATATTATTAATAATTTTTAAAAATCCACTAGATACACCCTTGCAAGCAACAATTCCCATTCCTATAATTTTATTTTTGTTAAAAGTATAATTGATTGTTTTGGGATGTTTATCCAATGTTGTAATGTTTCTACTTTGAAAAATATATATATTCCGGCCGTCCCATCCCCACTCAATATTCTGAGGATTGCCAAATACTTTTTCAAGGTCTAATGCTATTTTTGACAACTTTTTCAAAAATACATTTTCCAAATTATTTATTTTTGTTTTCTCAATCTCTTTTAGGATTGGTTTTTTGTGTCCGCTGACTATGGAATCTCCCAAACCCTTTGTATATTCGACAATCATTTTTTTATCATCTTGGTTGACTGGATCGGCGGTAAATATTACGCCAGCGACCGTTACTGGTGCCAGCTCTTGAACGGCAATCGCCATACTTTCATATTCTAATCTGATACCGTTTATTTTCGAATATATTTTGGCGTTGTCACTAAATAGTGACTGATAACATAACTTAATTGCTGTAATAATATTTTCTTCACCTCTTACATTGAGGAAGCTTGAATATTGACCAGCGAAACTCAACAGAGGGGAATCCTCACAGGTCGCCGAGCTTCTAATAACTAAAGGTTTGTTATTAAACTCTTGGTTAATTTTTTCAAGAATTATATTTTGATATTTGGCAGGGATTTCAAATTTAGACCAATTATAGTTTAAGGGATCTGATATTTTATTTTCTACTAATAATTGATTAAAAATATCAATATTAATAACTAAAGTTTTGGGAATTAAACATCCACCCTTTTCTTTGATTATTTTGATATTTTTAGCCTTAGTTCCGACTTCTAGGTTGTTACAATTCTCTAATAGTTTTATATCAGTTGAGCCCATGTGTCTATTGTTATCTATCGACTTCAAAACTTCTTCTTTTATAAAAAGTTTCTTTCCTTTTGGATTAAGCCGACGAGATTTTATAAGGCCTTGTTTTTCCCAGCGATAAATAGTAATAGCTCTAACACTAAATAATTTAGCTATTTCATTTGTGGTTAAATAGGGATTGTTATTTTCCATACATTTGATACCATTTAATAACATTGATATACTTATAGTAGCATGGCTATAAATTTTATGCAACATGTTTTAGGGAGTTCCTTGTCGTTGCCCGCGCATGGGTGGGTTGGGGCAAGGGCAACATCTTTTCTGGCGGCGCATTTCGCAAAGCGAAATAGGGCCTCCAATTCCGCCGAAAAAAAGGGCAGTCCGAGCGAGGGCGTGGCGGAAGGAGGGGGTTGGGGGGAGGAATTCCGCCACGCCCGAGCCGTAGCGAAGCGTTTCCGCCGTCTTGGTATCAAGACATCAAAGCAAAACAATTTTCAATTCCTTTTAAGAAAAATTTGGCGGGCGGGCGTTAAAAAATTGAAAGAAAATTGTTTTGCTTTGCTCGCCGAGTTTCGGCGGGCGGAAACGCGGAGCGGAGCTAATCAAGCATTTTTCGTTCAAAATAGGTTCGAGCTTCGTTCAGTAATTGCGACAAAAATAAAATGCCCTCTGAGGCATTTTATTTCGGCATAAATCTTTAAAAATCTGCGTTTATCCGCTTCTACTTTAAATCGAATTCCCCCATTACTTCATTAAATTTTCGGTTTAAATCATTAATGGCCTGAATTTCGCCGTTTATTTTAACAAGCAACTCAAGGATTTTGTCACCATCGCTTTTCCCTAAAAACTTCTCTCGCAAAACTTCTAAAAGTTGAGTAAGATATTCATTATAAGTAATCAATCGGCTAATTAAGGCAGTTTCCGAACTGATTGCTTGTAAGGCGACCTGAGAAGCTGAAGCCGGAGAAATCTGGCTAAGGTTTTTGGCCATTGTTTCCAGCTGGACCGAAAGTTTAATAGCTTTTTCTCGGGCTTGGCGATTGCGTTTCAATTCCTGAGAAATTAAAACAAGGGCTTCGGTATATTTTCCCTCTTTATCAAGTTCAGCAATTTCGTTTAAATTATTGGTTGATTCATTGGAAATAGCCACAATCTCGGAAGCGATTAGAGATGCCTCCTGCCGCGCCCTTAAGAAATCTTCCGGAACATTCCTCGTTTCAACCGTTAAAAAACGCAGAACAAAATAACCTATCAGGATAATAATTATAAAAAGGATTAGTAATCTAATCCGCTTCGGAGTTTTGGAATAAAGGTCAGTAATCATTTTAATTTTAATTTATATTAACGCTATTCTTTCAAAAAAGCAAGAAATATTATATAATTAAAGAAATTTAACGCGGGTATCATATAATGGTTATTATACCTCTCTTCCAAAGAGGAAATAGGGGTTCGATTCCCCTTACCCGCTCAGCGCTAAATCAAGTAAAACTTCTTCGTAATCTAATTTACCGGATTTCACCATTATATCGTAGTCCGCCAGTTTTTGAATTAATTTCGTTGGCAGCCACTTTAAGCTTGCTAAAATATTAAAAATTTTAACCGGCTCTTCCTGGCTGATAAATAATTTCTCCAAAGCAATAATTCGCTGGCCTAAGGGCCAATCTCTAGAAACCGCATTAATATAACCAAAAATATCCGGCGATTCGTAATGATAATCGCCAATTTTCTCTAAATCTTTTACATCAATAGGACTTATAAAAGCCAAGATTAACTTATTCAACTCATTTACCAATCCCCAACTGTCATCCTGAAACGCTTCGGCTAAAAAATTCAAAGCTCCTGGGGTAAACGCTATATTTCGTTCCCGGGCCTCTTTTTGAATGAAAAACCGCCATTTATCTCCTTTAAGATTTTCGAATTTTTCCACTGAAAACGCCTTTTTTTTCAAAAAATTTAATTCCGGAGGCGGGGAATTTTCTTCGGAAATCAAAATAGTAAAATCTTCTGAATCTAAATAGGGCTTAAAGAATTCTTTTAATTTTTTTGAATCGGTCTCGTAAATGTTTGTCAGGACTGCCAGTTTTTTGTTGTCAAAAATCAGGAGTTGGCTGCTAAACTCTTTCAACCTAAAAAGTTCTTCCGGATTTTCCAAATCAAAATAATCGCAGGAAAGATTAGAATGTTTCTGTTTATATTCCTCAATAATTTTATTTAATCTTTTCTGCCGACGATAAGAATCGGGACCGTATAAAAAGATTATCATCTTTTAATTGCCACTTTTATAAATTCCCTAAACAATGGGTGCGGTTTTAGGGGCCGGGATTTAAACTCTGGATGAAATTGGGTTCCTATAAAAAATGGATGTTTTGTTTTAGGTAGTTCCATAATTTCTATTAAACGTCGGTCCGGCGAAAAACCGGAAAAAACTATCCCCTTTTTTTCTAAAATTTCAATATATTTTGGATTAACTTCCCAGCGATGGCGATGTCGCTCAGAAATAAGGTGCTCTTTATAAGCGGAATGGGCAATTGTTCCTTGTTTAAGGACTGCCGGATAAGTTCCTAAACGCATTGTTGCGCCGTAATCTTTTTTAGCTAAATTTTTCTTTTGTACAGGCAAAATGTCGATCACTGGATGCGGAGTTTCTGAATCAATTTCCGTACTATTAGCTTTTTTCAGATTAACAACGTTACGGGCAAATTCAACAGTTGCCAATTGCATTCCATAGCATAACCCCAAAAAGGGAATTTTATGTTCTCGACAATAACGGATAGCCTTAATTTTACCTTCTGTCCCCCGACTACCAAAGCCGCCCGGTACGATAATACCATTGAATTCTTTTAAATTTTTAAGTTTTGAATTTGAGCGCTCAAACTCTTCAGTATTTAACCATTTAATAATTGGCTTACGCTTGAAATAATAACTCGCATGTTTGATCGCTTCAATTACTGAAATATAAACATCAGCTAAGATAAATTCACCAGTAGAAAAATACTTCCCCACAATGCCAATTTTTACTGATTTTTTGCTTCCTCGAATAATTTGAGCTAATCGCTCCCAGCTTTTAAGATCTTGAGCTCGAGGCTGAAGTTTTAGTTTGTTTAAAATTAAATTACCTAAACCATCTTTTTCAAAATTTATTGGTATCTCGTAAATACTTTCAACGTCAGGCGCAGAAATTACCTCTTCTTCTTGTAAATTACAATTAAAGGCGATTTTTTCTTTCCGTTTTTTATCTAAAGGGACAATGGCTCGAGCCAAAATAATATCCGGCTGAAGTCCGGCCGAATTTAAAGTCCGGACCGCATATTGAGTGGGTTTTGTTTTAAGTTCACCCCGTAATTCAACTTTGTTGAATTTACGGGGCTCGTTGACTTCAGTTTGTTGAGGCAAATAACTTACTAAAACTAAAAGGACATCCTTTGGTTTTTTAATTTTAAGCATCCGAACTGTCTCTAAAAACAAAATATTTTGATATTCGCCAACGGTTCCGCCGATTTCCACAATAACAATATTAGCTCGATTTTTTTTAATTGCCTTATCAATTCTGCTTAAAACTTCCAAGGGAATATGAGGAACAACTTCCACACAACGACCACCATAACCTAAATTTCTTTCCCGATTAATTACTGCCTGATAAATGCTGCCGGTAGTCATATAATTGTCTGTGGACAAATCCTGGTCTAAAAATCGTTCATAATTCCCCATATCTTGGTCGCACTCCATACCATCATCTAAAACAAAAACTTCCCCATGCTCAGTAGGGTTCATTGTGCCAGCATCAACATTGACATAAGGATCAATTTTAATAGCCGTGACCTTAAAACCTCGGGATTGTAAAATCTTTCCAATTGAAGCAGCGGCTACGCCTTTGCCAACGCCCGACATTACCCCACCAACTACAAAAATATACTTCTTCATAATTTTTGACACTGAGGACAAAAGTGAGCGCTTCTGCCGCCAATTTTGAGGCGCTGGACAGTCCCGCCACATTTTTTGCATTTCTTTTTTTCCCGGCCGTAAACTTTTAGCCGCGGCACATATTCCCCTTCTCTGCCAAAAGCAGTAAGATAGAGGTCCACAGAGGAACCCTGGAATTTCAATGCTTCAGGCAATATTTTCTTTATCCCTTCAAAAATCTTTTTGATTTCTTCAGGTTTTAGGCCGCTAATTTTTCTTAGGGGATGCACTTTGGCGAAAAAAAGAATTTCGTCAGAATAAATATTGCCAATACCGGCAATATTTCGCTGGTCCATTAAAAATTGCTTGATTTTTGCTTTAGGTTTTCGTTTTAAGATTACTAAAAAATCGTTAAAATTAAAATCTCTTTCAAGGGGTTCCGGCCCTAATTTCTCTTTTTTGAAAAAATCAGTTAGTTGAATGGTTTCAATAAGTTTAACATAGCCAAACTGTCTTAAATCATTATGAAAAAGCCGGCTACCATCGCTAAAATGATAAATTAAGTGATTCCACTTCGTGTCTTCATCTTTTAATGCTTCACCCTTTCTGCGAAAAATTAATCTACCGGACAGTTTTAAATGTACAAGCATACTCCAACCATTAGACAGTTCAAAAATTAAAATTTTCGCTCTTCGCTTGATACTTCTTATTTTTGAACCCACAACAATTCTCCTAAACTTATCCAAAGACAGCTTGACCATTCTTGGTAAGCCGACCTCAACTTTTTCAACCTTTTTGCCAACAATCAATTTTTCAAGCTGAGTTTTAATTGTCTCAACCTCAGGAAGTTCCGGCATATTCGCTTTGCTC
>Ga0210018_1002062_pt1 | contig 10273 bp, 11 predicted proteins | sample CryGeyCG2014_010_2_FD_183967 | JGI IMG/M metagenome (GOLD analysis project Ga0210018, IMG submission 183967) | Groundwater microbial communities from aquifer - Crystal Geyser CG09_land_8/20/14_0.10 (SPAdes) (version 2) | ecosystem: Environmental > Aquatic > Deep subsurface > Groundwater | place... | reverse complement strand
CAGGGAAGATTGGGGAGAGAGCAGAGATATTAAGATTGTCCGGGAGGTTATTGCCATACCTTCTTTGAAACTGGAAATAAGAGAAGACAAGATAGCTTACTTGAAGCTTTATAACTTTACTGAGAAGGCAGGCTCTGATTTTCAAACAGCTGCCATTCAGATTTTAGAGAGCGAGGCTGACAGAATAGTGCTTGATTTAAGAAATAATCCTGGGGGATATTTGGAAGTGGCGCAAGACATTGCTGGCTGGTTTTTGGAAAAGGGGCAAATAGTGGCGATAGAAGATTTTGGCGGAGACAGGGAGGAAAAACTTTACAAAGCCCAAGGTAATGCTTTATTATTGTCTTATCCAGTGGTCGTTTTAGTGAACGAAGGCTCAGCTTCGGGTTCGGAAATCCTAGCCGGTGCTTTGCGAGACAACAGAGGAATAAAACTGGTTGGTGAAAAGTCATTTGGTAAGGGTTCCGTCCAGGAACTGGAGAAGTTGAGAGAGGGCTCTTCTTTGAAAATCACCATAGCCAGGTGGTTAACTCCCAGTGGAGACTTAATAGCTGATAAGGGTTTAGAGCCAGATCTGGAGGTTATTCTGAGCGATGAGGATATTGAGGCAGGACTTGACCCGCAGTTAGACAAGGCAATTGAAATTATTAAGGAGTTAAATTAAAATGGTATATGATAAATAAAAGCTCGGTGTTCAATGAAACTGACGTTTCATTTCGAACTGCGCTTGCTCAATGAAACTGACGTTTCATTTCGAACTGCGCTTGCTCAATGAAATATTTATTTCATCTCGCGTTCGAGAGATAAATATATATACATTGAGCGAGAGATGATATTTATCTCATCGAACTTATTAATAAAAGCTTGTTTTATGAAGGTTATCTTGCTCCAAGACGTAGATAAAATAGGGAAGAAGTTTGAGGTCAAAGAAGTAAAAAATGGCTATGCCAGGAATTTTTTAATACCTCAGGGCCTGGCTAAGATTGCCAGCCGAGAAGCTTTGGAATGGCTGGAAACCCAAAAAGAGATTTTGGAGCAAAAAGCAGAAGAGGATTTAAAGAAAATCCAGACCCTGGCTTCAGCCATAGACGACCAGGAGATTATTATTTCTGTTAAAGTGGGGGAAGATGACCAATTGTTTGAGTCTATTACCAACCAAAAGATAGCAGAAAAGCTAAAAGAAGCTGGGTTTGAGGTAAAGAAGAGTCAGGTTGATCTGGCAGAACCGATAAAAGAACTTGGTGAGTTTCCGGTTAAAATCAGGTTTGAGCATAATTTGGAGGCCGAAGTTAAGGTGATAGTGAACAAAGAAGAAGCAAAAAAGAAAGAGGAGTAGTTATTATGGTAAAGTACATTTTTGTAGCAGGCGGGGTTATGTCAGGTATTGGCAAAGGGGTGGCAGTAGCTTCCATTGCTAGGATTTTAAAGAGTAAGGGGTTCAAGGTTACTGCTGTCAAGATTGACCCTTACATCAATGTTGATGCCGGCACCATGAACCCTATAGAACATGGAGAAGTGTTTGTGACCGAAGATGGTGATGAATGTGACCAGGATATTGGCAACTACGAAAGATTCTTAGATGAAAATCTTTCCAAAACTAATTACATTACTACAGGCAGAGTCTATCAGGCGGTAATCTCCCGAGAAAGGAACCTGGAGTATCAAGGTAGATGTGTTGAGGTGGTGCCTGATATTCCTAATGAAGTCATCTCTCGAATTAAAAAAGCAGCCAGAAAATACAAGGCTGATTTTGTTTTAACAGAGATAGGGGGAACGATTGGTGAATACCAAAACATGCTCTTTTTGGAAGCTGCCCGCATGTTAAAGCTCTCTCTGCCCAAAGAAGTTCTTTTTGTTATGGTTTCTTATCTACCTATTCCTTCTATGATAGGGGAGATGAAAACAAAGCCCACCCAGACCGCAGTCAGAAGTTTAAACGCAGCTGGTATTCAGCCTGACATTATTCTGGCTCGTGCCAGAGTGCCTTTGGATGAGCCTAGAAAGAGGAAAATCTCCACCTTTTGCAATGTTTTGAAGCAAGACGTTATTTCCGCTCCTGACATCAAGTCTATTTATGAGATTCCAGTTAACTTTGAAAAAGACAATCTTGGTAATAGGATTTTGAAGAAGTTTGGTTTGCGGGCCAAGAAACACAATTTGAGAGATTGGCAGAGATTAGCTAAGACAATCCAGACCAGTCAGAAACCTGTCAGAATTGGCATGGTTGGCAAATACTTTAAAACAGGAGACTTTACCTTAATGGATTCTTACATTTCAGTGATAGAGGCGATAAAGCACGCTGCCTGGTTTTTCAAAAGAAAGCCGGAAATCCAATGGCTTTCCTCCGAGGTTTACGAGACAAACCCTAAAAAGCTAGAGGAGTTAAAGAAGTTTGATGGGGTAATAGTTCCTGGTGGTTTTGGCAAGAGGGGAGTGGAAGGAAAAATAAAAGCTATTGAGTTTTGTCGCAAAAAAAAGATACCTTACCTTGGTCTTTGTTTTGGTTTACAGCTGGCCGTAGTTGAGTTTGCTCGCAATGTTTGTGGTTTGAAGGATGCTCATACTGTTGAAATTAAACCAAGGTCTCGGCAGCCAGTTATTGATTTTATGCCAGAGCAGAAAGCTTTGTTAAAAGAGAAAAAATATGGAGGGACAATGAGATTGGGAGGTTATCTTTGTAAAATAAAACCAGGCACCATTAGCTCCCGGGCTTACAAAGTTAAAGAAGTTGTTGAGCGCCACCGTCATCGCTACGAGCTGAACAACGATTATCGAGAAGTTTTAGAGAAAAAGGGAATGATAATGGCTGGAGTTAATCCAGAGAAAGATCTAGTTGAGATCATTGAGCTGCCAAACCATCCTTTCTTTGTTGCTACCCAGTTCCATCCAGAATTTAAATCAAGGCCCTTGAGACCTCATCCATTGTTTAGAGAGTTTGTTAGAGTAGCTATTACTCGACATTGACAATACTAACTTTTCTTTGGGAGTTGTTGAATCCTTTTCTTCTTTTTGCGACAAAGCGAACCAAGCCCTCTTTCATCGCGTAGAGAGAATCATCTGCCCCACGTTTGACATTCTTTCCAGGAAGGAACTTTGTTCCTCTTTGACGGATGATAATACTGCCAATGTTGGCTTTTTGCCCCTCAAAGAGCTTGACTCCCAGGTATTTAGGTCCTGAATCCCTTCCCAATCTAGTTGAACCTGCGGCCTTAGTTTTAGCCATAATTCATGGAGCATGAAACACATAACACATAACAAATTTTGTTCCATGTTCCATGTTCTATGATACATGAAATCTTTTCTAAGGTCAACTTTGTTTGAGAGAATTAAACGATGGATTATTGATAATCAAAATGATATTATATTGATAATTGGGGTTATTTTGATTTCTTTGTTGTCTTTTGCTGCAGGTTTCATTGCAGCCAAACAAGGAGAAAAGGAACCTCTTTTGTTCGAAGAAACAGGTTATTATGAAGCAATTGAAAGTAGCCATTGTTGGAGCGGGGATAATTGGGCTTTATTTGGCTTGGAAATTAGCTAAAAGAGGCTATCAGGTAACTGTTTTTGAGAAGAAGAAAGAGATTGGTAAGCTTGCCTGTTCAGGGCTCTTTTCCCAAAGAATATTTAGCTTTATTCCTCAGGCAAAAGAGCTGGTTGAAAATGAGATAGACTCAGTCTTAATTCACTTTCCCAAACGCACCTTAAAAATTAGGTTTTCCAAGAAGTTTTCTTTAATGAGCCACTTAAAACTGGATAATCTGGTGCTGAAGCTGGCAAGAAGGGCTGGAGCTAAGATTATTCTCGGCCGTTCTCTCAATTCTCTGCCCAAGGGCTTTGATAGAATAATTGGGGCAGATGGGGCAAACTCTTTTATCAGGAAAAGGTTGAAGATGAAAGAAGCTAAGGTTCGTTTGGGTATCCTGGGATTTGTTTCTAAAAAGGACAACTCCCACTTTGTTGAAACTTGGCCAGTCAAAGATGGTTTTTTGTGGTACCTCCCCAGGGACAAGGAAGTAGAATATGGAATACTGGCTCCTCCCAAAAGAGCTAAAGCTTTGTTAGATGAGTTTTTAATGAGAAAAGGAGTGCGATTGAAAAGAATAGGGTCAGCCGTGGTTCCTCAGGGCTTCTCTTTGCCTTCTCATTCCTCGATCACTCTTTGTGGAGATGCTGCTGGTCTAACTAAGCCTTGGTCAGGCGGAGGAGTCATTTGGGGATTGATATCAGCTCGTCTCCTCTTGCAAAATTTTCCTGATTTCCTAAAATATAAAAATAGTGCCAAAAAGTTTTTTTTATTAAGAATTCTTGTTGCAAAATTAATCACTAAGATGGTTTATTTCCTAGGGTTTAATCTTCCCTGGCTATTACCAAAGAAAATGAAAATTGAGAGCGATTTTCTCTTTTAAGCATCTCAATAAATAACTTTATTTCGATACTCAATGAATTTAAAAATTCATTTCAATCTTCATTTTTAATAAATTAAAAATTCGATGGCAGAAGAAAACAAAGTCCCTTATCACTTAGGAATTATCATGGATGGAAATCGGCGCTGGGCCAGAGCCAAAGGCTTGCCTATCTTAGAAGGCCATCGTCAGGGCTACAATAAGTTCAAAGAAGTAGGGAAGTGGTGCAAAGCAAAGGGAATTAAGATTCTTTCAGTTTTTGCTTTCTCGACTGAAAACTGGAAAAGGACAGAGGAAGAAGTGAGCTACTTAATGAATTTATTAGTAGAGGCAGTGAGCAGAAAAGAAATAGAGGAATTACACAAAGAAGGCATTAAGCTCAATGTTATTGGTGAGAAAGAAAGACTGCCAGAAAACCTTCAAAAAGCCATTCAAGAAGGAGAAGAGCTAACTCAGGATAACAAAGAAGGCATTTTGAATCTCTGCATCAGTTATGGAGGGAGAAGGGAGATTGTTGAAGCTATTAAGAAGATAATTGAGAAAAACATTGACCCCCAGGTTATGACAGAGGAAACCGTGGCTGAGAACCTCTGGACAGCCGGCCAAGCAGATCCTGATTTAATCATTCGAACCAGTGGGGAAAAGAGATTGTCTGGATTTTTAACTTGGCAGACAGCTTATTCTGAGCTTTATTTTGTTGAGAAACATTGGCCTGACTTTACTGAGGAAGATTTAGATAAGGCTTTGGCAGCTTATGCTGCCAGAGATAGGAGATTTGGGAAATAGAAAAAGCCAGTGTTGACCACTGGCACAAAAGACATTTATCTTTTAGTTTTCCCCCTTTAAATTAGGACGATTTTCAAGCTCTTATATTACAGTAGCAAGCTCAAGCTATGTCAAGGCTCGCTGCTCAAAGAGAATAAATTCTCTTTTCGAGCTTCGTCCTGCCAGAATATGTTCTGGCAGGACTCGCTGCTTGATTTTTTTCAATAGTCTTCTAAAATAGAGAGAGCAATACTTGTCTTTGTAGTTTTTCGTTTGTCGCTAAGTTCAGCTCTTAAAGTTTTAGAGACAACCTATGAGAAAAAAGTTTGATGAAGAGTTGTATAAAAGGGTAAGCATTAATGACTTGATTCTGTTTTCTATTTATTCTTTAGGGGATAAGTGCTTTTTTGAGGAGCTGATGAAAGAATGTTTTGCTTCTTTCCCCAAGGTATTTAGCTTCTCTCGCAATACTAAGTGGCCAGATGCCAGAAAGCTGGATCGTCCTTTGCGCTCTTTGCGTGATAAAAGACTGATAACAGGTGACCCTCAGACTTACTTTAGCCTAACTAAGTTTGGCAAGAAATTAGCAGAAGACATTAGTAAAACCTTTCGCCAGAGAAAACTCTTTAAGTAAACAGGGTAATTTTATGGAAAATATCAAGAAAAAAAAGGGTTTTCCCTTAGACACTGCTGGCAGCTTAATGACAGTTCAGGTGCCTTTAGTCTTAGAGGAGCAGACAATTGCTGAGGTTCAGCAGCTTCTTTTCAAGAAAATAGGGGCATTTAAGACTATAAATTATTTTTATGTGGTTGACAGGAAGGAAAGATTAAAAGGTGTCTTTTCAGTAAAAGAAATTTTCCACTACCCAAAAAACAAAAAGATAGCAGATATTATGGCAAAGAAAATAATAAGCTGCCGGGCTTTTGCTGACCAAAAAAGAGTAGCTATTTTGGCTTTGAGAAATAACTTAAAAGCAATTCCAGTAGTTAACAAAGATAATAAGTTTTTGGGAGTGGTCACTTCAGACACTATTTTGAATGTTTTGCACAAAGAACATATTGAAGACATTTTGTTAGCCGGAGGCATTAGTAAGCTGGACGATTCAATTAAAGCTTTAACCACAGCTTCAGTTAACCTTATTGTCAAAGCCCGGTTGCCCTGGCTTTTGTTCGGTCTTTTGGGAGGGGTTGTCACAGCTCAAATTATTGGATTTTTTGAAAATGTTTTGGCAAGTCAAATTCTCCTGGCTCTTTTTATTCCTGTTATTGTTTATATTTCAGATGCCGTTGCCACCCAGACTGAAACCTTAATAATTCGGGGCATGGCCATCGACCCCAAAATTTCTGTCAGGCAGTATTTTTTCAGAGAGCTTAAAATTGGCAGCTTTTTAGCTTTGATTTTGGGAGTGATTCTGGCATTTATCGCCTTTTTTTGGTGGCAAGAAAGTACTTTGGCTGTCATTTTGGGTTTGTCTCTCTTTTGTGGCATTTCGCTTTCAGTCATTGTTGCCACTTTAGTTCCTTTGCTCTTGGAAAGGTTAAAGAAAGACCCGGCTATGGGTTCTGGCCCCTTTGCCACTATTATTACAGACGTTTTGAGCATTACTGTTTACTTTTTGATTGCTACCCTTTTGTTAAAAATTTTGTGAGAAAGCTGGAAATTCACAAAACAAAAAATCCCGCCTAAGCGGGACTTTTTGATTGTTTATCTGTTGAAGTCTCTCTGAGATCTTCTTTTCCTCCAGCACTCCTTGCAGTAAATAGGTCTGTCTGCAGCTGGTTCAAAAGGAAGTTCAGTGATTTCAGCTCCACAGTCTGCGCATTTCCAATTGCCTTTGACAGTTTCTCGTGGAGTGAAATCTCTCTCAGATTTAGATTTGTCGAAATCCATTTTTGTTTTTTTGAATGAAAAAAGCGACCTTTGCGATAGCCGCTTACCTAATTGGGAACTTTAATTTTTATCAAAGAGGACTTTGTCCTCTTTTCTACCTTCGCTTCGTCCTTTCATTGAAAGAACTGGGCTTGGTAACTAAAGACTTACTTAAGAAACTACGACTTATCGTCTAGTCCCTATTCTATATCATCTGGGAAAATTGTCAAGGGCAATGGACAAAATAGTGAGGAGATGGCAAAATTAAGAAAGAATTAGGAAATACAATGATAAAGTTGAAACCTTTTCGCCAGACACCAGGGCTTTGCGGTCCAGCTTCCTTAAAGATGGTTATGGATTATTATGGAGTGTCAATTCCTGAAGCAGAGATCGCCAGAGCAGCTGGTGCAACAAGAGAAAAAGGAACCTCAATCAAAGGCTTAATTAAAGCTGCCCACCATTTTGGATTTAAGACATTTTCAAAAGAAAACAGCTCTTTGAACGATTTAAAATATTTTGTCAGAAGAGGAATTCCGGTAATTGTTGATTGGTTTTATGTGGACGAAGGCCATTATTCAGTGGTGGTTGATATAAACAAAAGGAATATTGTCCTAATGGATCCCTCTTTAAGAAAACTCCTTATTTATGTTAGAAGAAGAAAATTATTGACGGAAGATTTTTTAAGAATCTGGTTTGATTTCCCGGGAAAGTTCATAAAGAAACCCCAAGATTTAGTTTTAAGGCTAATGCTGGTGGTAACTCTTTTTAAGATCAGAAAGAAAAAATAATCAAAATTTAGCCCGAAATTTATAAAAATAAATCCCAAAAGTAAAAAGATAGTTTGGCGAGGACAGTTTGGCGAGGACAGTCCTCGCCAAGTCGCCCAGTCCTCGCCAAGTCGCTAAATGGGCGATTTTTTGGTAGAATAGATTTATGAAAAGAAAAACAAAAGAACAGAGGATAAAGAGGGTTACTTGGATCAAAGTTAGCCATGGAGAAGATTTGTTAAAAGCTCTGACTGATTATTGTTTGGAAAATAATGTCCAGTTAGGTTTTATTTCTATTATTGGGGCATTGCAAAGGGTGAATTTTAATTATTATCACCAAAAAGAAAAGAAGTATTACAAAAACTCAATAGAGGAGCCTGTTGAAATTGTTTCTTGTGCCGGAAATGTATCAATGAAAGAGGGAAAACCCTTTATTCATGCTCACTTGGCTGTGGCTGATAGAAAAGGGAATGTTTTCGGAGGGCACTTGGAAGAAGGAACCATTGTTTTTGCTGCCGAATGCGTCTTGTTTGAGTTAGAAGGAGATTTAATGGAAAGAAAGTTTGATAAAACAACTGGTCTCTTTCTTTGGGACTTTTCATAATAAAATATAACAAAAAGAAAAGGTCGGGAGATTAATCAACAAGACAATAAAAATGGAAACTACTTATTTTGATAAAACAGGAAAGGAAAACACAGAAGAAACCTTGAAATTAGCAAAGAAAGCTGCTGAAGAAGAGGGGATTGATACTCTTGTTTTAGCTTCAACAACAGGTTATACAGCTGAAAAGGCAATTGGGATTTGCCAGGGTTTAAAGTTAATAGTAGTTGGCATAGGTAGAGATGATTTCCCCAAAGAACTAATTGAGAAGCTAGAAAAACAAGGAGCTAAGGTTTATTTTAGTGACGAAGAGGATTATGATTATCCCCAAGACATGCAGACAGCTTTTAGGAGATTTTCTCAAGGAACCAAAGTTAGCATAGAAAATGCGGTAATTGCCACAAAAGAAAATGCTCTTGAGCCCGGCAAGAAAGTGGTTAGTCTGGCAGGAACGCACTGGGGAGCGGACACAGCTCTTGTTGTTAGAGCAGCTAAAGAGTTTAATGACATTGTGGTTGAAGAGTTGATTTGCAAACCCCGTCAGCCTGAATAAAAGGGAAATAAAAAACTTCTCTATGAAGATAAAAACTTTTATTTTTGCTTTAATTCTGATAATCGTTGGTGTAGGTTTAGCTTATCTTTTCGTTGAGAAACCCAGCTGTATTTTTAGAGAGCCTTCTGTCGTGAGTAATTTTGATGAATGTGTGGCTGCCGGTTACCTAATCTTGGAATCTTACCCCAGGCAGTGCAAAACTCCAGATGGCCAGAGTTTTGTTGAAGATATTGGCAATGAGCTGGAAAAACTTGATTTAATCAAGACAGAGAACCCTCATCCAAATCAAGCTATTGAAAGCCCCCTTTTTATTAGAGGGGAAGCCAGGGGATACTGGTTTTTTGAGGCTAGCTTTCCAGTAAAACTCTATGATGATAATGGCTTTCTTTTGGGGGTGATACCAGCCCAGGCTTTGGGAGATTGGATGACAGAGGATTTCGTCTCATTCCAGGCTACTCTTCTTTTTGCTGCTCCTTCTACTCCAAAGGGCAGATTAGTTTTAGAGAAAGATAATCCTTCGGGACTAGCAGAACAGGCAGATGAATTATCAATCCCAGTTTATTTTAAAGAAATACCAGAAGCTTCAGAGGAGCTTATGACAGTGAAGATATTTTTGAGCGATTCTCGTTTTGTTGGAGAGCCTTATTTTGATTGTTCCCGGACTATAGCTGTTGAAAGACAGGTTCCCAAGAGTTCGGCGGTTGCTACAGCGGCTATCGAAGCTCTTTTACGAGGGGCAACTCAAGAGGAAATTAACCAGGGCTTTGTTTCAAACATAAACTCAGGAGTGAGGATTCAAAAATTAGCTATTCAAGAGGGTTTAGCTACAGTTGATTTTGATGAGCAGCTAGAATATCAGGTTGGGGGTTCTTGCCGGGTGGCTGCTATTCGGGCCCAAATTACTGAAACTCTAAAGCAGTTTCCCAGTGTTGATAGCGTTCTTATTTCAATTAATGATCGGACAGAAGATATTCTTCAACCATAATATGAAAAAGAACATTATCATTTTTATTGTGGTAGCTGTTATCGTAGGTTTTGGCACCTATGCCTGGAGGAATCAGCCAGAGGAGGAGAGTGGATTAGCTAATCCAGCTGCTGTCTATTGCGAGGAACAAGGAGGGACCCTGGTAAACAGAATGTTTTCTGCCGGGGTAAGCGGTTATTGCTTGTTTGATGATGGTTCAGAGTGTAACCAGTGGGAGTTTTATCGAGGAGAATGCCAGAAGGGGAATCTTAAAGTAGAAGTTTTAAAAGAAGGAGTGGGTGAGCCAATAGAGGAAGGAAGAACTGCCGTAGTTCACTATACAGGTTCTT
>Ga0210018_1002057_pt1 | contig 10286 bp, 8 predicted proteins | sample CryGeyCG2014_010_2_FD_183967 | JGI IMG/M metagenome (GOLD analysis project Ga0210018, IMG submission 183967) | Groundwater microbial communities from aquifer - Crystal Geyser CG09_land_8/20/14_0.10 (SPAdes) (version 2) | ecosystem: Environmental > Aquatic > Deep subsurface > Groundwater | place... | reverse complement strand
TTCAATAAAAAGAAAGGGCCTTGTCATTTTTTGACAAGGCCCGCGGAGTTTAGGCTCTAAAGCCTAAAGCTTGGTGGGTTATCCCACTTGTATCTTACTTCTCTGGGGACTAAAATTGTCTCACCGGGATAAATGTAGGTATTTGCTTTGATGTTATTTTTTTCCTGGATGACGTAAACCACGAGCCGAGTGTCTATATTGTTGTATTTTTTGGCAAATCCCCAGACTGTATTTCCTGGTTGAACCTGAATTTGCTTCCATCCCAGAACAACCAAGTTCTCTGGCACTGGGAAGATTCTATCGAATTTTCCCAATACCGTTAGCCTGGCCATAATTACGGCCAAGAGCATTACGGTACCAAAAAAAGCAACCTTTTTCATTTTGCTTGTTTTGGGCTTTTTCGTCCCTTGTTGAGTCAGCAAACTAGCAGGATAAAAATTATTCTTTTTCCTCATTTTCCTCATTTTCCACATTTTCCCCCCTTTTCATTTTTCCCCATTCATTTTTCTATTATATTTAAAATTTTAAAAGGACAGCTTAAATTCAATAATAGCATAGAATTTAGATTTCGTCAAGTACCTGACCAAAATCTCCTATGCTGATATTATTAAAACGGAGTATCGTCAATTTTGTTTCAAACTACCCTCAAGCAAAATAAAAAAAAAGAAAAAAGGGAACCACCGACGCCGTGCTCTTCTTTGACATTTCTTTCTTGATTGTGCCGGACCCCAGAATCGAACTGGGTACGCCTTCCTCTTCAGGGAAGCGCTCTACCAATGAGCTAGTCCGGCAACGAAATTGGAGGCTGAGCTACCGAGGCAATAGATAAAGTTTAAACCAATTTTTTTATTTTTTCAATCCAGTGTATGTCCAGCCTTGTTATTCGATGGAATTAGTTAGTATCACTAGTTTTATATTATTGATTGCAAAAATTTAGATTTTGTAATATTATTATGTAGAAATTAATTTTTTATGGTGGCTATAGCTTAATGGTAAAGCTCCGCTCTGTGGAAGCGGCTACGAGGGTTCGACTCCCTCTAGTCACCCCATTGAAGCTTGACCCAGTAACTCAGGAAGATATTAACGCTCAGTTGTTTTTCTTGATAGGATATCTATATATTACCAAGTTAAGTTTCTTAGCTAAGACTTAATTTTTTGAAAGGCGTTCTGAAAAACATAATTTTCCTGAGTTTACTGGGCTTGACAACTTCTTTGAGGTTGCTATACTTAAATTGTAAATGAAAAATCAGATTTACATATTCGGCGGATGAGAAATTTCGGCATTTTCTTATATTGCTTGAATTTTATCCGCCGAGTTGGCGGATTTTTTGTTTCTGAATTGATGAAATACTGAAATGGAAAGCTGTTTGAAAATTTAATAAAAGTTTTTTCTCCGACACGAGCGCGGAGTAAAAAACTTTCCGAATTTGTTTTTATAACAAATTTGGCAGTATATCCGAGATCTCGTTTCCTGAAAAATTTGGGGATTAAGGGTATATGGTGGATGCCTTGACATTAGAAGGCGATGAAGGACGTGGCGTAGCTGCGATAAGCCTCGGGGAGGTGCCTAGCAACCTGCGATCCGGGGATTTCCGAATGGGGAAACCCTGCGCTGTGAACCAGCGCAACCAGTGCTTCGCACTGGAATTTTCAATTTTCAATTTTCAATCAATTTTTAATGATTTGATTTTTAAACATTAAGTCATTTAATCATTCATTAGAAATTTGAAATTAGAAATTAGAAATTCCACTGCGGAGCAGTGGGGCTTACCCGCTGAAGTGAAACATCTCAGTAAGCGGAGGAGAAGAAAACAACGTTCGCTTCGCTCACTGAAGCGATCCGAACAATCCGAATTACATCCGAATCTACAAATAAATCCGAATTGACTAAAAAGTTATTCGGATATTATTCGGGGCATTCGAATGTATTCGTAGATTGGGATCGCCTTAGCGAGCGGAGCGAGCAATATTCCCTTAGTAGCGGCGAGCGAAAAGGGAAGAGCCCAAACCAAAAATTTTCGCAAGAATTTTTTGGTGTTGTAAGGCAAATACGCTACTTTGTTAATCGCCCAGGCCCGATATCTTTTGGGACTGAGCGATTTGCAAAGAAAGGAAAAGTTACAAATTTTTTAGCTAGTCGAATCTGCTGGAAAACAGAACCAAAGCAGGTGATAGTCCCTTAGATTAAAGCTGAAAAACTTTTTAGTATTTGTTCTTAAGTATCTCGACAAACGGAAGCGTCGAGAGAATCTGCCAGAACTATCTGGTAAGGCTAAATACTTCTAATGATCGATAGTGAACAAGTACCGTGAGGGAAAGGTGAAAAGTAGGCCGGTAAGGCCGGTGAAATAGAACCTGAAACCATATACTTACAAGGAACAGAAGCTCTAGTTTCAACGCAAGTTGAAACAGAGTAACTGTGTGCCTATTGAAGAATGAGCCAACGACTTTATATATATTGCAAGTCTAAGCGCTACGGCGCGGAGGCGTAGCGAAAGCGAGTCTTAAAAGGGCGAATAAGCGATATGTATAAGACCCGAAGCCAAGCGAGCTTATCTTGACCAGGATGAGTCCCGATTAACCTCGGGAGGAGGTCCGAACCGGTGAGTTGTGCAAAACTCTCGGATGAGTCGAGGTAAGAAGTGAAAAGCTAATCGAGCTTGGGAATAGCTGGTTCTCTCCGAAATAGCTTTAGGGCTAGCGTCCAGTATCGTGTCTTGCTGGGGTAGAGCTACTGGTTCGAGAGTAAAGGGCGAAAGCTCGACTCTCGAGTCAAACTCCGAATACGGCAAGGCAAAATTGGGCAGTTAGACTGTGGGGGCTAAGCTCCATAGTCAAAAGGGAAACAGCCCAAATCGCCGTCTAAGGCCCCTAAGTGCTTGCTAAGTGTGGAAGGCAGTGTTGGGTCAGAGACAGATAGGAGGTTGGCTTAGAGGTAGCCATCCTTTAAAGAGTGTGTAACAACTCACTATTCGATGACTCAATGCGCCGAAAATTTACCGGGGCTAAGCAAGCCGCCGAAGACGCGACCAAGCACATAATAAATTATGTGCTTGGGGTAGGAGAGCATTCTATAGACATTGAAGCCGGATCCGCGAGGACTGGTAGAGTCTATAGAAGAGAGAATGTTGGCATGAGTAACCGCAAAGCCGCTGAGAAAGCGGCTCCCCGAAAATCCAAGGTTTCCGTGGCAATGGCAATCAACCACGGGTTAGACGGTCCTAAGGCAATGGCGAAAGCCGCAGCTGATGGACAGCCGGTTAATATTCCGGCTCTTCTATTACTTTTGATGGGGTAACGAAGAAAATAAGGTTGAGCGCCTTAATGGTTTGGCGTCGCTGATTTTTAGAATTTTCGTCAAGGAAAATCCGGGCGAATGCCTTTAATGGCAAAATTCGGAAATTGGCGTAAGTCCCGATTTTTGTCGGGATAATTCAACTGAAGAGTCTTCCGAGAAAAACCTCTAAAATTAGAGTAATAGAAACCGTACCGTAAACCGACACTGGTGGATGAGGCGAGAAGCCTCAGGGGAACGAGTGAGTCCTCGTTAAGGAACTCGGCAAAAAAGCGGCCGTAACTTAGGGATAAGGCCTCCCGCCAAAATTTTTGCGCAAGCAAAAACTTAGGTGGGCGCAGCGAAAGTACCCCTGGCGACTGTTTATCAAAAACACAGCTCCCTGCGAACTCGCAAGAGGATGTATAGGGGGTGACGCCTGACCGATGCAAGAAGGTTAAGGTTGCCGGTCAGTGCTTTGCACTGGCTAAGCGACTTAAGCCCTTGTCAATGTCCGCAGTAACTATAACTGTGTTAAAGTAGCGCAATTCCTTTTCGGGTAAGTTTGGAACTTGCCCCTTTGTCGAGTAATCGACACTGAAATAGTTGGCTAATAACGGTGAAATCCATGATATAATTAATACATGGACAATACCGTGGGAAGTCTTAGTGACCCCGTAACGACTGAGTCTGCTATAAGCGGACGAGATGGCGGTGAATTATCACGCCATAATACGCCGACTCCTTTACCGAGAAAGATTAGAAATATACCCGAATATATTACTGGGTATATTGATGGTGAGGGATGTTTTACTGTTACATTCAACATTAAAAAGAAAGCAAAGTTAGGGTGGGAACTACGTCCAAGTTTTTCAGTAAGCCAGAATGAAGATAGACGTCAAGTTCTGGACTTAATAAGAGAATATTTTGGATGTGGTTATACCCGCCGCGATTATGCAGATAAGACAGTAAAATTTGAGATTCGTAACCATCGCGATCTCATAACGAAAGTTATTCCTCATTTTGAACAATTTCCTCTTCTTTCGCAGAAACAAAAAGATTTTGAACTCTTCAAGGAAATCTGCAAGATAATTGATAAAAACAAACATCTTGAAAAAGGTGGATTTGCTCAAATCATTAATCTTGCTTATCAAATGAACGGTTCAGGAAAGCGAAAGAGAACGAAAGAGGAAATTATACAATTTCTTGGTCAAAGATGAAGATATAGTCTGATACTTATCGTAAGATAAGAGAACATTTAACGAAGTTCCGAAGCGCATGAAAGGCGTAACGACTGGGGGACTGTCTCAACGAGGAGCTCGGTGAAAATGCGATTCCCGTGAAGACGCGGGATACCTGCAACGGGACGAAAAGACCCCGGGAGCTTTACTGTAGCTTGGTATTGGCTTTAAGGTTTTAATGCGTAGTGTAGTGGGGAGGCGATGAAGTCCTGACTTCGGTCGGGATGGAGCCGTCAATGAAACACCCATCTTTAAAACTTTAAAATCTAACCCTGACGGCTAAAACGTTGGAGGACAGTGCCTGGTGGGCAGTTTATTTGGGGCAAATTCCTCCTAAAAAGTAATGGAGGAGCTTATTAAGGTTGGCTTAGCCCGGATGGAAATCGGGCAAGACGTGTAAAGGCAAAAGCCAGCTTGACTGCAAGGCCTACAAGCCGCGCAGCTGCGAAAGCAGAACTTAGTGACCCGACAATCCTTTATAGAAAGGTTGAAGACAACGGATAAAAGCTACCCCGGGGACAACAGGCTGGTGAGGTCCAAGAGTTCATATCGACGACCTCGCTCGGCACCTTAACATATCGGGGTGCCCCACGAGCAATCGTGGAAAAAACAAATGACTTATAACGGTGAACTCCATGTGATAAAATTATCGTATGGACAATACCGTGGGAAGTGAGCACATAAAATTTATGTGCTTCACCCCGTAGAGACTTGTTCGCTTAAGGCGAGCGGAATTATTCTTTTTAGAATAATTAATACGTTAAATCCTAACCGTTAATTAACGGATTAACGGGAGGAAAAAGATATAGTCCTAGCTATTAGTGATAATAGATTATTAGCGATGTCGGCTCGTCCTAGCGCCCCGCTGGAGAAGGTGGGAAGCGTATGGCTGTTCGCCATTTAAAAGGGCACGCGAGCTGGGTTCAAACCGTCAATTTGGCGGCTTTCTCGAGTAATCGAGAATGAAAAAGTTGACTCATATCGGTGGAATCCTAAGATACTATTGCGTTTTAACCTGTCGTATAATAGGATAATACCGAGGGAAGTTATTTTTCATGAACAAATTAACTAAAACAGTAGTTAATAGGTTCAGAAAAAATTAACCCCGTAGAGACTTGTTCTATCCCCAAAGATAGAACAGATGGAAGAGATTTCATAAAACGTCAACCCCCTAATTCTTATAAAACGAATGGGTGATGGTATAGTCCATACATTTGGTAACAAGTGATTAAGTATGCGTAAGACAGGTTGGTCTCTATCTGTTGCAGGCGCTGACGCTTGAGGGAAGTCAACCCTTGTACGAGAGGATCGGGTTGAACGAACCTCTGGTCTACCGGCTTTACTACCAAGTGAAACGCCGGGTAGCTATGTTCGGCAGAGATAAGCGCTGAAAGCATCTAAGTGCGAAGCCCTCCCAAGATTAGGCGTCATAGACTGGTGGAAGATTACCACCTTGATAGGCTTCAGGTGTAAGGTCCGTAAGGATTTTAGCCAAGAAGTACTAATATGTCATCCCCCAAATTTTTCGGGGAACGAGAGATCGGATATATTTACAAATATAAGTTAATTTTGACCGGTGATTTAGTTTTGTGTGCCCCACCTCTTCCCATTCCGAACAGAGAAGTGAAAGCACAAAACCTCGATGATAGTCCTTTGGGGCGAAAGTAGAGCTTGCCGGTCTTTTTTTATTTGGTGCGGGGCAGGGAAGTATGCCCAGTAAATTTTTGCGTAAAAGCTTAAAAATTTATATAATTATGGCATGAACCAGCGTGTCCTAAAACAATTGCTTTATTTACTTTTTTATTTAGCCATTATTGGTGTAGCTATTTTTTTAATCTACTTGTGGGCAGTGAAACCAGGGCCAACCTGCTTTGATAATAGACAGAATCAGGGTGAAACTGGTATTGATTGCGGCGGGCCTTGTCAACCATGCGAAATAAAATATCTTAAACCATTAGAAGCTCAAAAAATTAGATTCTTCGAGGCGCAAAATAAAACCATTGTTACCGCTGAAATCACCAACCCGAATCAAAACTTCGGCGCTGATAAATTTACTTACACAATCAACTTTTACAATCAGGAAGGAATAAAAATTGGTGGTTTGGCTAATGACTCTTTTATTTATGCTGCGGAAATCAAATCAATTTTTGAAATTGATGAAAAAATTGATTTTAGCGATATTTATAATATTTCAGTAAATTTTTCCAATATTCATTGGGTATCAAAAGAGGATTTTCAAAGACCCTTTGTAGAATTGAGAGAGCAAAAGTTTGTAGCGGAAAAACCCTTAAAATTGAAAGGAGTTGTTGTCAATCAGAGTAATTTTGAAATTAGTCTTAAGCTGATTGTCTTTATTTATGATCGTTACGGTATTCAACTCGGCGCTTCTAAAACAGAAACAGAAAAACTGGGAGCGCAAGCGCAAAAAGATTTCCAAATTATCCTCCCGCCCGATATTTCAGAAGAGCAAATAGACCAGAGCCAAACCAAAATTTTTATTGAGGCAAGGCCATGAATCTTGAATCATAAATCATGAAACACGAAACAATTTTTGATAAACCCTACGATCCGAAAAAGGTTGAAGAAAAAATTTATAAACTTTGGGAAAAATCAGGTTTTTTTAATTCCGACAAACTCCCTAAAACCCCTGCCTTGCCGGCAGGCAGGCAGCGCCTAAAACCTAAAATCTATTTCACTATTCTTCTGCCTCCACCAAACATCACTGGCTCGCTTCATTTAGGCCACGCCTTAAATGCGACAATTTCTGATATTTTAATCAGATTTAATAGAATGCGAGGCAAAAAAACTATTTGGTTGCCAGGGCTTGATCATGCTGGAATTGCCACTCAAAATGTTGTGGAAAAAGAATTGGACAGGGAAGGGGGAACCCGGTTTGATTTAGGCAGAGAAAAATTTATTGAGAGGGTTTGGCAATGGAAAAAGCAATACGGTTCGATTATCCTAGGCCAATTTAAAAAGCTTGGCGTTTCTTGTGATTGGTCGCGCTTGCGATTTACCTTAGATAAAAAATATTCAGACGCAGTTCTTAAAGCTTTTATTCATTATTATAAGAAAGGTTGGATTTATCGAGGGGAAAGAGTGATTAATTGGTGTCCAAGGTGTCAGACTAGTTTGTCGGATTTAGAAGTTGAATACAAAGAGGAGAAAACAAAACTATGGTACATTAAATATCCCTTAAAGGTCCAAGATTCAAGATCCATGATTCAAGATTATATAGTGGTGGCGACGACGAGACCCGAAACGATGTTGGGTGATGCGGCAGTGGCAGTGAATCCAAAAGATGAAAGATATAAAAATTTAATTGACAAAGAAGTTATTTTGCCGTTGCAAAACAGAGAAATCCCAATAATAGCCGACAAAGCAGTTGATGAAAAATTTGGTACTGGCGCGGTTAAAGTAACGCCAGCCCACGATTTGACTGACGCAGAAATTGCCGAAAGGCATTCTTTACCGTTTTATCAGGTGATAGATAAGGACGCCAAAATGACTAGCGAGGCCGGCTATCTTTATTTTGGTTTAAAAACAGAAGAATGCCGCTCTAAAGTTTTAGAAGAATTAGAAAAATTAGGCTTAATTGAGAAGGTTGAAGATTATACCCACAATATTAGTCTTTGCTATCGATGTCGTTCTAAATTGGAACCGATTTTAAGTCCCCAATGGTTTTTGAAAATGGATGAACTGAAAAAATTGGCGATTAAAGCTGTCAAATCCAGCAAAGTAAAAATTATTCCTAAGAACTTTGAAAAGATTTATTTTAGCTGGCTTAATAACGTAAAAGATTGGTGTATTTCAAGACAAATCTGGTGGGGGCACAGGCTTCCAGTTTGGTTCTGCCAGAATCAAACTGGAAGAATTCCCAATTTTCAATTTCCAATTTCTAAACAAATCCCAAATTCCAAATCCCAAACTTCAAAACCAATTGAAAATTCATCGGCTGAAAAATTTGTAGTCTCTATAGTTCAGCCAAGAAGGTGTCCTTTTTGCAAAGAATGTAAAATGATTCAATCAGAAGATGTCCTTGATACTTGGTTTTCTTCGGCGCTTTGGCCATTTGCCACTTTGTCTAAAAAAGATTTAAAAAATTTTTATCCAAGCGATGTTTTAATTACTGCCAGAGATATTATCAATTTATGGGTCGCCAGAATGATTTTTTCGGGAATGGGATTTAGAGGCGAGATACCTTTCCTAAAAGTTTTAATTCATGCCACTATTTTAACCCAGGAGGGGAAGCGGATGTCAAAAAGTAAAGGGACGGGAGTTGACCCATTAGAGCTTATTGATAATTTTGGAGCTGATGCTTTACGTTTTGGATTAATTTGGCAATCAATGGGCAACCAGGATATTCGTTTTGACGGAACAGCGGTTATGGCAGGGAGAAAATTTGCTAATAAAATTTGGAACGCTAGCCGATTTGTAATTAATAATACGAATTTACGGATGAATACGAATAATACGAATAAAATTAAACCTAAAACATCAGCTGGTAAAAAAATTTTAAGCCAGCTTCAGAAAACAAAGAAAGCAGTTGAAAAAGATATAGAGAATTTTCACTTTGGACAGGCGCTTCATAAAATTTATGATTTTTTCTGGCATGACTTTTGCGACGTTTATATTGAAAAAAGCAAAAAACAACTTCAAGCCTCAAACCCCCAAACTTCTAAAATTTTATTTTATGTTCTTTTAGAATCTTTAAAAATCCTTCATCCATTTACGCCCTTTGTCACTGAAGCAATTTATCAAAAAGTAAAGCCCAAAGGGTCGAAGAAAATGTTGTTGATTGTTAAATGGCAATAACTCTCTTCGCTTTAGTTTTAGGGATACTTCCGAGTTTCGCTTGGTTATTTTTGTTTTTAAAAGAAGATATTCATCCAGAACCAAAAAAATTACTGGCGCTAACTTTTCTGATGGGATTAATTGCTGCCTTATTCGCTTTATTTATTGAATATGGTCTGGCAAAAACAGTAAAAATTTTAGACATAGAGAGCTATGGAGTGTTACCTCTTTTAATAATGGCGGCAATTGAGGAGGTTATTAAATTTCTTTGTGTTTTTATGCTAATTAAAAATAGCTCTCATTTCGATGAGCCTATTGATGCGATGATTTATTTAGTGACTGCTGCTTTGGGTTTTGCTGCTTTTGAAAATTTAGCTATCGTCCTTAACTTGGCATTCTCGCCCTATCACGATTTAATTTTCAATCAAATAGCAGCCACTACTATTTTTCGTTTTATCGGCGCTACTCTTCTTCATGGCTTATGTTCAGCAGCTGTTGGTTACTGGTGGGCAATGGGCATCTTGCGGCATCAAGCTAGAAAATTCATCTTCAACGGCTTGATTATCGCTACCCTCTTGCATACTTTTTTCAACTATCTTATACTATCCTTTAAAGACACCATAATTTACCCCATTATCTTTTTAAGTATTATTGCGTTTTTCGTGTTTTTAAATTTTGACCAATTAAGAAGGAAAAATTTATGACAGATAACGACAAAAAAGATTTTTTTGCTAAACTTTTAGGCGTTGAGGAGACAGTTGAAAAAGAAGAGACAACGCCGCCTTTTGTTAGAAAGCCGAGAATTAAAAATAAGACAAAAGCCGAAGAAGAAAAGCCAGCCGAGGAGCCGAAAGCAATTATTGAAGAGAAAGCTTTTGAGATGGAGCCAGATATTTTTGAGGAAGCCGAAGGGTCTCTAACCTTGGATGTTTATCAGACACCGACCTCAATTATTGTTGAATCCGCCGTGGCTGGAG
>Ga0210018_1002055_pt1 | contig 10291 bp, 10 predicted proteins | sample CryGeyCG2014_010_2_FD_183967 | JGI IMG/M metagenome (GOLD analysis project Ga0210018, IMG submission 183967) | Groundwater microbial communities from aquifer - Crystal Geyser CG09_land_8/20/14_0.10 (SPAdes) (version 2) | ecosystem: Environmental > Aquatic > Deep subsurface > Groundwater | place... | reverse complement strand
CTGCTCTTTCAGCAAGATCCGCAGCATCATCATAATTTGCTGTGCCTCCCTTTAAATAGTATCTAATTACTTCTTTATAATAAGGTATTTTTGCTTTTTGTGGTATTTCAACTTCTTCAACAAGTTTAATCATCTTATTGGCAAGAGATCTTTTGAACCATTTTTCTTTTCTTATCCCTTTTTTATAATCCTCAAGCGCTCTTATATACGATTGGTTTGATACATCTGTTAATCCTGCTTCTTTAGCACCTTCAGCTTTTGCTTTAAGAAGCGTAGCAGCAACTACAAAATTTCCCAATTTCTCTGAAAGTTCTACATGTTTGTCTGTCATTTTTGCTCTTGCAGCGATTTCATCAGCATTAATCAGATTTTTTATTTTATTCTTATGATGCGTAAGCAAACCTTTTATTTCATTCTCATTATTTGCTCTATTCTCATAAAACTCAATTGCTTTAAGGATATATTCATCAGGAATGTTTGCTTTTCCAACTAAATTAAGCACTACCCCGGCTCTACCCTCTTCTGTTTGTAATGCGGAAAGCATTTCTTCCAAATTTGGTTTGTTTTCTTCCATGCTGTCTTTCATGTTTCCACCCAGGTGATGTTGGGCAGGCGTTATTTATAAATCTTTCCAAAATTTAACTACTCCACAATGCTAAAAATAATTATAAGAATAAAGAATTAAAAATTAAAACTTTATTTTAACATCTTTCTTTGCTTCTTCCTCTGCCTTAAAGAGCTCTTTTTTGGTGTACTTCATCATGTTCGCAATAATTACATAAGGAATCTGCTCTATTCTTGTGTTGAATGTGTACACCGAATCATTGTAGAATTCCCTTCTGTCTGCCAGCATGTTTTCTATCTCGCTTATTCTCTGCTGCAGCTGCATTGTGTTCTCATTTGCCTTCAATGTTGGATAGCTTTCCACAACTGCGAAGAGCGACTTCAGCGCTGACTCCATCATGTTGTCTGCCTTTGCCTTCTGTCCTATTGTCTTTGCGCTTGCATAAGCGTTCCTCGCCTGGGTTACAAGCGTCAATGTCTCTCTTTCATGCTTCATAGCCCCTTTCACAGTTTCAAAGAGCTTTATTATCTCGTCGTGCCTCTGCTGAAGCATGGTATCAATGTTGCTCCACGCCTTCTCTATCTGGTTCTTGAGCCTTACCAGGCTGTTGTAGATTGCAAAAAAATATCCAATCAAAATAAAAACAGCCAAAAGCAGCCCGATTCCAATTATAATTTCTAACATCTTCTTTTTCCTCCTTTTTTATTTTTGATTACATTGAAATCCTGATTTAAAAAAAGTAGTGCACTCCCCAAAGGAACAGTGCAACTCCTGCAGCAAATCCCCCAATCATTTGCCATCTTATCGCCTTCAGGAGCTCTTTTTCGCTTCTTGTCGATATTATGAAATTTTTGTCATTCTGCCCCTGGTGTATGAATGCTTTTCCTGAATAGCTGTCTGCTGTTCCCAATATATAAATATTCTCGTTTGGCGAGAGGTAGCTCTCGAAATATTTTCTGTCTCCAACCTTGTTTAAAAATGTTATTTTATTCACTGGTATTTCAGCAAGGGAGTGGTTTCCTTCTCTGCTGTAAGCCCTTTTGAAGAGCCCTGCTTTTTCTATGAATTCCTTTTTTATAGGCACATTGAATTCTGCGTTTTCCGGATTTACATAGATTGTTCCGGTTTCATCAGCTATGAAGAATGGCATTCGCTTTTCGCCTGAATCAATTGTGTCCCAGCTGTATGAGCGGGTTGTTCTCCCTTTTGAGACAGAAGTGTGCTCCCTGTATTCTTTCACCTCATACTTGTAATAGACGCATTCATTGTTTGAGAACGGGGTTTTCAAGTATTCTTTTGATACTGCAGCCCCGCCTATTTCAACAAGCCCCATTGCAACTGCCCTTATCTTTGAGGTTGGCGTATCATTTATCAGCATATACTTCTTCATCCTTGAAAAGCCGTAAAAAAGAAGCGCCCCACCAGCAATGCATGATAATATTCCTAAAAATAAATCAGGCGGCATGTGTAACCATTCACTTAATTATATTTATAAATGTTTCTTTCAGCCGTTGAGCAGGAATTTTACGGCAATCATGAAGCCCACGCCCACCAGGAAGAACAGGAAGGCCTTTATTGACACCTTCAGGTTTGCCTCCTTGTGCAGTTCAGGTATGAGGTCAGAAGCCGCTATGTAGAGGAATCCGCCTGCTGCAAATGGCATCAGGAGGTTCCTGAACAGGTCCATCTGCCTGAACAGGTAGCCAACTATCCCGCCGAGCACGCAGGTGAGCTGCGCCAGGAAGTTGAACCAGAGTGCTTTTCCCTTTAGCATCTTGTTGTGCACAAGCACAGCGAAGTTCCCAAGCTCCTGCGGAATCTCGTGGGCATACATCATCAGCGAGGTTATTATTCCGAACGGGACTCCGACAATGAAGCTCGCCGCCATCACGAGCCCGTCTATGAAGTTGTGAAGCCCGTCCCCGAGGAGTATCAGCGAGTTCACAGGATGCACCTTGCAGTGCCCCTCATGGCAGTGATGCCACCTGAGTATCCTTTCCATCAGAAAAAAGAATATGAAGCCGACGAGCAGCATCAGTATTGCTGTCTGGGCTTTGATGTAATTCAGGGATTCAAGAAACAGGTGAAACAGCCCTCCTGCCAGCAGGGCTCCTGCTGAGAATGCGACAAGCGCGAAGATTACGCTTTCAAACGTCTTCTTTTTCAATCCGAGTGTTAAAACTCCTGAGAATGCGATAAGCCCGTCAATTACTGTGGCTGCCAGTATCCAGAGCAGAGTGTTCATGCCTTTTTGTTGGAACAAGCTCATATTTAAAATTATGGATTTTGTGCAATTTTTTCATGCCTCTGCGCTTTTCTGCGCTTCAGCGAACCTTATTATCCTCAGCGCCTCTTCCAGCTCGTCAGCATTCATTTTTATTGACTCTGCAGTCCTTTTCTTGAAATCAGAGAGCCCACCCCTCAGTGCGCAGTTAAAGAGGGTGGCTGACTTCAGCTGCGTCCTCTTTTTTTCTATCTTGGATGCAAGCTGCTCTGCCCTGTATCTGGCAATCTCAAGCGCATGTGAGCACGCCCGTTCATAAAATGAAGCGGCTTTCTTATATCCTGCGCTCTCAAGATATTCCCTTTCATTTTTTTCAGCAGCAGCGTAATCACTATTTATTGCAGCTGCACTTCCTGCCATCTCATCAAAAATTGAAAGCGTCTCCTCTGTCAGCCCTTCCTTCATTGAAAGCACTGCCTGCTCATACTTGCTGCTGCTTGCGAGGAATCCTGAAATCCTGATGCATTTATTCCTTGTTTTTTTGCAAAAATCAATGCGCCCGTCAATCCTCCCCAGGAGCGAGCTTATCTCCGAGCGCCTGCTTCTCACCCTTGCAGAAATCTCATTGCTGCAGCAGGGCATTTCTTCAATCCTTTTGTAGCTTTCATCTGCGCTTGAGAGCAGCTCCCTGCTCATGCCTGCTGAAGTTATCCTTTCATCCAGCGAGCCCGATTCAGAATAAAGGACATTTTTTGCCGTCGCCACCATTTTTTCCTTGCCTGCAATTATTGCCTCAAGCATTCTTGCTGCGGTATAATCCAGTTTTTTCCTGGCAGATGCAAGCTCGCCTGCCTTTCCTGAAAATTCAGCTTCCTTATCGTTTTTTCCTGCAGAGGAGGCGTATGCCTGCCTTATCATCAAAAAGGCCTTCTCCTCTTCAGAGGGGCTTTGCATTGAGAGTTCCCTTTCTGCATCCTCAATCTCCTTTATGGCTGCATCTGCCTTTTCCCCTGCCTTTACAAGTGCGCATCCCCTGAAAAAATCCAGGCAGAACCCCTCGGCATCAGAATTATTTTTTGCTCTTACTGAGCTGAACACCTGCTTTGCGCCTTCATAACTTGTGAGCGCCTCGTCAGCGAGAAGTATTAAGCCAAGGGACGCCGGCTGCTTTGCAGTCTCAAGAAGCGACTTTGCCTCATCTGTGCCGAGCATTGAAACATATGCCGATGCCGCGACTATCTTTGCAGGGTCGCTCTCAAAATTTCCCTCTTGAAACTTGCTCTTTTCAGCCTTTGCCATATTATAGATTGCATCTTCAAGCGGGTATTCGCCTCCTGAGATTTTTCTCAGCATCACGCTCCTGACTCTCTGCTTGTCCCTTGTTAGCCCTTCAATGTCCTTTGAGAGCAGGATTTTGCTTATGCCTTCTTCAGAATTGTATGAGCATAATATCCTATAGACGTTTCTCAGCCCCGGCTCAATTGAGGTTCTCCCATCTTCTCCGGAAAATGCTTTCAAGTGCCCTTCAATGCCTGCCATTTGCGTCAAGCCCGTATTTTTCAGCCATTGCCCTTGCGAATGCGTTTTCAGGGAACCTCTTTTTCAGCTCCCTTGCAGCTGCCTCAATCTCCCCTTTGAAGCCCGACTTCTCAATCGCCCTCGCCCGAATCTCAAGCAGGGAGCCGCTCTCTGCAATAGATATTATTGCAGAGCAGAGCTTCTCTGTTTCAGGATAGTCGGCTTCTTTCAGGAAATAGTTTGAAAGCCCCTCTGCCGAGTCCAGCTCCCTTGTGTAAAGCACTGCCCTCTTGCTGTTTATCCAGGAAGAAATTTCCTCTGAAACAGCCCTTGCCCTCCCATAATCTGACTGCCTCGCCATTGACAGCCCTTCTTCCAATAGGGCATCAAGGTCAAGGTAGCTCTTGTCCTGCAGCGAGCTGCAGAGCAGCAGCCCCTCTTTTCTGATTTTCTCATCTGCTGAGAGAAGCATGGCGTGTGCCCTCAGGATTTTTATGCTGCGCTCCTGCCACCTGTCTTTTGCCTGATAGCTTCCAAGCCGCTCTGCTGCTATATCAGGATAGCCCGAGCTTATGTAGGCAAAGGCGAGCTTTTTGAGAATTTCATATGACGGCTTTTCTGATGCAGCCATCTCATAATTTGCTATCGCCTCGCCTGGCTTTCCGCCTGCCATAAGCCCGTCTGCAATTTCTTCAAGATTCTTTTTCGGCCCTTCCCCTTGTTCTTTCCCTTTTTTTCCTTCTGTCCATTTTTCTTTTTCTTCTTCAATATTTTCTTTCTTTTCTTCTGTTTCATTCTCTTCTATTCTCTCATATTTTTCTTCTGCCTTTTTTATTTTTGAGATTATGCCTGACTGCCCTGACTGCTCTGCACGCTGTTCTAACTGCTGCCCGGCTGCCGAAGCAGCCCTTATCATTCCTATTATCTTTTCTTTTGAGATGCCCCTCACCCCTTCACCGGAAGCCGGATTTTTATGTCGAGATATTCCCTGCCAGGCGGGCTTATCTCCAGGTGCGAGCCGTTCTTTTCTGCAATGTATTCTGCCAGCAGGAGCCGCCATTCGTTTTTTATAAGAGCTGGAATGCTCTCATAGCTTATCGCCCTCCTGCTGCACCACGCCTCTGTTGTCACAAACCTGTCCTGCTTTTCTGCTGAGAATATTATCCTTGAGCCGCTTTCGCAGGAATCCCTCATTAAATATGCGATTTTTTCAAGAGCCAGCCGCCCTGATTCTGTCGCATATGCCTTTTCAGAGTCAAGGGCGCAGCTTTCAATCCCGATGCCATTGAAGTCGCAGCCGGCAATCCTGGCAATCACCCCTGAAACATCTATCTCGCATGGCTTGTCATTTCCTGCAAAATTGTCAAAGGCAGAGTATGCATTAAGCAGCTCCTTCAGCGGCTCTTCTCTCTTCTCTTGGCTGCCAGGGCTTATCTTTGACACCTTTCTTATAATCTCTCTTGATTTTTCAGCTGAATACCTCGTGCTTGCATCCAGCGATGTGCTTGATGCATATGATTCAAGAAAATCTGCCATCCTCTGCATCAGCGAATCCTGTTCCCCTACATTGTATATTATTGAGGGCATGCTGAATGATTCGCCTATGCTGTCGCATATATGCTTCATCTCCTCTGCAATTCCCGAAATCTGCATCATCACTGTGCCGTTTGACTCGTATGTTTCTGAGAGCAGCGCGTCTATGCTCGAGAACCTGCACTTCCTTCCTGCCTCTTCCCTCGCCTTCCTTGCAGCCATGCTCCAGTATTCGTCCATTTATTTCACCCTGCCCTCTGCAAGCTTCATTGCCTCATACTGCCTCTCAATCTCGCCTGCGCGCCTTTTTATCTCCGCTTTCTGGGATATCTCGTGCTGGCTGACCTCGTTCCTGTATCTTGCCTCTATCGCCGTCTCAAGCTCGCCTATCCCAATTTTTGAGAATGATTTTTGTATGCTTTCCTGCTGCTGCTCAGGCGGAAGCAGATATATCTCGCTGAAGGGTATCCTCTCTGCAGCGCCCTGCTGGAGCATCCTTATTGCCTTTGTCAGGTCCCTGGGACTGAGGGTTTCCTGGTATTTCATGCATAATTTTGAAGCGCAAATCCACTCATCATCGCTTATGCTCACATATCCTGCCTTTATTCCCTTCTCAAGCTTTGACCTGAGGAATTCAGAATACTCTTCAACTGTTGCAGGGCCAGGCACGTTCAGGGATGCCTCGCCTATCCTCTCTATCAGCGCCTCATCCAAATCATCCGGCTTGTTGCTCGCCGATAGTATTATGTAGTTTCCGAAATAGGGAGTGTCTATGCCCTCAATCAGCTGCATCAGGTACATTGTCATGCTCTTGTCAGGGGCGTTTGTGTATGAGTCGTCCCTGCTCACCACGAACCCGTCTATGTCGTCAATGAATATCACCCCGATTCCATCAGGGCTCATCGCAGCGTCTGCCTTTGCCTTGAGTATCTCCTCTGTCTCGCCGTACCACTTCTTCTTTATTGAGGAGTCCACTGTCACCCATGAGAATTTCTTGCCTGTCTTCTCGGAAAGCTCCTGCATGTAATTTCTCACTGCAGCTGCAAGGCTGGTCTTTCCTGTGCCAGGCCTTGCATACAGGAAAGCGGTCCTCGGTATGTATGTGACTTCTGCTATTGAGTTCTTCCTTGTTTCAGGGTTGTAAAGGAAAAGCATTTCAGCGTATTTCTTGAGGGCATGCTTTGCCTCGCTGTTGCCGATTACCCTGTCAAAGGTAAGGTACTGCTCTGATGTTTTGTCAATTTCAACATGATTTCTCTCCTCTGCTTTTCCATTGTGCGATGAGAATCCCTTGAGCTTTATGCTGTCCACAGCAAGCACGATATCAGAGACAGCTGATTCAAGCATCGGATACCTGGATTTTTCTGCCATCAGCTTGTCCTCAAGCGAGTTGTAGAGCACCAGCAGGAGCTTTTTCATCTGTTTGCCTGTTCCTGTATTCTTCTTCACTGACTCTGCGTATGAGGATATTATCACGTCGAGGTATGCATTTGGGTTTCCGAGCCCCTCCTTAAAATCAATGAACCCAAGGGGATATTTGCTGTTCTCCTTCTCAGCAAGATTAAGGGAAATCTCTGCCTCGGCAATTCCAGCATAAGTTGAAAACATGTTGAGGAATGCCGAGAACTCATCCCTGGGCATCGCCCTGTCCAGCCCCTTTGATGAGAGATAGCGCTCTGTGCACTCCCTGACTGCTGAGAATGTTGCGAGAAAATCCTCCAGCGACTCTGCTGTTTCGTATGCATCCCTTGATAGCATGCCTATTGATTCCCTGTCCTTTATCTTGAGTGTAGTGTAAAAGTCATACTTGGATGAGAGAATTCTCTTGAACTCCGCCTTTGCCTTTTTCAGGCTCTCCTCGTCAACCCTAAGGATTTCTTCCACTCCAGACGCCCCCCGTTGTTATTATCCAGCTGATGAAATTAAGCATGAACTAAAAGATAAAAAAACAAAAAATCAGTTGTTCTGCTTTGAGGAATACTTGCCGGGTCTCGCCCTTATGTCATTTATCTTTGTGGAGAGGTCATCTGTGCCTTCATAGACAATCTCCTGCCCCTTCTGGCTCCTCGCTGAAATCCCGTTGATTGTATTCTCCTTGTAGAGATTCGGCTCTTCGCTTCCGATTGACTTGACTATTATGTCAAGGTTCTGCGAGAGCAGGGAAAGTCCCTGGTTGAGGGCGTTCTGTATCTGGGCAGAGTATTTCTGCATTTCAGTTGTGGACTTTATTATTCCTGAAAGCTTGACTATTGAGTCCTTCATCTGCTTTGCCTCTGTGATGTAATCCTCTGCCTTGCTCTTCATGATAACTACCCTGTCCACTGCTGTCTCCACCTGGTTTGAGAGGGCGTCCAGCACAAGCGATGTGTTGTCCACAAATATGTATTTGTTTGAGGCTATCTCAAGCTGCCTCTCCACAGTGCGCTTGTCTTTCGCCATCTTGTCTATTTCCATTTCAAGGGTATCCCTCATTGAGAGCTCCCCTTTTGTCTCAAGCTTGTCATAGTCGTGCTGGTATTTCATTATCTCTGCGTCCAGCTGGCTGATTATGCCCTTATAGTCATCAATGCTGTCGCTCAGCTCTGCTTTCATCTCTTTCTTCTCAATGTAATACTGGTTAAGCTGCTCTTTTGTTGTTATGAAGTTGGAAAGCTTTGAGCCCAGGTCTGAGACAGCATTCTCTGCGTTCCTTACCATTGCGTCTATGAGCCTTTCTTTTTCGGTATATTCCCTGCCGGTTATCCTCGCCCAGTATATCACTATTGTGTCCCAAAGCGTCTTCTTTCCCTCAAACAGCTCCTTCATCTTCTTCTCGTTGCTGTCTATCTGCTTTACATATTCCTCAAGCTTGCTTGAGGTGGCGCTTGTGGTGAGCTCGTCGAAGTTTCTCTTGTACAGGTCTGCCTTTTTCACCCTTTCAAAGAGCTTCTTGTCCTTGTTCTTCACCATTGTCTTTACAAAGTCCGTCTCGTATTCCACTTTGTTTGGAGCCTCCTCTGCTGAAACAGCAGCAGGCTGCTCTATCTTGAGGCCATCGTCAAGCCTCTCCTCAATTGATTGGTTTTCAGTCATTTTTTACCCCCTGATTCTTTTTCATAATTTTTTTCCCTCTTTATCTTTCCAATCTCATCCCTCTGCTTTTCAATAAGCTCTGATGCCATGTCAACAGATGACTGCCGGCTTCTCTTTCCCTCCTCTTCTGCTGACTCGGCGTTCCTCCTTATCCTAGAGCTGAGCGAGTCGTCAAAAAGCGGTTCCTGATTCTCCATGCAGCCACCTTTTATCCCCTCTGCCTCTGATGAAATCGCATCTCTCATGGGATAGAGCAAGTTAACAAGCCGGTCCAGTTTCTCTGAAATTTCATTTATCGCTTTCATGTATGAATCATATCTTTTCCTTGTCTCTGCATCGGCCATTTTGTAGTCAGATTCTATTGCCTTTTTTGCGTTATCAAAGTTTTTCCTCACTTCTGCCGCCTCTGATTCTATGTTCTTCACGCCTGACTGCATCTGCTGCACAAGCTTTTCTATTCCCGAGGCGTCAAGCCCGAGCTTTTCCCTCATGAATTTTGAGAGGTATTTGTCCATGGCAGCACCTTCAGGGATTCTGGAAATAATCCTTCAGCTTGTCGTAAAGGTCCTTCAGCCAGTTCTTGCCCTGTTCAACTCCCTCACCAACTTTTTCCTTGAAATACTGCCCTACTATCGTCTTCTGCTCCTGGTCGGAAAAACCCTGGAATATCTGTTCCTGCTGCCCCTCTGTCAGGTTCTTTGCAATGTCGTCAATGCTTCCCACAAGCACGTCCTGCGCTCCCTGCATTACCGGGTATCTCTGCTCTTTTGTTATGAGGTAACTCTCAACCTTTCCAGAGTCGTTTTTCTCAACTACTATGCTAAGGTCATAGGGCTTCTGGTAAAAGCCCTGCTCTACAACATAGCTCTCGGGAGAAATCTTTGCAGCTGTCCTGTTGAAAATCCTGTTGAACCCGACTGTATCCCCAAAAGCCATTGTGCCTGCAATAGCGGTCACGACAGCTATTGTTCCTATTACCCTTTTTGCGTTCTTAGCTGACATTTTTCTGCCTCCAAACAATTAATTTTGTATGAGAACTAATACGCAGGCATTTTTAATAAGGGTTTGCGGCTGAAAATGAAAGGTTTTTCAGGTTTTATGGAAGAATTCCGGATTTGCATGAAAATAATGCGGGTTGAGTTTCTTTCCTTGAAAAAGTTTCAGGCATTAAGAACTGAATTTTTTTGTAAGCCAATATAACGCCGTATACAATTGTAAACAAACTGATTAAAATTCAACTTTCGCTCGCCCTAGTTAAATCGCATTCGTTATAGAAAAAGTATTTTTAGGAAGCAGTATGAATCCCCCGGTTTTACTCTACGGGCTGGTTTGCTCTTTTGAGAGGAATGCTTCCTGCTTTATCTCGCTTAGGATGTAGT
>Ga0210018_1002054_pt1 | contig 10298 bp, 10 predicted proteins | sample CryGeyCG2014_010_2_FD_183967 | JGI IMG/M metagenome (GOLD analysis project Ga0210018, IMG submission 183967) | Groundwater microbial communities from aquifer - Crystal Geyser CG09_land_8/20/14_0.10 (SPAdes) (version 2) | ecosystem: Environmental > Aquatic > Deep subsurface > Groundwater | place... | reverse complement strand
TTTTTTTAACAAAGGTGGAGAATTCAGCACATATATACCTAAATTAGAGGAAAAAGCTCTTGAATTAACTAAGAGATATTTTAATATTCAGAAAATTAGAGATTTAAAATACTCTAAGAATTAGATATCCACAAACTATTTAAAGAGCAAAAAGGAGTAATTCTTTGTTCTTGGCAAAATAAACTAAAAATAAACAAAAAATGGAAAAAAATAAAGAAACAAAAACATTAAAAAAGAAAATTGGAAGCAAACTATTGGGTATTGCTAAAAGTTTCGGAACAGCTTATGAGATATCAATTAGAAATGCATTGTCTGTTGTAGACCTTTTTAATGTATTTAAGATATACAATATATTTGACTACAGGCTTCATAAAGATTTTCTTAAGAGAGGCGGTGAATATGACTTTTACAGTCCTGAGTTAGAAGAAAAAGCATTTAGATTGACAGAAAAATACCTTGATATTAAAAGAATTAGAGATTACAAAAAGTTAGGTGCTAATTGAAGTAAAAGAATAATAATTTTATCATCTAAATGTTTATATAATATTAAAGGCTCTTTAGTTTCATGTCCTTAAGAGATACATTGGAAGAAGCTTTTCTTGAAGAATTCAGTGGATTGAATCTTGATAGTGTTGATAATTATGCGAGAGAAAACAAGAAGGAAATAGCTTTTTTGTGTGATTCAGATTATAGTCTTAATGAAAAAATTGAAAAATTATTAGGTGATAAGATAATTAAAAAAGTTCAGGAAGATTATTATCCAAAATTATTGCGTGGACGTAGTCCAGCATCTTTAGAATATCCTAAATATTTTGCTTATGCTTTGCAGGAGAATAGTTTTCCATTTGATGAATTGCGCAAGATAAATCTTGGAGATGATTTTTGGAAAAATGATGTTATAAAAAGATATTCAGATGGAAAATTATTGAAACATGTAAGAGAGAAACTATTAGATATTTCTGAAGAACATTCAGATTAATTCATTAATCAACTGAGCTGTTACACTGATAAATTCTTGTGTTTTATTCTGCCAATCATCTATCTCAACTCCCTTTAAGTCAGTCATTTCTCCGTGTGATATTTTTTTATGGAGGATATTGAGATCTCTAAACCAATCCACATATTTCATTTTTAATTTTCCAGAGTTTACAAAGTTTGTTCTTAATTCTCCAGGAATATGTTCTGGTGATGGAGGGGAAACATTTGCTGCAATTAGTGCAGCATGAGCAGAATCAACCATTGCCCAGTATAATCCCTCTATTGCTCCCAATTCTGCCATTTTGCTTCTTGCAAAATGTAGGGGTGCTCTTTGAAGACAAGAATAAATTGCCTCTGGAGTTGACTTTATTTTTCCATCTATAAGCAATTGTTTTATAGGATTGAAAAAACCTCCAGCATCTATCAGTGCTTCTCCATATCTTAGAATACTCAAGACAACAGGGTCCCCTCTCATCAAATCTTCCCACCAGGTTGTTAATTTTATTGTATTTATGTGGAGGCTTTTTTTGTATGGGCTTTCCTGAATTATCTTTTCAAGTTCTTCTCTGTACCAAGCTATTAATTCTTGGTCCCATTTTATTGAAGCATCATCAATTAGAATCATTATATCAATATCAGAGCCAGGAACTGCATTTTGCTTTGTTGATGAACCAAAAAGAACTATTGATTTAACTATCTTATCAAATTTTTTGTAAATTTTTACTGCAAAATCCATTGAAATATCATCTTCAGTTTTAAGCTGCAAGGTCGAAATATTTTTAGGATTAAATTTATTTTTCTTTTTGGGAGTTTCCATCTCTTTCTTTTCTTTGTCCTTCTTTGAACTTTTTTTCACCATCTTTTTATGTTATTATAACTATATTTTACTTTTTAAAGCTTCTTTTCAAAGGTCTAAAAAACAATAGTAAAGCAAAGAAAATCATGAATGCCCCAATAGTGCTAATTGTTGCCTTGGAACTTTCTCCTACTACAGCCCCGGTGATATTTAAATTGAATATAATTATCATGATTCCAACAAATCCTATTATTGAAGCTACAATTTTTTGAACTGTTTGTTTTTCCTTTTCCAATTCCTCTTTATCTTTACGTATCTTATCTTCAAGACTCTTCTTTCCTTTATGGGACCTAATAACTGCAGTGCTGTAAAGATCCCGTGAAAGTATCTTATACTCTTTATTATCCATCATTCCATGTGATTTGAAATTTTTTAATGCAAAATCTAAATATCCATACATTCTAAGTGTTTTTGCTGCTTTTGTTAATTCAGGTATTTCTTCCTGAGCCTCTTTATCCTGAGAAAGAACATCATACAAATTTCCATAAGCATTACGGGCCTTTTCAAAATCTTCTAATCCTTCAAATTTATCTGGTTTAAAGAAAGCTTTTATCTTTTCAACAAGAGTTCTATCTAATTTTCCTTCACGGCTTTTATCAAAAAGAGTCTGAAGAGCTGGATCTTTTAATGCTTTACCAGAAGCAACATAATTTGCAAGTTCATTTAAGGCATCTCTTTTATCATATTTTTTTTCAGCTTCCTTGATAAAATTACCTATTTTATTGTAATCAAGATTGTTTTTTATTAATACAGCATATTTTCCAAAATTTGCATTTGAATAAACCAAAGCATTTAATCCTGCCTGTATTGCATATTGTTGCATTTCAACTTCAGTTGTTGGTTTATTCTTTTTCTGTTTCTCACCCATTTTTTTATTAGTTCTTTTTGATTAATAAACATTTCTAATCTAATCCAACCTGTAGGTTGTATAACTTATAATAAATTCCTTTTTTTCTCATTAATTCATGATGATTTCCTTCTTCAGCAATTCTTCCTTTATCTAAAACAACTATCTTGTCCGCATTTTTTACAGTTGAGAATCTATGCGCAATAATTATTGTTGTTCTATTTTTTATTAAACTTTTAATTCCCTCATGAACAATTCTTTCTGATTCTGCATCCAATGCAGAAGTAGGTTCATCTAAGATAAGAATTTTTGGGTTTTTCAGAAAAGCCATTGTCAAAGCAACTCTTTGCTTTTGCCCCATGGAAAGTTTTATACCCCTTTCTCCTATTAAGGTATTATATTCTTTTGAAAGCTTCATAATAAATTCATGAGCCCCTGCTGCTTTTGCTGCCTTTATTATTTCCTCTTTTGTTGCAAAAGTATTAGCATATCTTATATTGTTAATTAAAGTATCATCTAATAGGCTTAAATCCTGAGGCACAATTGCCATTTGCTCTCTTAAAAATTGTAATTTTATCTCTGAAATATCTGTTGCATCCAGAAGTATTTTTCCTTTTTGAGGTTTATAATATCCTAAAATTAATTCAGAAAGAGTTGATTTTCCAACCCCGCTTTTACCAACCAATGCTACATTTTTTCCTGCTTCTATCTTAAGATTTATATCTTTTAGCACTTCTTTATCACGTTTATATGAAAATGTTACATCTTTAAAAATTACTTCTCCCCTAACATCTTTAAGAATCTTATTTCCATGCTTCATTTCTTCTGGAATAGAACTTTCAAATTGAACCACCTTTTTTATTGCAACTGAAGATCTTTTATAAGTTTTATAAAATTCTGTGAGTGTCCATAATGGAGCAAATACCAGATTAATATAACCAAAAAACATAACAAACTGGCCAGGGGTTATATTCCCTCTTCTTAAGGAGAATATAGCAAAAACAAGAAGAATAACAGAACCCATATTATACACTAAACCCTGATAGAGGGCAAGTTTACTCCATTCTTTTTGTGAAGATTTCATTGAAGGAAGAACTTTTGTTACAAGAGCATTGTAAATTGTTTCTTTTTCTTCTTCTTCTTTTCCAAAATTTTTAATTAAAAGGACATTTTGAAGTCTGTCATAGACTTTTCCATATTGTCTGTTTATCATTGATATCATCTTCTCCTGACTATCAACCATTGGTGTAGAAAATTTTATTGTAACAAAGACGTAAACTAAAATTATAACTAGGAGCATAATAGCAAGCTGCCATTGAACTAAGAAGATTATAATTGATGAAAAAATTAATACCAGCATTTGTGGCATCAAATTTGAGAAATTTTCAATTAATTGTTCTATATTCCATGCTGCTCTTGACATTTTGTCAAGAAATTCTCCTGTTTTCTTATTTTTGTGAAAACTTATAGGAAGACTTATAAAATGGCCGTAGGTTTTTGCTTCACGTTCCCAAGTAACTTCTGCTCCAATTTTGCTTCCCATATAAGAAGACCTATTTTGTGTGTAATTTGAAATTAAACTTGTAATTAGCCAAATAAGAATGAGGGAGAGAAGAAAATTTGTTGGAGTATCTTTAACTGCCAAATCAAATAATCTACCATATATAAATGGAATTGCAGTTGATAATATTGAAGCAAATGTAGCAATGGATATGATTAGAATTATTTCTTTTTTGTGTTCCTTTAGTGCATCTTTTAGAAAGTTAATTATAGAAACCATCTATCATTCCATTCCTCTCTGGCTGAATCTTCCCCCGCCAGCTCTTGTAACTTCTCCTCCTAATTCCTGAGGAAGCTGTGAAAATCCTGCTCCGAAAGTTTGGTAATTATTTGAAGGAAGCATCATTCCATATCCACTACTGTAATTTTGGTAAAATCCAAGAGATTGATTAGCATAAGGTGGTCCACCAGTAACAAACATTGGAGAGCCTAAGCCTTCAAGAGTCTCGTTTATAGGAGGTGTTTGAAAATGCTGCCACCAATTTCCAGCTTCTATTATTTTTTTTGCTTCAAATCCTTTTTGTCCTAATTTTTCCATTATCTCTTTCATAGGAACATTTCCCATTCCCATGGGAAGTTCAGTGTGTTCCATACCAAAGTTATCAGAAAGATGGACGTGTTTTACATATGGGGCTATTTTTTCTGTTTCTCTTACTATATCTTCTTCTTTAAATCCCTGTTTCCTTAACATATTAATATGGCCTACATCCCACGTTGCTCCTATTAATTTTTCAGCAATATTTTCTGCTTGTCCTTGACCCATTCCTTTTTCTTTTGCTTTTTCAACAAATTGTTTTCTTGAGGCTATAACAAGATTTTTCAAATCCTCTCCAGTTGACAAGCCAAATCCAGCAGGAGGATTTTCAATAAGCATTAGAGGAGTTTTATTAGGATCTTTGAATTTACTATAAGCATTGAAAGCTGCATTTCCAAATGTTTTTGCTGATTGAGATGTTGCAAATTCTTCTATTGGGACAAACATCTTTGGGGCTAATTTTGAATCTTTTAAATCATTTAGCATAATACTTGTTGCTTTGGACATCCCCAAAGCGTCTGGATGTTTGTTTACGTTCTCAACAAATTCCTCTGAAATTTTCTTAAGTGAGTTTCTTTGTTCTTCAGTTCCGAATTGATATGCCTTGCTGAAAATAGCATTTGCATTTTTTCTTACATCATCGAGATAATTCTCTGCATCCTGAGCTTTTATATAAATTGTTTGCTGTGTGGGGGTTAAATCTTTTATGCTTATTCTTTTTTCGTTTAGGTCTTTCATCAAATGCTGTATCTGAACATAGTTTTGTTGCAGGATATCATCTGCTCTTTCTTTATTAAAAAATAACTGAGAGAGTTGATTATCCCATACTGTCCTGTTTTGCAATTTAAGATTTTCTTCTGGAGTATATTTTTCTCCTTCTTCAGATACAGGCAATTTTTCTCCTTTTTCATTATATCTCATTGGATAATATTTTTTTTCAAACTCTAATTGTATCATTTTTCCAGATTCTTTGTCAACTCCAATAAGTCTTTTTGCTTCTCTTAGTTTTTTTCCTTCAACATCTCCTAAAGTTTTCCATTCTGAACCAGCTATTCCTTCTGCAGAATGAAAATTTACAGGGACATTTCCATTTGGGTCTAATTCGTGGCTTCGCATAAGAGCATCGGTAATTCTTCTTTCAGCTGCTTCTCTATTTAGTTCACTGAATCCTTCTCTAGTCATGCCCATGGAATCTATAACAGGAGCATGAACAGAAACATTAACTCCAGTTAATTTTCCTAACCGTCTCATTTCAATAAATTGCTGTTTTGGCACAGAATCAAATATTTCTGGGGAGACAAGTGCAAGTTCAATCTGCTTCACACCAGTTGATAATTTTGTAGAAGCATCTTTTACTATATTCGCTGTTCTTGGGTCAGTTGTGAAGCCCAGAGAGCCAGCATTTACTCTATATCCTGTAAAAGTATTTGAATAAGCTTTGTTTGGGTCTAAAGTAGAATATCCTCCTTGATAAACATTTTCAATTGTGTAATCTCCTTCTTTTGCCATAATATATATTAGAAAGAATAATTTATTAATCTAATGGTTAGGGCGTGTTTGTATAATCTCCTATTAGTTATCTGTAACAATTATTATAATTATTCAGGTTATAATTAATTTAACATTAAGTGTTTTATTATTAACTATATTTGTTGAAGTTTCTCAAAAAGGGTTAGTATTTTTCTGGAGTGTATTTTGTCTCTTTTTTCTCAAAAAGCTTTTCTTTTCCTATTTTATCCTTATCAACCTTAGCAGCTGGAGTATATTTTTCAAAAGTCTCTTGCACTGAAATTCTTGCTTGTGGAGAGGTTTCAAATCCTATTGTTCTCCTTTCAAAAGGCTTTTCTTTTCCTATATTTTGGATTTCCATACGTGGAAGCATATTTTCAATAATTGCACCTTCATATTTAATATATTTTGGTCCTTCTGGTTTTCTTTCTGTAGGATTATATTTGAAAGAACCATTTTCTTCTTCTTTTAAATTATTGTTTGGTGCGGGAGTTTCAATAATATTTGTTTCAAGCCTGACCGGATTTCTTTGAGGAGCATTTATTTTTTTTAGAGAAGGGGAGGAGGAAGAAATTCCTATTTTTTGCTCTTTTAAAAATTCTTTAGTTTTTGATTCATTCAAAAAATCTTTAAGTTCTGAGGAATCTATTTTTTCTTCATCTTTTTCAAGCATTTGCTCCAGAGAATTTATTTCCTCTTGAGTCAGGGGGGGTTTTTCTTGGATTATCTTTCCTTCGTCTTTTTTGATTAATTTTGCTTTTCTTGGCATTATTTATATAAGAAAAAGGAATATATAATGATTTTGATTTCTATTGAGATTATTTTTAGGTGTAACTTGCCATTCCGTGGGCTTTTTTATAAATATCAAATAGAGTCATAGCAGTTGTTTTTGCAATATCTTCAGCCAGTGCTCTAAGATGAGTTTTTTCAATCCAATTGTCTTTTCGAAGAGGTTTGTTTTCCTTTTCATCTTTCTTTTTTGGAGCCTCTTTGTTTTCACTTTTATTATAAACTCCAAACAAAGCAAGGAAAGGATTGGAGCCCTCATTTTTTTCCTTCTTTTCCTTTTCTTTATCTTTTTCTTCAAGAAAGAAATTTATTTCTTCTTGTAGTTGGCCAAGACTATCATCAGTTGCACCACTTATTAATTTCAATACATCGTCTAAATCTGATTTTTCAAGTTCTTTATTCAATTGATTTAGTTCATCTTCATTTAAAGCATATGCTTTGAAAGAAACATCTGCTTTTCCTCCAAAAGTGTAATGAGCTTGCTGTGAAACTCTCTGAGGAATTCCCCTAAAAGTGAATTCAACTACAATGCAGCTGTAATATTTTCTTAATTTCTTTGTAAAATTTTCTTTTGCAAATTCCCTTGGGAGCAGCCCTTCAAGTGCAGAATCCCTCACTTTTAATTCATTTTTTCCAATTAATACAAGTTCAAGAAGAATTGTATTGAAAGTTTTAACTAATGCCGGTTCTCTTGCTCTTTCTTTGCTTTCCAAATCATAAGCTGCTTTTAAATAAGGTTTTGCCCATCTTGAGTAAAGTTTTAGGCTATTAACCTGGCTTCTCAAATAACTTTTTTCAAGCTCGTATCTTTTCCTTAATTCTTGTTCAGATTGACTAACCCAAATATTAAATTCGTTAATTCTTGGAATTAGAATTCTTTTTACTCTCTCATTTAAATCAAGTTTTTCAGCAACTTTTTCATCTTTCGAAGCAAGGAAGGCATCTATCAAAGTTGCAAATCCACTCTGTCCTAAAGCCATTGCTTTTATGCTTGAATTTCCTTTTTGAATATCAACTTTATCCATCCATATTTGCTTCAATGACAAAATTGCAGCGTCTTTTTTTGGTGTTTTTAAGTCATCATAACTTTGCAATCTCACTCTGAATTCTTTCAAATCATATATTATATTGAGAACACTCCTTAGAACAATGTTTATATCACCCAATACTTTTGAAGCTTGATTTTGCATCATTGTTGCTCTCTGTCCAAGTTCAGCGAAATGTCCTGAACCAGGAGAAGAAGAAAAATTATCTATTAATTTTTCAGTTGAAAGCCCGAAATCACCCATTAGATCTAATATGAAAAAATAAATTGGTTCGAGTGTTTCAACAGAAGAATCATATCCGAGAGTGTGATTTGCAGATTCTACGGAATTAACCAACCCCTTTGCTTTTTTCTTAGCCCTTTCTTGATAATAAGGAACCACTTTTTCTATTATTTCTGAAACCACTGAACCCATGCAAAACTAAAGAATTCTTTATTTAAAAAATGTTTGATAGCTAAATTTAAAAATAATACGTCCCTATATTATGGATGGGAATTTTTAGTAGAAGAGACAAGGTTGTAGATTTGAGCGAGGATTATAATTATGAAAGAAAGAAACTTAAAGATAGTTTGAAAATTACTTCTCCAAACAATCCTCCTGCACAGACCCAAGAGACTTCCGGGGGGAGTTTTTTTAACTTTTTTGGAGGTTCAAATACTTCAAGCACTTCTTCATCCTCTTCTTCATCAACTTCTGAAGATCAACCATCTGATATTAATCCTAGTACAAGCCAGACATTGCGTCCAGATGAAAAAAGAAGGAGACTTGCTAAGAGATTGAAAGATATGACAGACAGGATAGAGAATATGTCAAATCAGATTTATATATTACAGCAGAGAATTGAAGTGCTTGAGAGGAAAACCAAGGTTAATAATTATGAGTAAAAACCCTTGTTCTAATTTAGGTTAAATTAATAAATAATAAATTCAATTAAGTATAATGAAAGATTTTGATAAAAAGGCAAAGGCTTATGCCCTGAAAAATGCAATTCATTATAATGGAAAAGCTAATCCCGGAGCAGTGATATCTGGTTTGTTTGCAGAGGGATTGAAAAAAGAGGAAGTGAAAAAATATGCAAAAGAGATTAATGAGATTGTTGGCTCTGTAAATAAACTTTCTTTAGAAGAACAGGAAAAAGAATATGAAAAGTTCAAGAGCATAGTTTCTGAAAGAGAATCTAGAGAAGGATTAGAAGAATTACCCAATGTTTCCAAAAAGGGAGTTGTTATGAGATTTAGGCCTGCCCCTTCTGGACCCTTGCACGTCGGACATATTATCTCAAATTTAATATCTTCTCTTTATGTAAAGAAATACGGGGGGAAATTTTACATTATCATTGATGATACTTCTCCAGAAACAACACTTAAGGAGGCATATGCAAATATTAAGAGAGATTGCGACTGGATTTTTGGAAATATTACAAAATACATAAATTCTTCAGATAGAATGAAAATTTATTATGAATACATAGAAAAACTCCTAAAGAAAAATTTTGCTTATGTTTGTACATGTTCTCAAGAGAAATTTAAAGGATTTGTTGAACTTAAAGAGAATTGTCCTTGTAGAAATAATGACTTGAAAGAAAATTTGTACAGATGGGAAAAGATGCTTTCCAAAGTTTCAAAGAATAATTATAAACAAGGAGAAGCAGTCTTGAGATTTAAGTCTTCTATGCAAGACCCAAATCCTGCAATGAGGGATTTTCCTTTGGCAAGAATAAATGAAAAAGAACATCCAAGACAGAAGAAAAAGTATAGGGTTTGGCCATTGATGAACCTTGTTGTTTCAGTAGATGATATGGAACTTGGGATGACTCATATAATACGAGGGAAAGATCATATGGACAATGCAAAAAGGCAGAAGATGATTTTTGATTTATTTAAGAAAAAATTTCCTTGGACGTATTTTATGGGAAGAATAAAATTCAAAGATTTGATTTTATCTAAGAGAAAATTGAATGCAATGATTAGTTCTGGTGAATTTTCAGGAGATGATGACGAGAAAATTCCCACAATTGCTTCTTTAAGAAAGAGAGGGTACAAGCCAGAAGCATTTGCAAAATTTATTGAACAAAGAGGATTGACAGAGGTGGATAAGGTTATTGATAGCAAAGAATTCTTTAAAATTATCGATGGTTTCAATAAATATGTTAAGTAAACCTTAATTCTTAACATAAAG
>Ga0210018_1002051_pt1 | contig 10304 bp, 8 predicted proteins | sample CryGeyCG2014_010_2_FD_183967 | JGI IMG/M metagenome (GOLD analysis project Ga0210018, IMG submission 183967) | Groundwater microbial communities from aquifer - Crystal Geyser CG09_land_8/20/14_0.10 (SPAdes) (version 2) | ecosystem: Environmental > Aquatic > Deep subsurface > Groundwater | place... | reverse complement strand
GTCACACGGAAATTATTGACACTAGAATCGGTTCTGGCATTCCAGGCGGATTTAACAGTGAAAACTGTGCTTTGATTCTGGGCAATTGGCTGTGAGAAGTCTGTAAAGATGGTAGCCGCATCTGGAACATTAGGAACAGCTGAAGAAACTAAAGTATCTCCGGCATAAAGATAAAGAATGGACGGAAATGCCTCACTAGCAACGTTACTGGCAGCATTAACAAGCTCTAATCTTCCTAAAATAGCATCGCCTGCCGTAGCTTTGGCATTAAAGACCAATATCGGAACCGGAGTCTGCACTCCAACATTTGGGTCAGAATATGTGTTCTGGGAATTGGGATTAGCTGAAGACGTTGACAGAGTTAAAACACCTAAACCTGGACGTTGAAAAACCATCTGTAAAGGGGCGGCTAAAGGCATAAAAGTGTCAATACCAGCTGTATCTCTTCCTCTAATACCATTGCCGTAAACCTGGAAAGTAACCACTCTGTTCACATCAAAGGCAGTAGCTGTGTCAACAACTAATAACAATTTCTTTTTGGCATCTTTTGATACGACAAAATTCAGACCGGTTAATGAAGTATACCAGACATTATTTACTGTGTCGTAAGTGTAAACCGGGCTGGTAAATGTTGTCTTCAAATTGGCATCAGCAACAGAGGTATCATAAACTTTAATTCCAGTAATGAAGGTGCTGGGAGCCATGGCAACAGCATTAACCACTACCGCTGTCTGAAGATCTACTTTACCAATGGTTATATCAGAACCGCGAGCAGTAACATCAATACCAAAGGCCTCAATTCCAAGACCGCCATTAACTGTTCCGCCAACCGGAGATGCAGCTCGAACAACAGTAAACGTTCCTTCAGATGGGGCTGGAGTTGGGGTTGGAGTTGGGGCTACACAAACGCCTGCCTGGCAGGTTTGACCAGTAAGACAATCAGCATCAGTGGTACAGGCAGTTGGAGTTGGAGTTGGGGTTGGAGCTACTGCCAATAAGGCATTTAACTTAACTCTCATTCCAGTACCAACAAAACCCGAACAGGTAACAGTGTAACCAGCTGCTGTCGAAATGGCATCCTTGTATTTATTGCAGAAACATTTTGTTCCCTCTAAGGTTTTAGAACCGAAATAGGTAGTGTTAGCTAAACCAGAAACACAATTCTCAGCTGCTAAAATAATCTTTAGATTAACCACATCAGAATCTGTCATTCCCAGTTTTAGGTTTTTGGTGAAAGTAAAACCAGCTGGTATTCCAGCATAGCCAGTAGTTGTTGTACCTGTAAGCTGCTGGTATTGAGTCATTAACTCGTTTAACTGAGTTTGAAGTGTTTGAATTGAAGCCAAAAGCTCTTCAGCAGTTAAAGCTAAAGCTGGACCGCCTGCCCAGACTAAAACTGTCAAAGCAACTGCAGTCGCTATAATCTTTTTCATTTTAGACATTTTATTTTTTATCTAAATTTTAATTTAATTAATTTTTTATTTATTTCTGTCGCGTCGACCACTTGCCCTGTTAAATAATTTCGCCTTTGGCGAAATTGCTGCGAAGCAGCATTTAACAGGGTGAATTTCGCGACCAAAGCTTTTAGGTCACGAAGCCGCGACTTATCTAAATTTCTCTTATTTTATATCGGTTGTCAAGAAAAAAACTGTGGAAAACCTAAATCCGTTTAATTTATCTTTGACTCGGCAAAAGCTGCACTAATTCTTGGACTTTTTCGTAACTCCCATCTTCAAAAGCTTGTTTTGCTTCTTCAAAAGTTTTTTGCTGGACATCATTCAAAGTACTTCCTTCTAAATCTTTAATCCAAACTTCCATTATTTTAGCGTATGTTATTCTATTAGATATGGTAAATTCTGATTTTTCAGTTTCCTCAATTACTATCCCTAATGACTCAATTTTCTCTTTATTTTCTTCTAATTTCTTGGTCTCTTGGATAACTTTTTGTGTTACCTTTTTAAGACTCTTAGCTGCCTGAGTTACGCTTTTTTGATATTCTTCAATAGCCGGAGCTAATTTTTTAACCTGATTTTGTTCAGCAATCTTTGTTAATTCTTCCAATCTTTTATTAGCTAATTCTAATTGAACTGTTGGTTTTTCCTCCTCGGAAACGAAAACTGCCCGGCTTTTTTCAGTGATTTTCTTTATTGGATAAAGTAAGTCCCCGGGCAGAGAACTTTGAGCGGAAAGGAATAAGCCAAAAAGAATTACAAAGCTTACAACTCCAGCTAAGGCAAATTTTTGCCCAAAAATTAACCGAGGTAAGGTCTCTAAAATTGTACTCCATTTTACCTCTGGCTCTTCTCCTAAAATCTCTTTTTTAGTCAAAACAACCCAGTCTTTTCTGGGTTTAATCTGGCGAAGTTCCCGAATTTTGCCAATGAGTTCTTTTTCAGTCACCGAGTTTTTATTCATCGAGTTTTAATTTATTAAAACGAAGGTGGAAAAGAAACTTTAGTTTCTTTGACTATAAAAATGAAGGTAAAGAAGAGAGCGAAGCTCTCTTCGCTATCACTATTATTATGACGAATTTTAACCCCTTTTATTACACCTACCCGAGGCCCGTCCTCGGGTTAATTAATAAATAAAAACTGGGGTTTCGATTTCTGCCCATTTATAAAAAGTTTCCGCCTCTCCTATATTTAATCTAACACACCCTAAAGAAACTGGTTGTCCTACGTCTTCTGAATCTGTCCTACCTTCTTTTCCCTGACAAATAGGTAATTCATGAAAACCATATTGTCCGTCTTGACTAAATCCTACCCAAAAAGGCAACCAACAATCAGCAAGTTTTGAATAAATCATTAAAGATTTATTTATTACTCGGAAATTACCCGTTGGGGTGGGCGTCTCTGGTTTTCCCGAAGAAATTGGCATTTCTTTTATCGCCTTGCCATTTTCGCACATTCTCATTTTTTGAGTTTGGAGATTGACTTCAATTAACTTTCCTTTTTCCTGTCTTTGGCAGATTATTTCTGTTTTCTTTTCGAGAGAAGGCGTCTCTAAGGAAATTGGCGTTTGTTCTAATTTAAGCTGAGAAAAAAGAAAATTTTCTAATTTAGGTAAAAAATATTGGGAGATCAAAATCCCAATTATTATTCCAACTAAAGTAAAAAGAGTAAATTTCGAAAAATTTTTTCTATTCATTAAGTAGAATTAATTTTTTGCTTTAAAGCTCCTAAAGCTCGATGAAGTAGGACACGAGTAGCTTCCTCTGACCTATCTAAAAGTTTTGCTACTTCTGAAATAGGTAGGTCATCTAAATAGCGCCAAATAATTACATTCTGATAGTCATCTTTTAAACTGGAAAGATTCTGGCGGATTATCTCAAGGTCTGAATTTAAAATCGCTCTTTCTTCTAAATCTGTTCTCGGGTCAGTAAGCGGGCTCCGCCAGTCGGCGGATTCAACTGAAACCACTTGAAATTTTCCTTTTTCTCGATAATAATCAATTACTAAATTTCGGGCGATTTGGTATAAAAATGCTTGCGGATTTTCAATTTTTCGTTCATCAGACGATGGATTTTGAGTTTTTTTAAATGCTTCCCACCCTTTTAAAAATGTCTCTGAAGTCAAATCTTCAGCAATTTCCTGTGAACTTACCTTCAAAAAAATAAAACGGTAGATTTTCTCTACATATTGGTCGTATATTTTACTAAAAATCTTTCTTGGATTTACCATATAACTTGCGGAGGACGGACCTCCGCAAAGCTCATAGTAGGACATTGTCCTACCTTATTTTATTTGACCTACCGAGGGGCCCACGAAGTGGGAGGACGCGGAGGGAGGATTGTAGTCTTTTAATTGATAGAAAGTATTGTTTCTCTCCCCCATTCTTTCAATTAAACCCTGGTTTAACAAACTTTCGAAATCTCTTCTCAGGGTTCTTTTGGTAACTTCTGAGAAAATTTTTTTTGCCTCCCAAACCTGAATTTTACCTTTTTCTTTTAAAATATCAAGGATTTTCTGTTTCCTATTAGAAATTGCCCCATTATTTGAAACTAACCGGGCTTCGGCTTTAACTGGCGGTAAAGGAATAACCTCTTCGGTTTTTTGGGAGGCTGTTTTTAAACTATCTTTTATTTTACCGTATCCGCTTTGAATTTTAATAATACCTTCTAATTTTACCCAATTTTGAGCTTTTGCCACCTCAAAAAAGCTATCCAGAATTTCCAGATTTTTTAAGATTTCTTTTCTTGATTGAGGATTAGAAACTGAATTAGCCAAAATCTCATCAGCCACTTCCCTCATTTTATACCTCAAAGGCTCCTTTTTCGGAAAAAGCAAAGTCAACTGATAAAGTTTATTAGTAAGCTGAATTAAAAAATCTTTGTTCATTGTGCTCTCAGAGAGAGGATACTAAAGCAGAATATTGTCTCAGATTTTCCAGTTGATTTGGGGTCAATTCCAGGGATTTATTAATTGCCTCGGAAATTAAATCCTTAGAAAAACCGAGCTTCTCTCCCAAAACCAACCATCTGTCGCCAGTTTTGTTTTGAATATAGTCCTCAATGTAAATTTTATGCTCTGGGGTAAGATTAAGATTCTCTCCTTTTTCTTTAAGGTATGATTTTAGAGCTTTTCTGGCAAGATTAGTGATACCATCGTCCACCTCAGCGGTTTCTTCATAATCGCCGAGGGAAGATTTCAATCCTACTTCTTTTTCAAAGTCCTTAGAAGTAAAACTCTCTTCTAAAGAAACTGGAGTTTCTGTTTTTTCTTTTTCGGGAGGAGTTAATTTTCCAAGCAACATACTCAAATTAGATTTAAATTCTGGCATTTTCCCTGTTTTTTCCAACCAAAAATATCCACCTATTGCCGCTAAAACGAGAAAACCAATTATTCCACTAATAATGATTTTTTTCTTAATAATTTTTGCTTTTGGAAGAAGTGGGAAAGCAAATGATTTTAGTTGCATATATTTTTTGTTAGCTTAATTACTTAATATGCCTCCTTAATTTATTTTAAACCAAATTTTAAAGAACCACTCCAAAAAGAGCTGATTTTATTAATACTTTTTAAATATTAACAAAAATAAAAAAGGAGGTCAACACCCCTTTTCCACAGCTGTCCCACCCTGTCCTACTATTTATTAGGTTTAATCCGGCAGGTTTAACTGTTAGCTATTTAACTAAAAACCAGCCTAATTTTCTTTTTTTTACCCTTTATGGTTGTTACAATTCTGTAGGGCCGCCTACCGTTAACCAGCCTATAAACATTAATATAGCTCCTATTAATCCAAGTGAACACAATATTATTCCTATTATAGCTAGACTTTTCTTATCAGTCTTAATTCCTTTTGTCCCCAAAATTAATCCCCAAATAGCGCAGATAAAAGCTATACTCATGGTTATTAAATAGTCAATGCCCAATCCTGTTACCACTGCTGAAGATAACCAAGATAAACCTATACTAATAATCCCTAATATAGAAGGAAAAATAGGTTTTATTTTAAGAGTATCAATTTTAAAATCGCTATACATTATTCTACTTTTCTTTCTTATTTAATACGGATAAATAAGTTTATTTATTCTCCCCGTTTTTTCTCTTCATTTTTTATAAGAACGATGGCCCACCCATCATTAACCAACCTACTAAACCCCATATCCATAATAATAAACTAATCGTACACATTATTATTCCTACCACTGCCAATCTTTTTCTATTTAACTTTAATCCTTTTATCCCAAAAACTAACCCAAAAATCCCACATATCCCAGCAACTAATATGCCAAGTAAAAATACTCGTGCTGAGCCATAGTTAATCCCGGTTCCACGCCAAACCATTATATAGGGTAATATTATACTGATAATTCCTAAAGTTATTGAAGCAGTAGCCATTTTCCTCAGGCGGGGCTCTTCTTGTTGACTGAGTATTTTATTCATATTGTGAATAATTAATTTTTAACACGTCGGTTTAAATTTAGAGTTTGTGTTGATTTTCTTTTTAATAGATATGAAAGTCCTATCGACTTTTTAAGAAATTAGGACTTTTATTATTTTAAATTAGCAAATTTAATGGCTAATTGCGAATATAACCAACTTTTTGCCAATCTAGAAATTGCTTTGTCTGGTTTACCTCTTTGAATCTCTTGATAAGCTTTATTTAATTCTTTTTTTGCTAATTCAATTTGGCGATTGACAATTTTTTGAAATTTTGAATTTTTAATATGGGTGTTTTCCGCATCGTAAATTGATACTTTGGCTAACAATATATCCGCTCTCACTAACTTTTCAATTATTTTCTCGAATCCAGGCTTTGGCATCATCGTTGTCGCTGCTGCCTTTTCAAAATAGAAAACTACTATTCCTGTTTTCGGCCCTTTAAGTCTAATCTTGTCTAAATCTATTTCTTCGACTTCTAATAGTTCTTCTAAATCTTTAAAATTTTCTTTTTCAAAGAAGATTAAACGAGAGACATCCTGCCAGAGGTTTTCATTTACGCTTTGAGTAATGAGCCGAATGATTTTATCAATCTTCTCATCGCCAATTTTAGCAGTCTCTAGCCCTGAAATTACTTCTTGTTTCAACCATTTAGCACTTTTTAGTGTAAAATTAGCATCGCCTTCTACTGAATTATAATATTCATTTCCAGCAAAAGTAACAATAATTGGATAAGTTTCGATCACTTCTTGAGGAATTAAATCTATTCTCCAATCGATTTTCACATTTCCACTTTCATCAACAGTTCCATTTCCAATTATTTTCTCTCCTACTTTAAATTCAACTTGATAGGGCCCGCGAAGTAAAGTTTCTCCATCGTCATCTAGAACTTTTGCTTCTAAAGTAACACTATCATCATAAAAGCCTTCTTTATCTAAAACAGTAATTACAACATTTTCTTTCAATATCTCAAATGACTTAGAATCATTTGATGGTAAATAATCTTCGTCTCCTGGAAAGGTAGTATCGATAAAGTAATATTTTCCTGGAATTTGATCTAAAGTTAGAGTTGAAGTAGTAATTCCATTTTCATCGGTTATTGCTGAAACTGATTGATCCCCACTTTCAAAAATAATAGTTTTAGCAGAAAGAGAATCCCCATTTTTATCGGTTAAGATAGCGCTAAAATTAACTAAATCTGAATATTGACCACTTAAATCACCGGTGTAAATAAGTCGAGTAACTTCTTTTTCTTTTGACTCAAAAATATAAGGCTCAGTTGGAATCTCTCCAATAGGAATATCTTCAGCTAATACGATAGGAACATATCCAAACGAATCTTCAAGCGTAGAAATTTCAAGAGTGTAAGTATCTGTAGAAGTAGCACCAGACTCTGGTATTACTTTTATTTGATAATCTCCTAATTTTCTTTCGGGAATAGTAATTAAGTCGTCAAGAAATCCATCTCCATCAATATCTACCTCAAAATAACTTGCTTCTGGAATTTCATTAAATTCTTTATTGATTGTAAGACCATCGGGATCGATAACAAGCAAATCTACGGGAGACATAGCTTTAATATACATTCTTTTTTCGGGCAACATTTTAGAGTAGTCTATTTTTCCATCAGGATAAATTTGGACGATTCTAATCAATGCTTTTTCTTTATTTGCGTCTGTTTCGATAATCTTCATAATATCTTCATACCACCACCTTTCTTTATTTTGATGTGTATGTCCTGCAAATTCAGCATATATTTTAGCCTTATAATCTTTGAAGAAATTGTACATTGTATCTAATTCACCTTCCGAAAAACCCATATACGAAACAATTCCTTTATTAAAAGGATGATGAGCAAGCAAAATAATATTTTCTGTAGTTGTAGGATGCGTATCAAGATAATTCTGTAAATGATTATTTAGCCAATTCCATGTGCCACCTAAAAAATTGTATAAATTACCTTCTGCTGAGACGCCTTTGTATTTGCCCCACGGAGTCCATGGTGCGTCATCTCTTGCATTGAAATCTAAACCTATAAAATGATAATCTTTATAATTAAAAGCAAAGTTTTTGAAATAACTATAGCGGTTTGGATTTGTCTCAGAATTCCAAATAGGAACATCTGCTTTCTCAAAATTTTGGAAGATACCAGATGATTTTAATTTTTCATATTGAGCATTAAATATTTCATTAAAAAATACATCCGCTCCTTCTTGATTTGAACCAATCTCATTTTCCCCGAATGCCATTTCCGCCCAGGGATCTGTCCAATCTGGGTTCATGCCGTAGTATGGCCACACATCATGGTTACCTATTATTGGAATCCACGGAGTCTCTAAATTATTTAAAATTTCTTTTGCTTTATTTAATTCTGACAATTCCGCACTGTCGCTCAAATCACCCGTGACAACCACAAAGGCAATATTATATTTATCTTTATTAGAATTTATAATATTTACAGCTTCTCTTAAGTTAATGGTAGAAATTATTCCCTCTTGACCAGAGGTATCATCATTCCAAGTTGAATCTCCATAATCATTATCAGAATCTCCAGAGCCAATATGTAAATCGGTGATGATGGCGAAGGACCATTTTGAAGGTTCGGGTGGCTTTTCCTGAATATAATTCTCAAAAGATTCCATTAAAGGATAATTGTCTTTATCTGAATCTATGCTATAAGGGGTATCGCCAATTCCGTCTCCTTCAGCGTCGCTTCCATCATAATCGCTCCAGTAGTTGCCAAGGTAGTTATTGAATGTCTTGCCATTGTGGGTGTATGTTATTTTTTCTTCGGAGTTCCAGATATTGGTTGAATTGTAAGAATAAACATTGTAGATGTTTTTTATGAAGTTATTCATATGTATGATACTGCCGTTTGAATACCGGAAACAAACACCACAAAGGTTCGAATCAGCAACATTATTGGTTAAGGTGTTGTTGTTGCTTAAAGTACGCAGGTAAATACCGCAGCTTTTCTTCGAGTTAGTAATAGTGTTGTTGGTTAAAGTATTGTTGTTCGAAGCTTCCAAGAAGATGCCAGTGCTATATGAGTTAACGGTGGTATTGTTGGTTAAACTGTTGTTGTTTGAAGAATCCAAGGTAATACCGCAACCGCTCGAATTGTTAACGGTGTTGTTAGTTAAGGTGTTGTTACTTGAAGAGTCCAACTGGATGCTGTGGGGGCTCGAGTTAACAGTGTTGTTGGTTAAAGTATTGTTGTTTGAAGGATATAAGTAGATGCCGTAGTATGTATTCGAATTAGCGGTGTTGCTGGTAAGATTGTTGTTGTTTGAATAATATAAGAAGATTCCACAGTAGTTGTTTGAGTTAGTATTATTAATAAGGTTGTTATTACTCGAAGAATATAGGTAAATCCCATAAGAAAACTTTTTTACACTTAAGTTCTTAATTGTAACGCTTGTTCTTCCAGGAAGATAAACACCATTGCCAGTGTTACTTCCAGTAATTATGTGTCCGGCTCCATCAAGGATTACGTCGTTAGCGTCTATCTGGATAGTATTATTAAGATCAGTGGTTAAGGTAGCGGTCCGAGTATTAGAATCCCAAGTACCGACCATCGGGTCGCTCCACCCATTATCAGTTAAGAAAATGGTTGAAGGCCGAGGTTGAATGAAAACAAGGTGTGTTCTTGAGAGATCCTGAGTATAGGTGTATTTTCCAGCATTATCGGTACGAAAGGTTACTAAATTATGATAGTCGTCCTCATATTTATAATAAGTGGTTGAGGCCAAGAATCCGCCGAGAGTTATCTGTATTGAGGTTCCACCAGAGGTGGATTCGAGTTGTAAGGTAACCATCTCAGGCAGAGATTCAAGAATAAGTTTTATTGGTTCACTGCTGTCTAAGGTAATGTTTAAGTATTCACTATCTTTAAGTTCAAAGTGGATGCCTTCTCCATTAAGTTTACCTGGTATCAAGGACTTCATTGGAAATTCTAACTCTGAAAATGGTGAAGATTCTTTTATTGTTTGGGTTTCTTCAGCCAAAATTTGATTATTTTCCAAACCGAAAGGAAATTGAGGAAGAAACAAGCCAAACAATACTAAATTTACTAAAGTAATTTCTATTATTTTTGTTTTCATTTCTTTTTTTGATATTATAAATTTCTGAAAAGTGGTGCAAATAAATAAACCTCGGTATTTTTCTAATTGAGGCTTTATTCTATTAAATTTCTAATGGCTTTTTCTCTCGTTCGATTTAATTCTATTAAAGACCGGTGAATTGTCTGATTTTTAAAATAGAAATGGTGGAAACTTTTCCCTCTTTGTCGACTATATTTAATCCTAAAACATTGCCTTCGATATTAAATAAGGGACTACCGGCTAGATTATTTTTTTCAAAAATATTTGTTTCAATTGATTTTTCATCAAAACTTTTAACAATTCCTTCGTTAACGGATTT
>Ga0210018_1002048_pt1 | contig 10307 bp, 13 predicted proteins | sample CryGeyCG2014_010_2_FD_183967 | JGI IMG/M metagenome (GOLD analysis project Ga0210018, IMG submission 183967) | Groundwater microbial communities from aquifer - Crystal Geyser CG09_land_8/20/14_0.10 (SPAdes) (version 2) | ecosystem: Environmental > Aquatic > Deep subsurface > Groundwater | place... | reverse complement strand
ATCGAAGGGTTTATTACAATCACCCCACCACGGCGCAGTTTAGCTTGCGCTTTTTTGTTAATTTTTAAACTATTGACATATATCGTATATGATATACAATGGAAGGAGCGAATACAAAGTTAAATTCTATAAAAATCCCGGAACTGGAAAAGAACCAGCCCTGGAATACCTGAAGTCCTTAGCAAAGAAAGACAGGACTAAAGTATCAAAATATATAGAAGAACTAAGAAAGCGCGGCGGCTACTTAGACGAACCATATTCCAGACACGTAGAAGGAAAAATTAGAGAACTACGAGTAGACTTTGCCCACAACCGCCATCGGATTTTCTACTTCATCTTTGTCCAAAAAACAATTATTATGTTACACGCTTTTCTAAAAACAACTCCCAAGACTCCGCCACGCGAAATCAAAAAGGCCAAAGAGAATCATTACGATGTCTTACAAAATTATAACCATTATGAAAAATAAAAACATCAAAAAAAATAAATATATTGGCGAGACCGACTTCCAGGAATATCTAAAGGAAGAGCTAAAAGACCCTGAATTCAAAAAATGGTATGATTACTTCGGCAAACAACTGGAGATAGCTTTAGCGGTTAATCGTCTAAGAAAACAAAGAGGGCTTTCCCAATCTCAGCTGGCCAAAAAAATCGGCACCACCCAAAGCAACGTGGCGCGCCTGGAGTCCGGCAGCCAAAACTTTACTACCGACACGCTCCAAAAAATCGCCCAGGCCCTGGATAAAGAATTAAAAATTGAATTCGTGTAATTTTCCCCGCTCCTTTAGGAGGGGCGATGGAAGATTTAGATAGTTTATTCCCTCCCTTTTTAAAGGGAGGTTAGGAGGGATTTAATCCACCCCGCGGCCAAAAAACCGGAAACAAAGATAAATTATCGACTTACGATATCGTTCATTTCATAACGCCGTCCTCCTTTGCGTGCGTAAATAACAAAGATAATTTATAAAAATTAATAATTTATCATAAAAAGATTAATTATGCAAATAAAAAAGTGCTTAACAAAAATAGATCAATATAAAGAGAAGATTTCAGGGTGGATATCTTTTATTTTCTTAATCCTACCGGCTATTGGTATCGCATTTAATTGGTTAGTAAAATCAAAAAATGCCTTCCTCATATTTTTAAACAAGTACTCTTTAGAATTTTTAATCATTTCTATCTTTGCTGCACTGGCGTATTTTTATTTCGAAATACAAAAAATAAAAACGAGGATGAAAGTAGGATTTATAGAAAAATTAAAATCTGATTTACATGAAAGTTGGGATTTCAAGGGCGATTGGAAGATAGAAAATGATGAATTAAGCGTTTCTAATTCAGACGAAGGAGGCATTACTAAAAATGGTTCCCTTTGGGAAAATTATGAATTTGAATTTGAAACAAAAATAATAAATAAATTTTCTGGTTGGATAGTACGTGCTAGAGACCTAAATAATTATTTCATGTTCCAGATAAATTTTGAAAACATCAGACCTCATTTAAGGATATCCCAACCAATTATGAAAAATAAAGACGGAGCCGTAGAGATAACGAAAATAAATGTAGGATGGCAATTATTTGGTAATTTTCCACATCATAAAGACTTAAAAGATAAATGGTTTAAGGTGAAAACAATCGTAAAGGGCTCGCGTGTCGATATTTTTATTGACAACAATAATGTTTTCCATGAAGATAACTTTTTAACAATTTCCACTGGAAAAGTTGGCTTTAGAGAATGGGGAGATGAACACGCCCACTTTAAAAAAATTAAAGTAAGTATGATCGATTAGTTGTTAAATATTGTACGACGTAATGGAGTATAATACGAATAAAACTAATAAATACGCCTATGCGTAAGATAACCCTTATATTGGCCGTTATGGCTTTAATAATCGCTCCCAAAGGCGTTATTTTGGCCCAAGAAGCGAGTTCCAGCGCCAGTCAGGTAGAACTGCCGGACTTGACTAAATTGCTGCCTAAAAGCCCCTTAGACGACCTGATGAATAAGTGGCTCGGGGGAGGCACAATTAAGGAAAAAATCCAAGAAGGCATGACTAAGGCCCAACAGGAGCTGGAAGCCCTGCCGGGCAAGGTCTTGGACAAGACCCAGAAGGCCGCCCAGACCCAGCTTGAGACCCAGGCCCAGAAGGCCGCCCAAGGGGTCCAGGAAAAGACCGAGGGATATGTTAGCGGGGTAGTACAAAATATAAAAATTAAAATTTCTAATATAATAGGGAATATTAAATTATTTTTTAAAGAATTATTTTCCAAGAAGACACCGACCTATTAAAAAATATGAGGAGGAAAGAACCATGGGCAAGGGAAGAATTAAAATTAGCATTTGAAAAATTCTATAAAGAACGCGGGCATTATCCGACGGCTATCGAAGTTGACGAATGTAATTATTTGCCGAGCGCCCGTCAATTTCAAAGAAGATTTGGCGGACTGACGAAATTCCGCGCGTTAATCGGCCTTACTGACACTCACTTTGGCAAGGGTAAATATCGCTCTCATATTAGCAATCGAGTCGGCAAAAGAGGTTCGGAAGCAGAACAAAAACTAGAGAAAATACTTATTAACCATTTTGGTGAAGCATTCGTTCATATAGAAAAACCCATAAGCCCACAGACCAGACGCATTCGTTATGATTTTTTCGTTTATGCTAAAAATTCAGTTTTTGCGGTTGACGTTTTTTATTCAGACACCAAAAGATTAACCAAAATCAATTTAGATCTAAAACTTAATTCTTATAAAAATACATCTACGCTTTTATTTTTGGTTATGGCCAATCCAAACATATTCCAAGAAGAGCTAGATAGTATTATTAGCCATAAGCCAAATAAACCCGTGCCGAGCCACATTAAGCTGATAACTCTAACCAATTTTTTAGACATCATAAGTCGTATGCGGCCCCTAGAAATCGAAATTTAACCCTAAACAGCAAAAAGGCCTCCTTGAGGGGCTTTTTTGATACCTTGCTACAAAAGGCAAAAAGACAGATATGGAATAAAGGAGGGGATAAAAAAATAATTTTACCGAAATTTTATTTTTAATAAATTTTATCTAAAATATTAATAAGAATGGTATTGATCTATGCTTTTTTAAAAAAATGATAGTGGGTGAGTATCAACGGACCAAAACAGAAGCCCTCGAATAAAACCCCTAGTTTACGTCGTGAAAGGAATGTTGTGCGACGTTGTATCAAGCGCACTTGACATATCCCCTAAAGTTATCCACAGCTCACTTTTCACCCTTTCCCCAAACCTTGATAGATAAATATTTAAATAAAAATATAAATAATTTTATAAAATTATTTATATTTTTATTTTGTAATTTATAATTTTGATTTTGTCATCTCGCCGCCAAGCAGCCACCCCCTCCCCCAGACACCCCTCTCGCGCCTTTTTGCCTGCCTTTGAATGGGGCTGGGGTTAATGGTAAACTATACCTATGAGAATCTCTTATTCGGCGCTGGAAACATTCAAGCGCTGTCCGCTCAAGTTTAAATTCGGCTACGTAGATAAAATCAAAACTCCTAAAAGAAAGGAAGCGATTTTTGGCACTCTTTTGCATAGCGCCTTAAAAATTCTGCACGAGCCGGGATTGATGATTCCCACCGAGGAGGAAATTTTAAAATATATCTCCGACAATTGGGACGCTAAGATTTATACTGACGAACAGGAAAGCGCCCTGGCTTTTGCTCAAGCGATTAAAATAATGAAGGACTACTATGCCAAGAATTATCCTTCGCAATTTAACGTGGTGGCGTTAGAGACGCTCTTTGAAGCACCCATCCAGATTGGTCAGGACTTACATTTGATTACCGGCAAAATTGACCGCATAGATAAAACGCCCGAGGGGCTGTTTGAAGTGATAGATTACAAAACCAGCAAGAAAATGCCTTCCCAGCAAGCAGTGGACAAGGACTTACAGCTCTCTATTTATCATCTGGGCGTGGCTAACCGCTGGCCGTCTTTGGCTAAAGAACGGCGGCCGATAAAGGTCTCGCTCTATTATCTAAGGCACGGCGAGAAGCTTTCCAGCGCCCGCACTGCCCGGGACCTGGAAGCAATCACCGAGGAAGCGATTAAGAGTATAGAAACCATTAAGCAAGCCCAGCAAGCCGTCAAATTTGACGCCACACCCAATCCCCTGTGCGACTGGTGCGAATACCAGCGGCTCTGTCCCTTTTTCAAACATAAGTTCAAAGAAGTAAAATTATTTTTCAACGACCAGGATGTAAAAGCGCTGATTGGTGAATACACTAAATTAAAAGACGAAGTGGACGAACGCGATAAGCGCCTGAGCGCCATAAAAGCGGACTTGAGCAAGTTTATGGACCAGGAAGGCATGGAACGGCTGTTTGGCGAAGACGGCTATATCACCCGCTCGGCTATCCAGCGCTTTAAATACGATAGTGAAACATTACGGACGATTTTGGAGCCGCTGGGCCGGTGGCAGGATGTGCTGAAAGTTGATGATATGAAACTAAAAAAGGTGGCCAAAGAATTGCCACCCGATAAGCGAGCCAAAATTGCCGAAGCGCGACAGGTTGATAAAGAATATAAAACCCTGGCGTTAAAAAAAACCACCAAGAAAAAATAACATTCTGACATTCTCACATTCTTGAGAATGTCAGAATGTTTACTTGGATTGGTATCCCGCCGGCGCTTTATTGGTAATGCAAGCACAGGGAGAATAACCAGCCGCTTTTGCCTCTTTTTCGGAATTAAACCAAATTTTATTGGCTTCTTTTATCTTCTCTCCATAAGAGCACCACGGCCAATGATATTTGGTGCCGCCGCGACTGGCCACGAAAAGTCCCATGGCAGAGACCTGGCTACCTTGAGGCGCCACAGCTGACTCCCCCGTCGGAGTAGCAAGCGTCTGTGAAACACTGCCTAAAAGATTAACGGAACTGGGAGCGTTTGATTCATCAATTATAATTGGATTACGAACAATTTCCGGCGCAGTCAGCCGTCCCGCCCCAAAAGCAATTCCGGCCACTAAAATAAAGCCGAGCACTAAGGCGATATCGGCCTGATTACGCCGAGCCCACTCCCCTATTTGAGATAGATTTATCGTTGACATTTAATTTTTTATTTGCTATACTGCTTTTGTTAGTTTTTAGTTTTTCATTCTTAATTTTTCACTTGAAATATGGCGCATACAAAAGCAGCGGGTTCTACGGCCTTAGGCCGAGATTCACTTCCTAAATATCTTGGCGTTAAACTCTTTGCGGGTCAACCCGCCAAACCAGGCAGTGTTATTATCCGTCAGCGCGGGACCAAATTCGTTCCGGGTAAAAATGTTAGGCGTGGTTCAGACGACACCCTTTACGCTATCGCCAAAGGCGTGATTAAGTTTACCACTAAAAAAATTACCAGTTTTACCGGCGCGCAAAAAATAAAGAAAGTTGTTAGCGTGGTGCCGGTAAAATAATTTTCCAGTTTTTTAAAAAATCAGGAAGGGAACTAAATAAAATGTTAGTCCTCTTTTTTATTTTCAAGCGAGTGAGTGAAATGTCCCGCAGCTGCGGGGCTCTGGCTGGGTAAAAACCCTTTATTTGAACGCCGCTTTTATAAATTCCCTAAATAGCGGATGCGGAATGAGCGGCCGAGATTTAAATTCCGGATGAAATTGTACGGCCACAAAAAACGGATGGTTTTTTAATTCAATAATCTCCACTAAATCGCGCTCGGGGTTAACGCCCGAAACAACTAGCCCGTTTTTAACTAGTAAATCGCGGTACTCATTATTTAATTCATAACGATGGCGATGACGTTCGGATATCAATTCCCGACCACGGCCATAGGCCTTAGCCGCCTTAGTGCCGGAAATTAAACGGCAATAATAAGCGCCTAGACGCATCGTGCCGCCGTAGCGATTTTTTTTCAATAACGCTTTCTGCTCCAACATCAAATCAATAATGGGGTAAGGCGTATCTTTATTGATTTCCGTTGAGTGGGCATTTTTTAAACCGCAAACATTGCGCGCAAACTCAACACAAGCCAGTTGCATGCCATAGCACAAACCCAGATACGGAATTTTATTTTTGCGGCAAAATTCAATGGCTTTGATTTTTCCCTCAACGCCGCGCAAACCGAAACCACCCGGCACAATAATGCCGTCATATTTTTTAAGTTGCGCCAGCGTTCCGGGATTTTTTTCATATTCTTCCGCATTCAACCAGTCAATCACCGGCCGGCGCTTATGGAAAAAAGCGGCGTGCTTAATGGCTTCAATCACCGAAAGATAAGCGTCGGACAACGTAAAGTCACCCGTGCCAAAATACTTGCCCACAATCCCGATTTTAACCGGCTGAGTGGCCGTTTTAACAATCAAAGTCATTTTGCGCCAATCGTTAAGATTGGTCTTCTTGGCCTTAACGCCAAGTTTTTTCAAAATTAAATCGCTTAATTTATCTCTTTCAAAATTGAGCGGCACCTCGTATATCGTTTCAATATCGGGCGCTGAAATCACGTCTTCCTGGCGAACGTTGCAGTTGAAAGCGATTTTCTCTTTTCTCTTGCTATCTAATGGAGCGCTGGAACGCGCTAAAATTATATCGGGCTGAATGCCGGCTGAGTTTAAAGTCCGCACAGCGTATTGCGTCGGCTTGGTCTTCATCTCGCCAATTTTACTGGGCACCGGCAAATAACTTACCAGCACGAATAAAACATCTTTGGGTTTTTTTAGCTTAAGCATCCGGGCCGCTTCCAGAAATAAAACGTTCTGATATTCCCCCACCGTGCCGCCAATTTCAATAGTAATAAAATCGGCCTTGGCTTTTTTTAACGCTTTATCAATGCGCTCAATCACTTCCAGAGGAATATGCGGCACCACTTCCACGCACCGCCCGCCATAACCCATATTGCGCTCCCGATGAATAACCGACTCATAAACACTGCCAGTGGTCATATAATTTATGGCCGGCAAGTTAATATCCAAAAACCGCTCATAATTCCCCATATCCTGGTCACACTCTATTCCCTCGTCCAAAACAAAAACCTCACCGTGTTCAGTGGGATTCATAGTGCCCGCGTCAACATTTACATACGGGTCTATTTTTATGGCTGTGACGGCAAAACCGCGCGACTGAATTAGCTTACCGATGGAAGCGGTGGCCACTCCTTTGCCGACGCCCGACATCACACCGCCGGCAACAAAAATATATTTAGCCATACCAGATTAATGGAAACTTACCTCAACGAATTTATAGCTCCTTTTTGGGCTCTTCTGTTACAATAATTTTTATCTTGGCTTCTAGGCCATGAGGAAATTCAATTAAAACATCGTCGTATTCACCAACTTCCTTAATGGGCTCAACTAATTTTATCTGATTTTTTTTAATATCAAAGCCCTTGTCCTTGATGGCTTTGGCAATTTTCACGGCAGTGATAGAACCATAAATCTTACCGCTATCGTCGCATTTAACCGCCATCTCTATTTCCTGGCCATCCAGCTGGCTAGCTACTTCTTCCTGGACTTTCAAGTCCTCTTCCGCCTGTTTTTCCAGCGTTTCTTTGGCTGTTGCCAATTCTTTCAATGTCGCTTCGGTAGCCGGCTTAGCCAGATTATTAGGAATTAAAAAATTCCGGGCATAACCATCGGCCACTTCTTTGACATCAAGTTTCTTGCCTAAATTTTCTATATCTTGAGAAAGAATAACTTTCATAACTTTAATTGGAATTATTGATTAATAGATTATTTTAAAATCTTTAAATTCGGCGCTGGTTTCAATCCATTTTACCTCAACTCTATCTACTTTGGCAACTACCGCGCCATGCCGACACCAACCAATCAACTGCTCTATATCTTTCTGCTCTCCCTGCGCCAGAATTTTTACCGTTCCGTCGGATAGATTTTCTACCCGGCCGACTACTTTCAGGCCATCGGCCTTGTTTTTGGTCCGCGCCCGGAAAAATACTCCCTGAACCTTACCCGAAACAATAATCTCCGCTTGCTTTATCATACCACATTCTAAGCTCAATTTTAATTATTTTACTTAAGCAACTCATAGGCCTTATCCAGCTGCGGGTCGCGATTATTATCCATATCATCTTTAACCAAACCGACTTTAACATCCGGCTCCAAGCCCTCTTCCATTATGGAGTGCCCCGACGGAGTGAGCCACTTAGCCACGGTGATTTTCAAAGAAGTGCCGCCGCGCATTTGATCCAACTGCTGCACTGAGCCCTTGCCAAAACTTTTTTCTCCCACCAGCTTTATTTGTTTATTATCACGCAACGCTCCGGCTAAAATTTCTGAAGCCGAAGCCGACCCCTGGTTTATTAAAATTACCAACGGATAATCCCCCAGCTTATTGATGCCATTGCTCCTATGCTCAATTTTTTTACCATTGCCGTAGTCCTCAACTACCACCATCTGCCCCTCGGGCATAAACCAACTGGCAATATCAACGGCTGTTTCCAAATACCCGCCCGGATTACCCCGCAAATCCAGAACAACTCCTTGAACGCTAGAAGTTAAAATTGTTTGAGCTGCCCGGATAAATTCAGCCGTGGAATTATCAGTAAAATTATACAGCGCCAAATAGGCCACTTTTTTTCCGGAAGATACTTCCTTTATTTCCAACTTCACCGCGGGAACATTAATAATCTCTCGGGTAATCTTAAAATCCTTGGTCGCATCCCAGCCCTCGCGCAAAATACTCAAGGTGACCGACGCTTCCTTAGGGCCGCGAATAAGCTTCACTGCTTCGTCCGTGCTCAAACCAACGCTCAATTTTTCGTCAATTTTTAAAATTTTATCTCCCGGCAGCAAGCCAGCGCGCTTGGCTGGCGAGCCCTCCAGGGGTGAAATAATGGTGATTACATTTTTGCGCAAACCGATTTCCGCGCCAATACCCTCAAAATTACCTTCCATTGACTGCGAAAATTCTTTATTTTCTTCCGGCGTCATAAAAACCGTGTAAGGATCGCTCAATGCCCCCAACATGCCGGAAATTGCCCCGTAAACCATTTTCTGATAATCCAGACCCGAGCGATTTACAAATTTATCCTGCACTTTAGCCCAAGAATCCCAAAATAAACTGAAGTCAACGCTTTGGGGCTTGCCTTGCTCCATATTCTGAATACCGGTAACTTTCTCAATTGACGGCTGACTGGTTTTGCCAAAATAAAAACCCGAGACGCCAGCGGCGCCGACCAGCAAAAAAACAATTACTAAATTTAAATAACGCTTCATTTATTTAGTGGGCAAGGGTTGATTTCTAAATTTCCAGAAATATTTGACAGCGCTGGCAATATGAATCCAGGTGTACTTATTTATAAATAAATCCAGCAAGCCGGAGGATTTTTTGCTAACGCGGCTATGGTAATGGTGCATGCGGGCGTCGGGAAAATAAACCACCTGCCACTTCTTTTCCCAGAACCGGCGGCACCAATCGGTATCTTCAAGATAAAGAAAAAAACGCTCATCCATTAAACCAACCTGTTCCAGCGCATGACGCCGCATAAATAGAGCCGCCCCCAACACCCAGTCCACATCTTGAATAAACGAACGGTCAAAGTCCCTCATCGCAAAACGAGCCAGTTCTTTCTTCCCCCAGATTGTTTTTCCTAACAACGTCCGCCGATAGACAACCGTGCTTAAACGATGAAAACGAAAACAGGATTCCTGCGTCAAGCCGTCAAAATTCAGCAACTGCGGACCGAGCACCCCGACCGTCGGATGAACCGCCATATAATTAACCATTTTCGTCAGTGAAGCCGGCTCCAAAATCATATCGGCATTAAGCACCAAAACATACTGACCTCTCGCCTCCCTAACACCGATATTTACTATTTTAGCATAACCGGTGTTTTCTTTAAATGGAAAATATTTAATCGCGGGAAATTTATCGGTTATCATTGCTCCAGTTTCTTCCTCGGCCTCCGAATCTAAAACTAAAATTTCCTGCTCTAGGCCCTGACCGGCCGCTTGGGCCGAATCAAGACAAAGCTTAAGCAAATCGGGTGTTTTATGATGAGTGATAATGATTGATAACAGCATAGGTTCTACGGCTAATCAAAAATATTCTTGCACGCTTCTTGGATTTTGGAAAAATCATCCCCTGCCGGCAGTAAAATATAAGCGCCGATGTCCGACTTAGCAGAATAGAGTAAGCCCTCGGATGTGGTATCAAAAACTCGGCGCCGAACTTCTTTGGTATTAATATTGCTCGCCAAACCAATCAAATTCTTTATCTCGCTAAAGGATAAATCGGTGCGCACATTTTTTCCCAGCGACCCCATTGTTTGAAAAATAGTCACGGGATTAGAAAGCACGCCCAACGATAAGGCCTT
>Ga0210018_1002043_pt1 | contig 10321 bp, 11 predicted proteins | sample CryGeyCG2014_010_2_FD_183967 | JGI IMG/M metagenome (GOLD analysis project Ga0210018, IMG submission 183967) | Groundwater microbial communities from aquifer - Crystal Geyser CG09_land_8/20/14_0.10 (SPAdes) (version 2) | ecosystem: Environmental > Aquatic > Deep subsurface > Groundwater | place... | reverse complement strand
TGACAAAAAATTTACTGGCCAAGTAATTTTTATTGACCCGGCTGAAACCAAAATTCAGGATGTGGTTTATTACCAGGTTAAAATCCAATTTATGAGCGGAGCAGAAGAAATCAAGCCAGGCATGACAGCTAATCTGACAATTTATACTGACAGCCGAGACAATGTTTTAGTTGTGCCAAGCAGAGCAGTTAAATCAAGAGATGGAGAAAAATATGTGGAAATTTTAACAGCAGAAAAAAATGTTACTCAAAAAACAGTCACAGTTGGTTTGAAAGGCAATGAAGGCATTGAAATTTTATCCGGGTTGAATGAAGGTGAGGAAGTGATTACTTTTGTGAAAAAATAAACCTCTCCCCCTTCCCCTCTCCTAATTAGGAGAGGGGATAAAAAATTCCTTATAATTTTTTACCGGGGAGAGGTAAAAATTATGCTCATTGAACTCAAAAATTTATTTAAAAATTATGTTAATGACGAGGTCGTCACGCCTGTATTGCACGACTTGTCTTTTAAAATTGAGCCAGGAGAATTCGTGGCCATCATGGGCAAGTCCGGCTCGGGCAAATCAACCTTAATGCATATTTTAGGATTTTTAGACAGGCCAACCAAAGGCCAATATCTTTTCAAAAATGAGGACATGCTCGCTTTCAATGATGAAAAATTGGCTGCTTTGCGCAATAAGGAAGTGGGTTTTGTGTTTCAGCAATTTAATTTATTAGCGCGCACATCAGTTTTAGAAAATGTCAAACTGCCGCTCGCTTACACGCGCCAAATTTCTAATGAAGAAAAAAATAAAAAAGCGCTCGCGGCTATTCGGGCAGTGGACTTGGAACACCGAATTAATAATTTATCAAACCAGCTTTCTGGCGGAGAAAAACAAAGGGTGGCAATTGCCCGCGCTTTAGTTAACGAACCTTCTATTATTTTCGCTGACGAACCAACTGGCAATCTTGATTCTAAATCAGGCGAACAAGTAATGCAAATTTTAAATAAATTGCACGAACAAGGCAAAACAATTATTTTAGTGACTCATGAACAATACACAGCCGAGTATGCCGAGCGGATTATTAAATTAAAAGATGGCGAAATTATGGCTGATGAAAAAGTGGCGGAAAGAAGAACAACGGGGCTAATAAAGTAATTACTCTTCTACTCCTGCCTTAGCGCCTCCACCGGATCCATGGCCGCGGCTTTGCGCGCTGGATAAACGCCAAAAATCAAACCAACTAAAACAGAAAATCCAGTGCCTAAAATAAATCCAACCGGAGAAAAATTTAAGCCAAGATTAAAACCTACTGACGCAGCTGCGAGCGCACCAAAAAAACTAAAAATTGTGCCAAGCACCACGCCAATCAACCCGCCTAAAAAAGTTAAAAAAATCGCTTCCCATAAAAATTGCCAAAGAATATTTTTATTAGTGGCGCCAACTGCTTTTCTCAATCCAATCTCATAAGTCCGTTCAGTCACTGACACATACATAATATTCATAATTCCAACTCCGCCAACCAAAAGAGAGATAGCCGCTATAGCGGAAAGAAGCAAAGTAATGCCGCCAGTAATGGTATTTAACATATCCATAGCTTCGTCCATTGTTGTCACGCTAAAATCATCTTTTTTCGGGTCCGTTATTTTATGCTCTTCGCGCAAAATATCTTCTATATCAGCCGCGGTGGCGTAGGCTTGCGCAGCGTCTTTTAAATAAACAGTAAAAAACTGGATATAATCAATGCCAAGGATTTGTTTTTGCAAAGTCCTGACTGGCATAAACACAATTGAATCCATATCAAAAAACATACTGCCGCCCTGACGCTCTAAAACACCAACCACGCGAAAATTTCTCTGGCCGATTTTAATATATTGTTCTAACGCGTTGTCACTGCCAAAAAGTTTTTCCTTAAGCGTGGCGCCGATTACAGCCACACGCGCTTCTGACTTGTCTTCATCATCAATAAACTCCCTACCTTCTAAAACTTTGGCTTCTGACAAATTAAAAAAACTATTAGAAATTCCCCAAAGCAAAGAAGTTTTTGTGGTGTCGCCATAAGCCACGACAGCCTGACCCATCTGGCCAGCATAATAACCGCGTACATTTGGATGTTTGCCAACTTCTTCAGCGTCTTTTAATTTCAGAGTGGTCACGGTTACGCCTTGCGCCATATTTGTGGCATTAGCTGAAGAATTTTTGCCAGTGGATGGGACTTTTATTTCTACTTGTAAATAATCAGAACCAAAAATTTTAACATAGTCCAAAATTAAACCTTTTAGTCCTTGACCCAGATTCATGACCACAATAATAGACATCACGCCAATTAAAAGGCCAAGCACGGTCAAGGCTGAGCGGACTTTATGTAATTTTAAAGCGTGATAGGCTAATTTTAAGGGAGAAAGAAGGGGCATAAAAAAATAAAAAAGTTTGTCACTCATACCTTAATGCCTCTACTGGTTCTAATCCTGCGGCGCGGCGTGCAGGATACCAACCAAAAACTATGCCCACAGCAGAAGAAACTACCAGGCCTAAAAATATTGATAAGAAAGTAATTACGAACTGCCAGTGATAGCCCAAATAATTGGCAATAAGAGCAATCAAACCGGAAATTAAAAAGCCAATAATAATGCCGGCAATTCCGCCAAGCAAAGTGACCATAATGGCCTCAACTAAAAATTGATTCTGCACATTTTTTCCTGTGGCGCCAACTGCTTTTCTCAATCCAATCTCATAAGTCCGTTCAGTCACTGACACATACATAATATTCATAATTCCAACTCCGCCAACCAAAAGAGAAATAGCGGCAATGCCTGAAAGAAAAAATTTCAAAGCATCAGTGATTTGTTTTAAAGCGTCAAGCGCCTGAGCTGATGAACGCACGGAAAAATCTTCTTCTTCTGGCTTATTCACATTATGCCGCTCGCTTAAAATTTGTCTGGCCTGTTCCATAACAGATGGCACCTCATTTTCATTAACAACTTTTAATCTGATTAAACTGACATAATTGATGCCGAGTAATAATTTCTGGGCTGTGGAAATAGGAATGAAAACAAGATTATCCTGATTTTGAAAACCTTCCACCCCCCTTTTTGCCACGACTCCGATCACACGAAAATTTTCTCTTTTAATTTTAATAGCTTCACCAATTGGATCTTGATTGCCAAATAAATCTTCTGCCACCTGATAACCCAAAACAGCCACCCGGCCCAAACCTTTTTCTTCTGACTCATCAAAAAAAATCCCTTTTTCAATTTTTACATTTTCAACAGAGAGATAATCAACATTTGTGCCGACAAAAGTGATGTCTGCCTTTCTGTTTTGCCAAGTGGCAGTTTCCACGCCGCGCACATAATTAGCCACTGCTTCCACGCCTTTAATTTTTTTTAATTCTTCCGCATCGCTTTCTTTAAGTGTGGTAATGGCTATACCCATAACAGAAGCAGGCGGGCCTTTTTCATCGCTAAACCCTGGCATAATGCCAATTAAATTTGAACCAAAAGATGACAGCTGATTAAAAATTAAACTTTGGGCCCCAGCGCCGACTGACATAATAACAATGACAGCAGAAACGCCGATCACAATGCCAAGCACGGTTAAAAAAGTGCGATTTTTATTGCGCTGCAAAAGTTTTAGAGAAGATTTAATGAGGGTGAAGAAAGGCATGAATATTTTTGTAGGGACAGGTTTGAAACCTGTCCCTACGGAATTTAATCAATCAGACAAAGACTGTTTTTGCTATTCAATTATAGCCAAAAAAAGATTTTAGGCAATAAAAAACCCAAAATTATTCTGAGCCTTAAAAATTTTTTTACCTAAGCTCCCAATACCGGTCTGGTGCCACCAGTTCAGGGTCTTTCAGGGGTTTTGTGGTTGTCTTGCACTGTAACAAATGACGGGAATCGGTCGAGGTCTTATAATACAATTTTAGCACAATTGGGACAAATGGGACACTATAAAAGGGATTTTGGAATGTCTTATTTTTTTGCTTAAACTAATTATTTTCTAATTATAACTGACTCAAACCGTTTTTCCTGAAAATGAGTCTGCTTTTAAATTTCTTCATCTGATATTTCAAAATCATCTGGTACAACTATTAATTTATCATCTTCATCATTTGTTCTATGAATTATAGCTATGCATTTGCCAGTGAATTCTTTTAAGGGTTTGTTTACGCCTAAAACATAGGCGTCTAATTCTTCTCCATCGGGTGCCGATGTATTTGGCATAAAACCATAATTAGCTTCATAAATCATATCAAATTTGTCATGTTTAGAATTTAAAGGCCGGTCAATTTTGACAGTGACGGTTTTATTTAAATATTCTTTTGGGTTAGTAAAATTATTCATAAGGTCATTATAACACATTTTAAATTAACGACCAGCCTAAAAAAATTTGATATTTGTCTAATTTTATATTAAAATTCAATTGATGACACAAATAATTTCAAAAAGCAAAAAAGAAGCAGAGGCAACTGTCAAAAAAACTAAAGGTGGTAAATATTATGATTTAAGCAAGCAATCTTTAGTTAGAAAAGGCAAAAAAGAATTGACCAGACAGCAATTAATGGATTTATTTGGTAAATTAAGACTGCGTTTTACCTTGACGCCAAAATGCAATATTTGGTGTATTTTTTGTTCTAATGAGGGCTCCAGTTATACTACAAAATCTCAAGGACACGCTGACATAGATTTGGTTATAAAGTTGTCAGAAATGCTTTTAAAAATAACACCTTTGAAACAAATTGACTTCAGCGGTGGTGAACCGACCATTCATCCTGATTTTTTGCAGGAAAAATTCAAATTAATAAAATGGACTAAAAAATATCCAAATGTCAGATTTTCACTTCACAGCAATGGTATTAATTTAAACAAAAAAATCATTGACCAGATAAAAGATAATTTTTCACGAATAGGTATAACTATAAACTCTTTAAATTTTGAAACTTGGAATAAAATAACTAATTTGAACAAAATGTTTCCAGCGGATGTTCAGAAGAAAAAGTTTGAAAGAATAATGAATAATTTAGAATACATCAGTAAGCAAAATATCGGTTCAAAGGTTTTTATGAAAATGGTTGTAATGAGAGGGCTTAATGACAGTCCAGAAGAATTAAAAAAATATTTGGATACTTGTGTTAAATATTCGTTTCATCCGAAATTTTTAGAATTTGAACCGCAATTTAAAGAACAGCGAAAATATATTGTCGGGCGTAAAGAACTTTTTGCCAAACTTGATAAATTGGGTGTTAAATTTGCCGAAGATGTTCCGCGGCATAACGACCCAAATACATATATACCGGGAGTAAACTTTAATTACAAAAATGCACCCGACGGACTGCATAGTATTTTTGGTTGCGGTTTAAAAGCCGCCTGTGAAAGTTGCTATGATTTTTTATGTATGTTTGTTAAACCTTCCGAGGACGGTAAAGGTCTATATTTAAAACCTTGTTCTGTGCTGGACACCCGAATTGATCTAACCCACGCAATTATGACGCAAAACTACGAACAATTAATTGATTTGTTTAAAATATCACGAGAATATCTTATGTTGGCACCCGGTTTAGGTGTAACAGATTGGAATAAAGAAGCGCAGTTTAAATATTGTTAAAAATATGAATTTAAAATGGATTTTAAAACATTTTCCACTAAGAATAGCAGTAACGGATTATTGTAATTTGAAATGTTTTTTTTTGCTCAAACGAAGGAATGAAATTAACACAAAAAAACAGACAGCATATAGATATAGACAAATTAAAATATTTGATTACTGTTTTAGCTAAAAGCGGGTTAAAAAATATTTCAATAACCGGTGGCGACCCAACTATTTATCCCAAAATTATTGAGCTGTTATCTTTCCTAAAGCAGTTTAAATTTAAGGATGTATTTTTTCACACTAACGGTATCAACTTAAATAAAAATTTATTAGAAACATTATCCGGAGTTTGCAATAAAATTGCTGTTTCAATTCATACCGCGAATTTTGAAACTTGGAAAAAAATTACAAATGGCAGTCAGGGACAATTTAAAAATTTGATGAAAAATTTAGAATTACTTTCAAAATTAAATGATAAATTTTTAATAGAATTAAAATTTGTTAGCATCAAAGGTTACAATGACTCAGAAAAAGAGTTTAAAGATTTTGTTGAATTATGCAACAAATTCGGATTTAAATTTAAATTTCTTAATTTTGAACCGATTCTTCCTCAACATATTAATTTGACCATCCACTTTGATGAAGTTATAGAAAAACTTATTAATATTGGCTGTCAGCCTCAAAAAGATGATAAAAAATTTAGAGGCCAATCTAACTATTTGCCAATAAAAAAATTTATTTATAAAAATACTTTTGGTGTGGCGATTAAAATCGGATGCGGCGACCCGAAAATTTGTCAAGATTGTTATCAGTCAAACGAAATATTTATCACTCCCAAATTATCTATAAAACCTTGCCATATGAATCCGCGCGAAATATTGTTAGAAGATTTCATAAATGATAAAAATGAAAAAACCATCTATGATGCTATTGTAGAATCAAGGGTATTTTTATCCAAATCACCAGGAGCCGGATTAAACATTTGGCAAAACAACTAAAATTATGACAACAAACAAAACCAGCGATAATGTAGTTATTATTTTCGCTAAAAAACCAGAATTAGGAAAAGTTAAAACAAGGATAGCCGAAGAAACTTCTGATGAGTTTGCTTTTGAATTTACAAAAGCCTGCATAATGGATTTATTGCAAAAAATTAATAAATCGGATTATTATGATTTAATTGTTGGTGTTGATAGTCTGGAAGATTTGGAATGGTTTCAAAAAAATTACTCTTTGGAAGGTTTGGTTATTAAAACAGGGGTGGGCAAAAACAAACAAGAGGTGCAAACCAATAAATTTGAAAAAATATTTGCGACATTGCTTAATGTGTATAAATACAAAAAAGCCATCTTAATTCCGATGGATATTCCTTTTATTTCAGAAGAAGATTTAGTTACCGCTTTTGCCAGATTGGAAAAAAAGAATTTTGTTCACGGACCGGAAGTCAACGGGGGAATTTATTTAATAGGGATTAAAAATCTCTATAAAAAGGGGGTTTTTAAAAACATCAGATGGAGCAGTTCGCACTCTTACGAAGACTTAATAAATAACTGCGGCAAAAATAATGTTTTTTCCCTTAAACTTAAAAATGATTTGAATATGCCAGCAGACATCTTAAAGTTAAGAGATATAATTTATCATAACTGCCCGGTTGTTTTTGATTTTTTGAATAGACATAACTACTATTTTTCCATTAAAGATAAATATATCAACTATGATGATTTGTCCATCTGTATACCAGTAGTGTCAAACATAGTGCAACGAACAAACAACAAGGGAGAAATTGAATTGCTTATTCAAACAAGATACAAACCTTCGGTTGACCCAGAAAATACCGGCAAATTTGAAATACCTTCAGGATTAATCAAAAAATATGAATTGGCTCAAGAAGCCGCGGTTAGAGAAACCCAAGAAGAAACGGGTATAGAATCTGAAATCCTAAATGAATATCACGAGATAATTGAAAGTAAACAAAAAAACGGCCATTCTGTTGCCGCTTTTAAACCCTTTTATTGTCAACAACAATTGGAAGGAGACAGGGCTTATTTATCCTTGGTTTTTGTCAGTGAATATATCAGAGGAGAATTAAGGGAAAACATTATTGAAAACAGGAATCCTAAATGGACAAAGTTAAAAGATATCAAAAAAATTATTGATAAAAAACCAGACCAAATATTCAGTTTGAGTTTATCTGCCTTAAAAGAATATTTGAAACTGCACACATAAAAAATTATTTTTTCTTTTTTCTTGCTTTATCAAAGACTGCAAATATTTCCTCGCCTACTTCTTTTACATTATTGCCAAGTTTAGTAACGAGATTTCTAATCTTAACTTCATTTTCGTCTTCTATTTCCATAAAGCTCAATTTAGCCGGCAGGGTAAATTTAGCAAAACAAATTTCTAAGCCTTGATAATTATAATATTCTTTTTCGTTTTTATATTCTGATATTTGTTCAAAACCAAGTTTATTTAAAATTTTTTTCATTACTTCTGGACTTCCAATATCTGTGTTCAGTTCTATCCTGTGCCAGATATTTTTTTTATCCCGAGTTTTGCCTTTATAGGTTAATTCGGCTTTACCGTTTTTTTCTTCCCGAATTCTAATTAAACTATGCTTGTTTGACATATCAGAATTTTTAAGCCCGTAATAGGTATCGTACAAACTAATTTTCTTTTGAAACTCAACACCAAGCATTGAAACAATCTTTTTTTTGTTCTTAAACAATAATTTAATCTCAATTTCTTTATTTTTTTTCATATTGACAAAAAAGAATTAATGTAATAACCTTATAATATATAATATAGCACATTACAAAAATTTTACAAAATAAGGAGGAGACAATGGCCGGATTTATTTTTACTCAAAAGGGATACGATGCTCTAAAAAAAATGGTTGAAACAACAGAAAAGAAATTAGAACAAGTAACCAAGGCAAAATCAGAATCAGGAGGAGGTCAGGATGCCTGGCACGATGAGGGTTTTAAAATCGGTATTGGTGAGGAGATGACTTGGAGCAAAAGATTGGCAGAACTTCAAAGAATACTTTTCAGTGCAACTATCGTCACACCAGAGGAACAAAACAGCCAAGTTAAATTTGGCAATGGGTTTATAGTTGAAATAGAACTTCATCTGATATTTATCTTATTATTTTTTAAGAAAATAAATTTAAAATTACTCCACACTCATCTTTTCCAATTCTGCTAAAATATCTTCTGGAATTGGCACTTGTCGCTTAGGACTAATGCCAGGATAGCGCCAGGCAGTAATTATTAATTTTTTATACTTATTTAAATCCTTAATTTTGATATTTGATTTTTGATTTTTAATTTTATCTTTCCACATCACCCAAATTTCTGTTTTTCTTTTATTGCCAACAGTCTGCATGCCAGCCAGGCATCCTGGCGCCACTGCCTCTTCTACTCTTTCTGGCGCGCGCAAAACTCTGGTCACTCTTTGCGCTGATAAACCATAAAATTTCATTTTTTCCAAAGAATGTTTTGTCCAAGAAAAATTGTCATTATCTTTGGGAATTTTAATAAACATATTTTTTAACTTTCTCATACAACTCTTTCGTCGCCACGACATCCCTCATGCAATACTCCGCGATTTTCTGATATTCTTTATTTTTAAACAACTCATTGATAGCCAAACCAGACACGCCCTGTTCTTTTGGATTTTTTATCTGGAAAAAATCGCACAGCACTTCCAAGGAATAATTTCTAAAAGCCCCATAAAAAGACAACTGGTCCATCAGATCAAAATGTTCTTTCACGCTATAGCGGTAAGGAACCAAATTTTTAGTCGGCGAGAGGCCATAAAGAATTGAACGGAAAATAATAAAGGGCGCGTCAAAACCTCGACCGTTAAAAGAAACAATCTGATTAAAAAATTTCACATCAGCCCAAAAATTTTCCAAAATTTCTTTTTCTGTTTTAACCAAATAAGCGACACCGTCTTTTTCATAATTTTTCAATTCAGAATCAGGCGCCTGAAAATACACCTTGCCCTGATTGGTTTCCGCGTTAAGCAGGCCAATAGCCACGACTTCGCCGGAAACTGGTGACAATCCAGTGCGCGCCATTGCGCCCTCTTTTTCTGCGTCAGTGTTCAGATTTTTTAAAATGTTTTTCTGAATCACCGGGCTTAATTTATCAAAATCATATCCGACAGTTTCAATGTCAAAAATTAATGTTGGCATATTGGTAAAAATTTCAAATTTTAATTTCCAAAAAATTTATTAGAAATTAGACATTAGAAATTAATAATTTTATTATTCTACTTTTTATCTTATCACTTTTTAGTGTTTAAGCAAATTGTAAAAAAACAGTTTTTAGATTATACTAATTCTTGTTGACGGCGGATTGCCCCAGGTCAATGCTGTAAAAAATGTTTTAGAAAATGTAGGGGCGTATTGCAATACGCCCCCGCCAAATAATACGCCCCTGCGAAACATTCCCATCTTGGGCATTGCCAAAGGGCCACGAAGAAAAAAAATGAATTTATTGGTGTAGGTGCAATTCATGAATTGCCCCCCTACGAGATTGGATTGAAAATAACAAAAATTTGTTAGTCAGCGCTCGCGACGAAGCCCACCGTTTTGCCATTGCTTATCAGAAAAAACTGCGCAGAAATATTTGAATTAAAAATAAAAACATGGTCTTAAAACCCTGTTTTATACAATCCATTTTTATTTGGCGGCTGAAAAAATATTTTTAAACAATCTTCAATCATTTCTTCCACGCTAGG
>Ga0210018_1002039_pt1 | contig 10331 bp, 10 predicted proteins | sample CryGeyCG2014_010_2_FD_183967 | JGI IMG/M metagenome (GOLD analysis project Ga0210018, IMG submission 183967) | Groundwater microbial communities from aquifer - Crystal Geyser CG09_land_8/20/14_0.10 (SPAdes) (version 2) | ecosystem: Environmental > Aquatic > Deep subsurface > Groundwater | place... | reverse complement strand
AGGCCAGATTTAAAGGGAGGTTTGCCGTTGAATACTACATCCGTGCCGTCGGGGTAATTAATGGACTCTGTCTTCACAATTATACCATATTTTCTTGGGTTGAGCTCTTTTAAGTCTTTAACCAATTCAGGTGTGCTCAAAATATAGACAGTATAAGAGAGGTGGGGGATTTCTTCTTCTTGGAGCGGGCCAAATCTATAATCTTCAGTAGCAGCAGCGATTGCATTATAAATTATCTCTTCAGCAATATTTTTGCGAAGAGGTAAATAAGTTCCAATGCATCCCCGCAGTTCACCCATTTTTTCAATTGTTATGAAAGTACCAGCTCGCCGCTCCCAAAACTCTTTTGGTAAATTCTCGGGCGGGGAAATAATTTTTCCTTCCTTAATATAAATCTCAACGGCAGATTTAGCGAGCAAAATATAGGGAGTCATATTAAAAACGAGCTTTTGGTTTTCTTACCTTCGGTTTTAGTTTTCGATAAAGCATTCTTGGATAACCCATCTGGGATTTTATTTCGTATTTTACATTTAAACTCTTGAGGAAATTTAAGCAGGATTTTTTGGTTTTTTCTATACCGCCGAAGTTCTTTTTTGCCTCAACTTCTATAAAATTTCCAAGATTTTCGACCTTATCCAGAGTCACTTCAAAATTGCCGCAGTTAAAATATTTACGAGTTTTAACTACTGTGACCCTATTAATCATTCCTATTTTTTGAAAAATCTCCTCCGCAACTTTAGGGTTTACTACGAGAGTTTCATATTCGTCTGTTTCTTGCAGATAGCCATTTCTATTAAAATGCAAAAAAGAGTAATTCAGCGATGAAGTTAAAACTTTATCTTTACCCTTCGCTATACGCTCGGGTAAATGATTCTTTCCTTTTTCAAATCTGATGCGCAAATATTCGAGAGGCGGCTCCACGGCAAAAAAATCTCTGCAAGGCGGTACGAAGTACTTATCCACCTGCCTCCGAGCTCCGATAAATTTTCCAATTTTTCTGAGTTTTTTCTCTATTTCGCCCGGATTTTTTATTATTGCTTGAATTTCAACCTCTTTTTTCATAATCTTTAAATTTTTTTAATTTCTAAATCTTTAGCAGTTTTTACTTCATTTTTAAAATCAAAAACAGCAATGGTCCTTTCGCGATGATAGACAGAGGAGGTAAAAATTGTTAGGCATTTGTCTTCAAATATATATTGGGGACAGTCTGGCTGATGAGAGCGAATTAAGACTTTTTTATTGAGTCTCCCCATTAATTTAAAAAAATAATCTCTGCCAAATTTTGGACGACCGGTGAAAATATCTATCCCTAAATACTCGCCTTCTTCTTCAGAAAAATCTCCCCAGGTTATTTGCTGCCATTGCTTACTCCCCAATCTAATTTTATTTATCTCCCTCGATGCATCGAGAACCGTTTTCGATGTTTCTATGTCGGGTAAAACTCCATGCAAAGCAATGATATCTTTTGTTACAACCGCCAGGGGGAATTTTTCTACAATTGAGCAATACTTTTTGAAATCCGTCTCTGATAAACTTTCCCAGAATTCAGCCGGAGAAAATTTAAGAACGTGGTAGCCCTCATGGTTTCCTTGCAAAAGAAATATTTGTTTTGGATATTTTGCTTTTATCTCTAATAAAAAATCCAAATTTTCCTTTGATTGCGGGTCCCTGTCTACATAATCTCCGAGAAAAACTATTTTATTTCCAGCAGTCGATGAAACTAAAGTTTCATCTTCACCCTTCGCTCGGCTTTGCCTCACTCGGGTTTTTAAATATTCTTTAATTACTTTTTGAGAAGCCTCTAAATCTCCATGAGTATCGCCAACGAAAATAACTTTTTTAGCTTTTTTAATTTCAATTAACTCTGATTCTTTTAGCAATATGTTTTGGATTTCTCGTAGAATTTTTCCCCTCAATGAGTTCATAACTGATTCCAGAGATTAAGAAATATTTCTTTTCCTTTTAAAACATTCTTGTGAGGAAATAATTCTAATATAAATGGCCCATAGTAATTCGAATTTTTGCATTCTCTTAGAAATTCTTTAAAATTTATGTTTCCTTCTTCAATCAAGGCATGTTGATCGGACTTACCATCATTATCATGGATATGTATATTTATTACAAAATCTTTAATTTTTTTAAAATATTTAATGGGATTTAAACTTATAAGATTTGCATGGCCGATATCAAAAGTTATTCCCAACCATTTCACTGAATTTAACACCTTTAATAAATCTTCTGGTTTTCTACATAGTCCATCTGGGCTAAATGTATTTTCTAAGCCAATTTTTATTCCACATTTTTTTCCAAATTTCACTATTTTTTTTAAATTTTTTATAAGGATTTCGAAATTTTTAGCTACCGCAATTTTTCTTCTTGGCATTTCTTTACGGCCAGAGTGAATTGTTATTCGTTTAACGCCAATCTTATTGGCTAAAATGATTTCCTTTTTTACAAATTTGAGGGCCCCCTCTGAAACTTCTGGAATTAAGCTGGAAATAGGCAAGAATTGCATCGCATGCAGATTTAAAGAAATACTATTGTTCTCGGAAATCTTTTTAGCCTCTCTAATTACTTCTGGTTTAAAATCAAATTTTTCTCCTAATCCTTGAATTTCATAATAATCAAATCCATTTTTCATGGCGAAATTCAAATCATTCAAAATATTTTGCCTATCTGCTCCTATAAATCCTATTTTTGGTTTGATCTCTTTATTTTTTAATAACAACATTTTTAATTTTAAAGTTTAAAATTAGCTACCAGATATCCTACGCCAAAGGGACCTTCGTAAGAAAGAATTTCGGGTTGGTAATCTATTTTAGACTCCTCGAGTATCCCCAAGAGAAAACAAAAAGACCTCAAACCACATTCTCCGGCTTCGGGATATAAATTATCCAATTTCAAAATTGTTTCAATGTCTTTTTTCTTTAAGGCTTCGATTAATGCCTTATCAAATTTTGGACCGCTAGGATGAAACCCGTAGGGTCCATCTTTTTTTAAACAATGAGAAAGATCACCAGAAGCAATTAAAGCGTATTTTTTATTATTTTTTATACTCTGATAAACTTTCTTGCCCTCGCTAAAATGAAATTCTGGAGATTCGAGTCCGGTAAGATAAGTTTTTATTTCTCCTTTAAAATCTTTAGCCAAAAAAAATAAGGGGACATTAAATCCCCAATCCGGGTGCGGGGAAGAAATTATTATTAAGTCAGGAGATTCTTTTTTTAATTTACCGCCCAAATCCTCTAAAGCTTTTATTGTATTTTTAACCCAGGATCTATCTTTTTCAGACCCTACTGAAGGCAAAATTATTGGAGGGTGAGGAGAAATACAAACAAAAACTATTTTGGGCATATTATTTAAGAATCAAGTTTAAATCTTCGCCGCATTTGGGGCATTTGCCATCTTTATCGTGGCGATGAATGATATAATTTGTTCTATCAATACAAAGAGCTCCGCATTTCGGGCAAAAAGTATCTTCGGAAGGAAGACCGGGAACGTTCCCTGTATAAACATATTTTAAGCCGGCTTCCTTTCCAATTTTCCAACCCTTTTCTAAAGTTTCAACTGGAGTATCTGGAAGATGCTGAAGTTTCCAAGAAATCGCTCCGCAAAATTGAGTAACGTGCCAGGGCGTGGTATCGCCTAATTCTTCTTTAATAAATTTAGCGATATTTCTAAACATTTCTTCAGAATCACTTAAAGTTGGAATCACCAAAGTGGTAACCTCAACCCGGATTTTTTTCTCTTTTAATCTTTTTAAATTTTCTAAAACGGGGTTTAGCTTTCCGCCGCAAACTTTGATATAAAATTCGTCCGAAAAACCTTTTAAATCAACATTGGCAGCATCTAAATAGGGCCAGATTAATTCAAATAACTCTTTTGACCAAAAACCATTCGTCACCCAGTTATTTTTTAATCCTTTCTTTTTCGCCAATTTCATTGTGTCTAAGGCATATTCTGAAAAAGCAATTGGATCGGTATAAGTATAAGAAATACTTGGTAATTTATTCTTTAAGGCTATTTCAACAATTTTTTGCGGAGGCATATCTTCTCCCGGAATTTCTTTAGCGTTTTTAAACCCTTGAGAAATATCATAATTTTGGCAATTTTTGCAAGCGAAGGGACATCCAACAGTTGCCACGGACAAAGAATAACTTCCCGGCAAGAAATGAAAAAATGGTTTTTTCTCAATCGGGTCAGCATGAGAAGCAATAGCTTTTCCGTAATTTAAAGCATACAATTTTCCACCAATGTTTTCTCTTACCCCGCAAATACCTCTTTTCCCCGGAGCAATAATGCAATAATGAGCACAATTTTGACATTGAACTTTATTATCTTTTAGTTTTTTGTACAAATGGGCTTCCTTCATGGGATTATTTAATTTTAACCCATTTCATGCTAAAATTCAAACTAATGAGGCATCGAATTTTTATTGCTATTAATCTACCCGAGGAAATAAAAAAGAAACTGGCAGATTATCAATCTAAATGGCCGGAATTGCCTATTAGATGGACGAAAAAGGAGAATTTACACATTACTTTGATTTTTTTGGGTTATTTAAACGATGAAGAGCTTCTGGAAATTTGTAAAATTACCAAAGAAGTCGCCTCCAGAAACGAGTTATTTTCTATAAATTTGAATAAAATTCACTATGGGCCCCCTAAGAAAATACCCCCTCGCATGGTCTGGGTGAGCGGTGAGAAGTCTTCCGATTTCACTGTCCTAAGAGATGATTTAGAGAGGTCATTAGCAACCTCTGACCAGGTGCCTTTTTCTCCTGAAAATCGAGCTTTCTCCCCTCATATAACCTTAGGAAGAATCAAGACTTGGGAATGGAGACAAATTGAACCCGAAGAAAGACCAGAAGTAAATGAAGAAATAAATTTAAGTTTTGAAGTAAATTCAATTGACCTAATGGAAAGTCAACTTAAAAGAGGAGGGTCAGAATATACAATTCTTGAAACTTGTAACCTAAAACCTGAAACCTGAAACTGTGCTTCATGCTTCACGCTTCATGAAAATTCATTTTGTCGGTATCGGTGGGATTGGCGTTTCCGCCTTGGCCCGATATTATTTAGAAAAGGGCTGCCAGGTTTCTGGGTCGGATCTGGTTTCCTCCGAAATTACCGAAGCCCTCAAAGCGAAAGGGGCTAAAATTTTTATCCCGCACCGGAGTAAACTCGGTACAGGACAAGCTGAAAAACATAAATTACCAGATTTAGTCATTTATTCACCCGCTGTACCAAAAGAAAATCCAGAACTAAAAAAAGCAAGAAAATTAGGAATTAAATGTTTGAGTTATCCTGAAGCATTGGGCGAATTAACAAAGAAGTATTTTACTATTGCCGTTTCCGGAACTCACGGTAAGAGCACAACTTGCGCAATGATTGGACTATTGTTAACCAAAGCCGGATTCGATCCTACCGTAATTGTCGGAACAAAACTCAAAGAGTTCGGTGATTCAAATTGCAGAGTAGGGAAGCCCATTCGACAAGCTCAGGGTAAAATCCAATATTTAGTTATCGAAGCCGATGAACATATGGCTTCTTTTTTAAATTATTGGCCAAAAATTATCGTATTAACGACAATTGAAGCCGACCATTTAGATTTTTACAAAAATTTAAAAAATATTCTAAAGGCATTTAAAAAATTCACCTCGCATTTACCAAAAGACGGAATTTTAATTGCAAATAAAGACGATAAAAATAGGGACACGTCCATTTTTACATTTACAAAAAACGGACGTGTCCCTATTTTTTATTCATTGAAGCAAAAAGAGTCCGAGAAACTTAGAAAAATTCTCAAAATCCCGGGAGTTCATAATGTTTCTAATGCTTTGGCAACTTTAACCGTGGCAAGAGCTTTAGAGATTCCAGATAGAATCTCGTTTAAGGCCTTAGCAGAATATAAGGGTTCGTGGCGAAGATTCGATATTAAAAGAGTAAAAATTAATAATAAATCATTAATAATTATTAATGATTATGGACACCACCCCACACAGATAAAAGTAACCCTAAAAGCAGCCAGGGAGAAATTTCCAAAAAGAAAAATATGGTGTATTTTCCAACCCCATCAATATCAAAGAACATATTATTTATTTAAAGATTTTGTTAAGACCTTTCGCGAAGCTAAAAAGAAATCTTGGTTTGATAAATTGATCATTACCGATATTTATGATGTAGCAGGTAGAGAGAAACCGGAGATTAAACGGGAGGTTTCTTCGGAAAAATTAGTGGCAGAGTTAAATAAAAAACAGCGTGATAATAAAATTCTCCATATTGCCACCCTTCAAGAAACGGCAGAATATTTATTAGGTAATTTAAGAGGCGGAGAAGTATTGATTATAATGGGAGCGGGGGATATTTACAAACTTCCCGAATATTTTTCCACTTGACCGCAGAGATTAATTAATTTATTATAAATTAGGAAGTAGTTTCTTTTCTCAAGGTCGAATCTTAAATTATTAAAACATAAACGCGCGTTTGCCCCTCAAGGCGAATGCAGACATTTTGAAACATGGCCAACACTTTTTTGATAATCGCAGCGGTTGTGGTGATAGGATTGATAGTCTATTTCCTAATGCAGGGGAAAAAAACTCCTAAAACTCCAGAAAAACCAGAGGAAGGATCTCCACCGGCTGAATAGTTTTGATAAGTCGATGAGATAAATCTCATCTTCATCTTCGTTTACCAAGTCCCGCCAAAGGCGGGACGAAGGTGAGAAAGAGGATGAAATCCTCTTTCGATTCGCTACGCGAAAACTCGATAACTGAGTTTTTATAAAAAAAGCTCCATTCCTTTAGGATGGAGCTTTTTTATGGTAAAATCGGGGTAATGGAAGCCGAAAAACCAAAAATTGGTTTTTTCCCTCTTCATACTTTTTCTAAACCGGGGGGCGTTAAAACCCATGTTTTAGCTTTGCAAAAAGAATTTAAAAAGCTGGGGATAGAGTCTAAAATCATTATCCCGAGGAGAAAACTAAAAGAGAAATACGGTAAAAATATTAAACTTTTTGGCACCTCTTTCCCTTTCCCTTTTAACGGAGGAGATTCTGATTTAACCTTTTGTTTTACGCCCGGGAGCATCTCTCGCCTTTTGAATAAAGAAAAATTTGACATTTTACATTTTCACAATTTTGGAGTTCATTCCTGGCAAATTTTGGAGAAATCTCGAGCAGTAAATATTTTAACCTTTCATTCCTGTCTTAATTTTAAAAGAAATAAACTTTTTAAACTTCTCCCTTTTGTTCCGATAATTTTTAAAGAAAGCGTTAATAGAAAAGTTGGTGGAATAATTGGAGTTTCCACTTTTAACTTAGATTTTTTCAAAGACTTCAGGAGACCAAAAATTATCATACCCAACGGAATTAATCTCGAGGAATTTAATCCGAATGTTCCAAAAATTCAAAAATATGCTGACCGAAAAATTAATCTCTTATTTCTTGGAAGAATCGAAGAAAGGAAGGGTTTAATTTACTTACTCAAGGCTTATGAAGTCTTAGAGAGGAAATTTAAAAATTTGAGACTAATTATAGTTGGAGAAGGGACATTAAGAGAAGAATGCGAAGATTGGGCAAAATCACATAAACTAAAAGAGGTTATATTTGAAGGAAGAGCAGAAGGGAAGATAATTTCTTCTTATTACGCCACCTGTGATATATTTGTAGCTCCAGCAATCTTTGGGGAGAGTTTCGGAATAGTTTTATTAGAAGCAATGGCTTCGGGGAAACCGGTTGTAGCTTTTGCTAATGAGGGTTATAAAAGAGTATTAAAAGGCAGAGGGAAGGAATTTTTAGTTAAGCCAAGAGATTGGAGGGGATTATCCCAAAAAATCGAAACTTTAATCAAAGACAAAGGAAAAAGGGTAGAAATAGGAAGGTGGGGTCAAAAAGAAGCTCAAAAATACTCCTGGTCGAAAATTGCTGCTCAGGTTCTCGATTTTTATAAAGAAGTAATAAAATTTAAAAAAAACAATGGGTAAATTATTGGACCTGCTTACTATTATTGCTTTAATTATAACTATTCTTTATCTTATTACTGTTAATTCCGAGACTTTTAGAGAAATAATGAGAAGTTTGATTACCGTTTTTTAATTGCTTTTCCCCTTAAAACCTGATATTATATTTCTGTGCTTATTACTCTATCTGCAAAAATTCGTTCTCTACTGGGAAGAAAAGTTAGAACCCTCCGAAAGAAGGGCGTTTTGCCCGGTGTGGTTTATGGACCTAAATTAAAAAATATTTCCATTGAACTAAATTTAAAAGAGTTTAAAAAAGTTTACAGAGAGGCCGGAGAGAGCTCTTTAATCACCCTAGCGATAGCGAAGGGTGAAGATGAAGCTTTAGCTTCATCGCCATCTGATGAGATTGGCCGTCCCAAAAGAAAAAAATTTCTGGTTTTAATTCGTGAAGTAAAGATAGAGCCTTTAACCGAAAAACCGATTCATGTTGATTTTTATCAACCAAGTTTAGAAAAAGAGATTGAGGCGACCATACCTTTAATTTTTGAAGGGGTTTCTCCGGCAGTAAAAGAATTGAAGGGGACTTTAATCAAAAATATTTCAGAATTAGAAGTCAAAGCCCTTCCCCAAAGTCTCCCCCGTGAAATTAAGGTTAATGTGGAGGGTCTTAAAACATTGGAAGACGATATTTTAATAAAAGATTTAAAATTACCAGAGGGAGTTAAAATTTTAAAAGACCCTCAAGAGGTAGTGGTTTCTGTTGTACCCCTAGAAAAAGTAGAAGAGGAATTAGAAAAGCCAATTGAGGAAAAAGTAGAGGAGGTAGAAAAAGTAGAGGAGAAGAAGGAAGAAGAGAAAGAAGAGAAAGAAGAGAAAGAAGAGTAATACGCTCGGTAACTACTTCGAAGGACCGCAGAATTCCCCACCGAGGAATTCTGCTTAGTCCTCGCTCGCTCGTTGCCTTCGGCGACACCCTGGCCGCTCGCTCCGGATGTCCTTCTCAGTAGTTACCTCGCTTCTTTATGAGAATTAAACATTTTCTAAAGCCAGTTTTATTAGTTGTATTGATTCTGGTTTTTGTTTTGCCAAATTTCCAGAGTTCTGTCCGCGGAGAAGAAAACCTTGAGGAAATTTGTCAATTAGAAAAACTTGAGGAAAGCGAAAAAAATCTTTCAATAGAAGAGTATCAGGCTACTCTTGAAGAATGTCTGGAATATTATGAAAAAAAGAGCAGTCAATACGAAGAAAACATCAAAGAAACTCAACAGACAGGAAAGACTCTTCAAAATGAAATCTATATTCTAAAGCAAAAAATCGCGAAATTAGATACTCAAATTTATCAATCGAATTTAATGGTTAAAGACCTCGGTTTTCAAATTTTAGATAGCGAAGTCTCTGTAGAAAAGACTTCTTTTAAAATCGAAGACTCAAAGGAAAAATTGGCTGCAATTTTGAGAACTGTATATGAGGAGCAGCAAAAGTCTTTAATTGAAATTTTACTTTCAGAAGAAGAGCTGTCCAATTTTTTTGATAATTTGGTTGCTTTAGAAGTTTTAAACAATAAAAATAAAGAACTAATATTGCAGATTAAAGATTTAAAATCTTATCTTGAGGAACAAAAACAATCACTGGAAGAAGAAAAGTCGGGAGTAGAAAATCTCTTGACTATTCAAACCCTTCAAAAGAAAGAGCAGCAGGATACAAAAAAAGAACAGGAGTATTTTTTAAAATTAAATGAAACAGAATATCAGAAATATCTTAGAGAAAAGGAAACCGCCCAAAAGCAAGTAACTGAAATTAGAGCGAGGATTTTTGAATTAATTGGAGTTCCCGAAGCTCCAACTTTCGGTGAGGCTTATGAAATTGCAAAATATGTGGAAACAATCACCGGAGTTCGTCCGGCACTTTTATTGGCAGTTTTAACCCAGGAGTCTAATATCGGAAAAAATGTTGGCCAGTGTTATTTAAAAGATCCTAAAACCGGCTCCGGTGTCTATATTTCAACCGGTAAAACAGTTAATAATGTGATGAAACCGATGGGTCTATCCGGGAGAAAAGGAGATGTAGACGACTTTCTGAAAATAACCAAAGAATTAGGGCTTGATTATAAAACCACTCCCGTTTCTTGTCCAATCCTAAGCGTCGGAGGATATGGAGGAGCGATGGGACCGGCTCAATTTATTCCTACTACCTGGGTGAGATATCAAGGAAGACTTCAGACTATCATCGGAAAACCGGCTGATCCGTGGGTCATTAAAGATGCTTTTTTGGCAGCAGCTCTGTATCTTTCAGATTATGGAGCTAAAGAGCAGACCTATAATTCGGAATGGAAAGCAGCAATGATTTACTTTTCGGGCACCACTAATACGA
>Ga0210018_1002038_pt1 | contig 10332 bp, 10 predicted proteins | sample CryGeyCG2014_010_2_FD_183967 | JGI IMG/M metagenome (GOLD analysis project Ga0210018, IMG submission 183967) | Groundwater microbial communities from aquifer - Crystal Geyser CG09_land_8/20/14_0.10 (SPAdes) (version 2) | ecosystem: Environmental > Aquatic > Deep subsurface > Groundwater | place... | reverse complement strand
AAACCTTGGCAATCTGCCAGTTGTCCTGGCTTTTAACAAAAGCCCTGATTTTCTCTTCTTGTGCTTCGCAAGAAGAGAACTCTTTTTCAGCTTGTATGTCGGTTGAAACCCTCGTATAAATGGCGCAGTTTTTGATTTGTGTTTTATTCATATTTTTGTTAAAATTTATTAAGATATAAGACCTTTATGTTCCCATTTAAGTATAGCGTATAAAAATACTATGTCAAGTGGAACTTTAAGAAATCTCCAAAAACTTAGAAACAAAAAAGGTTGGTCCCAAGAAAGGCTAGCCAGAGAAGCCGGTATTTCTTACAATACCCTTATTAAAATTGAAAGAGGCGGTATAAAAAATCCACGGCTTGAAACATTAATTAAACTTGCCAAAGCTTTGGGTGTGTCTATTGATGTTTTAATCAAAGAAAAATAGTGAAAGAGAAAATTAGGGAAAATAATCAAGAACAAAATACTTCAAAAGACCAAACAGGGTGGCAGAGACACTTTACTCCTAAAAACCTAATAATTAACGGGCTTATTGTTTTAATTCCTGCTAGTTTAATAATAGGTATTTTGAGAGAGTCAGGGATTGGGGGTGGACTTGTAGTAACAGGTATATTATTTGGTTTAATGTATTTAGCTGGAGAAATAAGAGAAAAGATAAAAAGGGTTATTAAAAAACATAAAACTAAGTAAAAATATGGGATTTAAATTAGAATTTCCTAAAAGGATTAAAAATAAGTCGTTCTTGTCGGAGGTCTATGAAGTAACTACTCGACAATTTTTTCCATTAAAAAATCCCAATCAAAAAACTATTTTTGGTGGAAGCCTACGAGGACTTTATGTTTTCGCCTTTTTTCCGCATTTCTGTCTGGCATATGCATTTATAGCAATTTACATAGCAGTTTTAAGACTATTTAAAAAATAAATCGATGGAAGAAAAAATTAAGAAAATAGATAAAGAAAGAATTAAAAAAGCAATAGACGAAACATTTAATGTAGATCCTAAAAATGTCAAAGAATTATGGCGTAAAGGTTTTCTTTTAACAGAACAGAAAAAATACAATGAAGCAAAGAAATACTTAGATAAAGCATTAAGAATAAACCCCAAAGACCGTAATGCTTTACAGCAAAAAGGTAATTTACTACGAGTGCTTGGCAAATATAAAGAAGCAATAGAATATTTTGACAAAGCATTAGAAGTAGACCCAAAATATACCACCGCACTATTTATGAAAATCGTTTGTTTGGAAGAACTTATAGAGCCTTGTCTTGATAAACCCAATCTAAGTAAAGATTGTATAAGGATGGTTCATACAATAAATAAATCACGGAAAGTGTTAAAGAAAATGATAGGAGAAACTCCTGGAATGAAACCTTGGTTAGGTGAACATTTTCCTGATTGGGATAAAAACAGATAAATCTGTGAAAGAAAAAAACTGGACTCAAGAGAAATTAACCAGAGAAATTGATAAGCTAGTAGGTTCTTAAATTAGTAAAAGAAAATTTTAATCATTTTATAAATCATATGGGATTTCTAGATTTTTTATCACCAAAAAAGAAACGAGAGGAATTGAAGCAGAAGCTTATTAATGAAGCGAATGCGTTTGTTACTAAAATTAAGGAACAAAAAGGTTTAACCCCAATAACTACCAGTATTTTGTTGAAAAAAGAAGAAGACGCTTATTTCCAAACTGGAACAGTCCTCCAAGAAACCAGAGCGATTAGAAAATATACCGGCAGCGGTCGAGGAGTCGGCTTTAGAATTGCGAAGGGTGTTTATGTAGGTGTAGGTGGCAGGAGTGGAACATCTGAAAGTCATGAAGAATGGAGAGCTATTGACGAAGGTAAGCTTACTCTTACCAATAAACGTCTTATTTTTGATGGTGCTAAAGAAGATCGTGTAATTCCTCTTGAAAAAATTGTTTCGGCGAATCCTTGGTTAGACGCAATAGAAGTTTCTGCAGAAAATCGCAAGAAAAGTATGTTATTCCCGGTAGAAAATCCCTACATTTGGGCCACCGCAATTCAAATTTTAATTAAAGCCGATAATCCTCAAAAGATAGATGGCGTTGATATTACCATTCAATAAAGACTTACTTCTCATTTTCTAAACCTTATAAAGGGAGTTGCGAAAATTAAAATTTTAAATGTAAAAATATGACAAATTCAACAAACTCTCAAGCAACTAAAAAGTGTCCACACTGTCAGTCAGACATTCTCCTTAAGGCTAAAAAATGTCCCCATTGCCAAAGTGATATAAGAAGTTGGGGTGTTCGTTATTCAACATTAATCCTAATAGGAATACTTGTAATTCTTGTTTTGAATATAGACCGACTAACTGGTGTCCATCTTAGAACATCTCCTTCCCTAAATCAGAATGTAGAAAAATCATCAGAACAGTCTTTGCCGCCGGCCCAACAAGAATTACTAGAATTGCTAAGTTTTAATTGCCATGAAGAAGTCGGTTTTTGTATCACTGAAGGACAAGTGAAGAACATAAGCGATAAATCATTAAAAAACATAATAGCGGTAGTAATGCTTTATACTGCGACTGGAGACTTTGTGACAGCAGATGAAGCTGTAGTAGAATATAATCCAATCCTTCCTGGGCAAACTGTTCCATTTAGAGTAACGACGGGAAATTGTAATCCAGCGATTAAGAAATGCGTTGTTGATTTTAAAGAAGCTTGGGGTGGTTCTATACCAACTAAAAGAAAAACAGAATAAATAATTAAAGGAATTTGCCGCCAAAGAAAACATCAAAATCACCCTATTTTATTCGGAAAATCTGAAAGATTTTCAATTTTCTGAAACCAAAGAAAGCCCTGCCTTGCTTTCGCAAGGCAGGGCAAATTTTCTGGACGCGGAAAAGGAAACTTCGTTCCCCCCTCAACAAAGAGAGTTCGTGCCTGATTATTCAGGAGCGGGTATTAAACACTTTCAAACTTTCTCCCTTATCTTACCGAATTTAATCCATAAGTCAAAGAAACTTAATTTAAACCGCTAAAGCCCTACCCCCGACTATATACACTTTCGTGGTTCATCTCTATTATCTATTTTATTGGCTCGGTCGCTCGCTTTCGCTCGCTCCCTCGCTATCGCTCGCTCCCCTCGCCCTTATTTTACCTGCCCCGTAGTGAAATTTATTCGTAAATTTCTACTTCGGGGTATTCAAAAATGGGGGTTTTGAAGGTAAAAAGGGCAAAAAATTCTCTAAAAATACATCGTGAAAAGCTTGCATCCACCTTGCATTCTGTAATGCAAACTTTTTTAAAGTCTTCATTTACTCGTCATTCCGAAATGACGAGTTTTATCAAAAGTTGGCGTTGACTTGGCGTTCTAGAACGCCAAGTTTTTAAGCATTATATTCTCTCAATTTCGGCCTAAATTTTGATAGTCTATCTTCTTTTTCTCTTTTCAATTTCTTTTATTTTATCGATAAGAAATCTTGCAAGGTCTACCGGATGCTTTGGGGTAGGATCAACTTTATCCTTGTAGCGAACAAAAAAACGTTATATCGTCCTTTCGTTTTCTTTTCTTGTTCCAATTTACTATAAAACCTTCGCTTTCTTTTATTTTTTTGGTCATAATTTAATTTTATTTCTCAATTAATTCTTCGACTTTTTGCTAAAAATAGAGTTGACACTATTTTTCCAAAATCAAAACCAAAATTATAATTTTGTAAATCTCACGTCTTTGAAGGTGATTATGCTCATATCTTCTTCGTCTACAAAAACTATGGTTCCCAATAAGCTCTCTCCTCCCTCACAAACCCTTAGCAAAAATGCCCCCATTCCTAATTTTGATCTTGATATAACTTTATAATTAGCCACAATATATTCATTTATTATTTGACCGCTGAAAAAGTAATAATTAATATCACTTTTATCTATGTTAGATCCTGCAAAAAATGTCCCTTTTATATTATATCCATTTTGTTGAATATCTAATATCATTTGATAGGTAGACCCATCCCTCTTACTTTCTCTATTATTCCACTTTCCACTAATAACAATACCTTTGTATGAAATAACTTCCACCCAAGGCAAAAAAATCTTTTTATAAAATATTACGATGAAGTAGATTAAAATTGAGGTGAAAACACCACTAATAACACCTAACAATATTGAAATGGAATAATTTATGGATTCCATAATTTTTACTTATTAAATTAATTAATTTTTTAAACCTCAACCTTTAAAAGTTTTCCACAGTTGACATCGTTGTATGTTCTATAAATGTTCGATATAATATAATTGTAGCAAACAAAAAAGATAAATCAAGACTCTATGTTCACAAAGAGACAAAAACAAATTTTTGACTATATAAAACAGTTTATAAAAGAGAAAGGATACTCGCCTTCCCTAGAAGACATAAGGAGACATTTTAGATTATCTTCAAGGTCTACGGCTCATTATTATATTGAGACCTTAAGAGAAAAAGGATATCTTAATAAGTTAGACTATCAAGCTCGGGCCATAGAATTATCTAGAGAAAAAAAATCTACAGATCTAGTAGAAGTTCCTCTATTAGGAGTTATTGCTGCCGGCGAACCGATTGAAGCAGTAGAAGACCCAGAAACTATTGAAGTTCCAAAATCCCAATTATCTAAATCCGGCAAACATTATGCTCTGCGGGTTCAAGGCGATAGCATGATTGATGAAGGCATTTTTGATGGCGATACTGTAATTATTCGAAAACAACCCGACGCAGAAAATGGAGAAACTGTTGTTGCTTTAATTAATGACAATGAAGTAACTTTAAAGAAAATTTATAGAGAAAAAGGTAGATTTAGATTACAACCAGCTAATCCAACTATTAGACCAATCTTTACAAAGGAGTTAATTATTCAGGGGAAAGTTATTAGTGTTATTAGGAGTTTTGGAGAGTTAAGAGAAAAAATAAAGATAAAAGAAGAATTCACTGATGCCACTATTAAATATATGGAAGAAGCAGATATAAAATATAGGAAATCCTTAGGGCAATATTTCACACCCAGATCAATAAGAGAGGCTTTACTCCGTAAATTACCAAATACAATGAATAATCCTAAAGTATTAGATCCGGGTTGTGGAACTGGAGAATTTTTAATTACAGCAAAGGAATATTTTAAGAACCCCGAACTTCATGGGTGGGATATCGATAAAAAATTAGTCAATGTTACTAAACGAGTAGTTCCTCAAGCACACCTTAAAAATATTGACGCTCTATTAAACAAAGATTATAGGAAATTTGATTTCGTGATAGGTAATCCGCCATATTACGAATTCACCCCATCAGAAACAATAAAGAAAAAGTTTAGGGATATAATTAACGGCCGTGTAAATATATTCAGTTTATTTATCTATCAAGGATTGAAATGGTTGAAAGAAGGAGGATATTTAGCTTATGTTGTTCCGCCATCAATGAACAATGGAGCTTATTTTTTAAAATTAAGAAAATTTATAGTTGATAATTCAAATATAGAATATCTCCATATTCTCGATAACCCAAAAATGTTTCACAATGCCCTACAATCCACTATGCTACTTATTCTTAAAAAGGGGCAAAGTAAAGAAAATTATTTATTCAAGAAGAATGGTATTTTGATATTTAGCGAAAACACAAAATATCTAGAAGAGGCGTTCAAAAATAAAATAACCTTATATGATTTACACTATGAGGTGAAGACAGGAAGACTAACATGGAATCAAAACAAACACTTCTTAACAAACAATCCAAGGGGTAGCATTCCTTTAATATGGGCCCATAACATTACCCCCGAAGGATTAAAGTTCCCAATAATTAGCGAGGAAAAGCCACAATATGTAAAAAGAAATGATTTTGATGTGGGGCCGGCTATCGTGGTAAACAGAATTACAGGAACAGTTAAATCGGCAAAATTGAAAGCAGCCATTATTCCTTCGGGAATGAAATTTATTGGAGAAAATCATGTTAACGTAATCTTCCCACCATCTAGACAAAAACAAATGAAAATGAATTTAGGAGATAGTTCTTCCAAAGTAAATCTAACTATCAGTGATATTGCAAAACAGTTATCTTCTGAAGAAAAATTGAGAGTTATAGAAAACATTACGGGGAATACACAAATCTCCAAAACAGAACTAGAGAAACTATTCCCAGTAAATGTTAATTAGAGAAAATTTTTAAATGAGTTTAGCGGTTAAGTCAAAAATATTAAGACATGGGGTTTTGATGCCTTGAGCAATATTTTTCCAATGAAAAACTATTTGTAACAGCTGTTCAGAAACTTTACCCTTTGTGCCGACTATTTTACAGTGAGTTGATCCCGAAGGAAAATCAATTTTAAAATTAGAATACTTCTCAAGTATTTTTTTTATTCTCTCTCCAACATCTTCTTGCCTAACGGCAATTTTACCTTTATAAAAATTACTATAATACACGAAGAGGTTTTGAATTTCGCGGAAAAAATCATCTTTTCTTGTTAAATTTTCCAGTTCATCTTTTCTGTGAATCCCTAATATAATCAAAACAAAAAATCTCTTAATCATTTCTTCTTGCTGGTTTTGCTGACTTAAGTAGGTCAGATATTCTATTTTTTCTTTTTTATCTCTTTCGTGAATATCGTTAAGAATGCTCTCGGCTTTTTTATTTCCCTTAGCCCTTAACCTTCTTAAATATCGTGCTTTTTCTTCTTTCTGTAATACTGGATTAGTAATTTTCAGAATGTTTCCTAGATATCTTGTAAAATGATTTAAATAATCATTAACCCATTTTTCATGATCCTTTTCTTGGCGGAATTGACTCCAGCTTTTAACTTGACCCGCAAAAAGATGATTTTCTGCAAGAGCATCTTGGCTGATGTTTGCTTTTGTCCCGACGCCCAATTTTGTATCACTCATTTTCACCTCAATAAAATATTTATTCTTCCTAGAAGCAATTAGTATATCTCCTGTATTGTCATAACGATTGCCCAAATGGTGAGTTGAGCTAATCTTTGGGAAATCTTTTTTAATTCTTTTTGCAATAGAAAAAGCATGCTTAAACCAACGGTTCTTTTTATCAGAACCAGTAAGTCTTTGGAAATTCAGAATTTTAACAATAATCTTCTCTGCTTCTTCTATTAGTTGTCTTTCATGTTTTCCCATATTTTTACTTTACCTTTTCTTCGGCTTTTTATCAATTATTTTAAAACCCCATTTTTGAATACCCCGAAGTAGAAATTTACGAATAAATTTCACTACGGGGCAGGTAAAATAAGGGCGAGGGGAGCGAGCGATAGCGAGGGAGCGAGCGAAAGCGAGCGACCGAGCCAATAAAATAGATAATAGAGATGAACCACGAAAGTGTATATAGTCGGGGGTAGGGCTTTAGCGGTTTAAATTAAGTTTCTTTGACTTATGGATTAAATTCGGTAAGATAAGGGAGAAAGTTTGAAAGTGTTTAATACCCGCTCCTGAATAATCAGGCACGAACTCTCTTTGTTGAGGGGGGAACGAAGTTTCCTTTTCCGCGTCCAGAAAATTTGCCCTGCCTTGCGAAAGCAAGGCAGGGCTTTCTTTGGTTTCAGAAAATTGAAAATCTTTCAGATTTTCCGAATAAAATAGGGTGATTTTGATGTTTTCTTTGGCGGCAAATTCCTTTAATTATTTATTCTGTTTTTCTTTTAGTTGGTATAGAACCACCCCAAGCTTCTTTAAAATCAACAACGCATTTCTTAATCGCTGGATTACAATTTCCCGTCGTTACTCTAAATGGAACAGTTTGCCCAGGAAGGATTGGATTATATTCTACTACAGCTTCATCTGCTGTCACAAAGTCTCCAGTCGCAGTATAAAGCATTACTACCGCTATTATGTTTTTTAATGATTTATCGCTTATGTTCTTCACTTGTCCTTCAGTGATACAAAAACCGACTTCTTCATGGCAATTAAAACTTAGCAATTCTAGTAATTCTTGTTGGGCCGGCGGCAAAGACTGTTCTGATGATTTTTCTACATTCTGATTTAGGGAAGGAGATGTTCTAAGATGGACACCAGTTAGTCGGTCTATATTCAAAACAAGAATTACAAGTATTCCTATTAGGATTAATGTTGAATAACGAACACCCCAACTTCTTATATCACTTTGGCAATGGGGACATTTTTTAGCCTTAAGGAGAATGTCTGACTGACAGTGTGGACACTTTTTAGTTGCTTGAGAGTTTGTTGAATTTGTCATATTTTTACATTTAAAATTTTAATTTTCGCAACTCCCTTTATAAGGTTTAGAAAATGAGAAGTAAGTCTTTATTGAATGGTAATATCAACGCCATCTATCTTTTGAGGATTATCGGCTTTAATTAAAATTTGAATTGCGGTGGCCCAAATGTAGGGATTTTCTACCGGGAATAACATACTTTTCTTGCGATTTTCTGCAGAAACTTCTATTGCGTCTAACCAAGGATTCGCCGAAACAATTTTTTCAAGAGGAATTACACGATCTTCTTTAGCACCATCAAAAATAAGACGTTTATTGGTAAGAGTAAGCTTACCTTCGTCAATAGCTCTCCATTCTTCATGACTTTCAGATGTTCCACTCCTGCCACCTACACCTACATAAACACCCTTCGCAATTCTAAAGCCGACTCCTCGACCGCTGCCGGTATATTTTCTAATCGCTCTGGTTTCTTGGAGGACTGTTCCAGTTTGGAAATAAGCGTCTTCTTCTTTTTTCAACAAAATACTGGTAGTTATTGGGGTTAAACCTTTTTGTTCCTTAATTTTAGTAACAAACGCATTCGCTTCATTAATAAGCTTCTGCTTCAATTCCTCTCGTTTCTTTTTTGGTGATAAAAAATCTAGAAATCCCATATGATTTATAAAATGATTAAAATTTTCTTTTACTAATTTAAGAACCTACTAGCTTATCAATTTCTCTGGTTAATTTCTCTTGAGTCCAGTTTTTTTCTTTCACAGATTTATCTGTTTTTATCCCAATCAGGAAAATGTTCACCTAACCAAGGTTTCATTCCAGGAGTTTCTCCTATCATTTTCTTTAACACTTTCCGTGATTTATTTATTGTATGAACCATCCTTATACAATCTTTACTTAGATTGGGTTTATCAAGACAAGGCTCTATAAGTTCTTCCAAACAAACGATTTTCATAAATAGTGCGGTGGTATATTTTGGGTCTACTTCTAATGCTTTGTCAAAATATTCTATTGCTTCTTTATATTTGCCAAGCACTCGTAGTAAATTACCTTTTTGCTGTAAAGCATTACGGTCTTTGGGGTTTATTCTTAATGCTTTATCTAAGTATTTCTTTGCTTCATTGTATTTTTTCTGTTCTGTTAAAAGAAAACCTTTACGCCATAATTCTTTGACATTTTTAGGATCTACATTAAATGTTTCGTCTATTGCTTTTTTAATTCTTTCTTTATCTATTTTCTTAATTTTTTCTTCCATCGATTTATTTTTTAAATAGTCTTAAAACTGCTATGTAAATTGCTATAAATGCATATGCCAGACAGAAATGCGGAAAAAAGGCGAAAACATAAAGTCCTCGTAGGCTTCCACCAAAAATAGTTTTTTGATTGGGATTTTTTAATGGAAAAAATTGTCGAGTAGTTACTTCATAGACCTCCGACAAGAACGACTTATTTTTAATCCTTTTAGGAAATTCTAATTTAAATCCCATATTTTTACTTAGTTTTATGTTTTTTAATAACCCTTTTTATCTTTTCTCTTATTTCTCCAGCTAAATACATTAAACCAAATAATATACCTGTTACTACAAGTCCACCCCCAATCCCTGACTCTCTCAAAATACCTATTATTAAACTAGCAGGAATTAAAACAATAAGCCCGTTAATTATTAGGTTTTTAGGAGTAAAGTGTCTCTGCCACCCTGTTTGGTCTTTTGAAGTATTTTGTTCTTGATTATTTTCCCTAATTTTCTCTTTCACTATTTTTCTTTGATTAAAACATCAATAGACACACCCAAAGCTTTGGCAAGTTTAATTAATGTTTCAAGCCGTGGATTTTTTATACCGCCTCTTTCAATTTTAATAAGGGTATTGTAAGAAATACCGGCTTCTCTGGCTAGCCTTTCTTGGGACCAACCTTTTTTGTTTCTAAGTTTTTGGAGATTTCTTAAAGTTCCACTTGACATAGTATTTTTATACGCTATACTTAAATGGGAACATAAAGGTCTTATATCTTAATAAATTTTAACAAAAATATGAATAAAACACAAATCAAAAACTGCGCCATTTATACGAGGGTTTCAACCGACATACAAGCTGAAAAAGAGTTCTCTTCTTGCGAAGCACAAGAAGAGAAAATCAGGGCTTTTGTTAAAAGCCAGGACAACTGGCAGATTGCCAAGGTTT
>Ga0210018_1002035_pt1 | contig 10341 bp, 13 predicted proteins | sample CryGeyCG2014_010_2_FD_183967 | JGI IMG/M metagenome (GOLD analysis project Ga0210018, IMG submission 183967) | Groundwater microbial communities from aquifer - Crystal Geyser CG09_land_8/20/14_0.10 (SPAdes) (version 2) | ecosystem: Environmental > Aquatic > Deep subsurface > Groundwater | place... | reverse complement strand
TTTCCACTTGGCTTTATCTTTCTATCGGCGGTTATGGTAAAGCCACATTCTCCGCAATGTAAAAATCCGCGATAAAGAAAAAATTTCATCTCATCAACCTTTTGCGGTTTTGATTTTCTTTTCATCACTTCTTGGCATTGGTCAAAAAGTTTCTTTGAAATAATCGGTTCGTGCTTTCCTTCAAAATATTCTCCATTGTAGCGGATAAGTCCGTAGTAAAACGGATTTTGCAAAAGATATTGATAATTGGAAACGGAAAGCAAAGAATCTCGCCGCCCTTTCAAGTCGAGCTCATTGATAATCTTTCGGATTTCTTTAAGCGTATGTTTTCCGGTAGCGTAGGCCTCAAATGCCTTTTTAATAAGCGGTGATTTTTCTTTGTCCACATAAATCTGTTTTGTTTCCTTGTTGTTGAGATAACCAAGCGGGGCCATTTGAGGCCATAAACCATTTTTCAATTTTTGGCGATGTCCTCTTTTGATATTTTCCGAAAGATTATCAATGTAATATTTTGACTGCCCAAAAGCGATTGATAACATAAATTTTCCTTGCGGTGTTGGATCAAACCAAAAAGTTGGGAATTTTAGCTCCTTGATAACGCCCGTATCAACGAGATAAATAATTTGTCCGCCGTCAATGGAATTTCTAGCCAATCTGTCAGGGTGCCACGCTAAAATTCCCGTCGCTTCGCCCGCTTCAATTCGTTTCAACATTTCAGCGAAGACAGGCCGGCCCGGCTTTTTGGCGGTTTGTTTTTCCACAAGCAAGTCAACGACTTCCAGATTTTCTTTTTTCGCCAATTCTCGCAACTCTGCGATTTGATCGTTAATGCTTCGTACTTGTCTATCTTCGCTGTCCGTTGATTTGCGGGCGTAGATGAAAAACTTTTTGGTTTGATTATTTTCGTTTGTCATATTATTTAGGCAGTCAAAATTAAATTATCGCTTTGCCTTTCGTCCGCCCGCTGGCGGACGAAAGAAAAAAAGATTGGTTTATAAAATTTCATTTTATCCGTGCTTCGCACGGCGAACTTTCGTTTGAGCGGGCAGAAATTGTTTTGCGACTTCAAAAATCCCTTCAAAATCCTTGCCGAAGCCGAGCCCCGCCTTTGGCGGGGCGAGGCAGTAATCGCCCAAAATCCGAATTCTGAAAATTGGCGGTGCCTTTTGGTTAAAATCCGAACTTTTTTTGACGAAAATCCGGATTGCGACTTTTAATTGTCGCTCTGCGGGCGACAATCCCGCCCAACGGCTCGCCGTCTGACCGCTGGACAAATCCCGTAAAAATTGAAACATTTTTTAGAGGGCACGCGCAAAAAATTTTTTCAATTAAGGAATCAATTTTTGCGGGCTTTGCTTCCTTGCTAACGCAAGGACGAGCCGCTTCCCACTCAAGCCGCTCCTTCGGCGCGGTGAGCAGACGGGCAAAAATTTTTCCCCTCAAACTCCCCCAATTTTTGCCCGTCTGCTGGAGAAGAAGGTATTTTGTAGTGGTGCGGGTTTACTTCAGTATAACAAAAGTGGACTGATTTAACTACTGACATCCGGTAAGTATTTTTTATCATGCGTTAGAATCTTAATATATTTCTTGATTCTCGCGTCGTTATAAATCTTGACGGGTTGTTGGATTTCAAAAAACGCTTTTTTGCGTTGGAGTTTATCAAAATATAAATCTAGAAAACTACTCGAAAGATTTATCTGTTTCAAAATTATTTTTTCTTTTTCTTTGTATTCTTTTATCAAATATTTTTCTTGAATCACTGCTAATAACTTTCTAATAACAGACAGCTTGATATATAAAATCGCAAGACGGTCAATAATCATCCCAGGGCTTTCACTGCAGAAGTGTTCTATGGAATCGAGTTGTACAACCCGCATATGCTTTGTAATTGCGATATCAATTTCTCTAATTAGATCGTTTCTAATTTGATTACTTTTATCTATTTCTTGCTTCGTCTTAGCAACATGTTCTAAACCCAATTCTGTTTTTCTAGCTAAATCTTCGAGTTTCCATTGCTTTTGATTTGTCTGAATGCTTGATCTAACCAAATTAAGTGTCCGGTCCTCGAATTCAGAATCGGGTACGCTAACCGTATTGTCTAAAAAATCGGAAAATATTTCTAGTATTATTTTTGAGTTAAGCATATTCTTTATGATTAAACTTTTCGATAAAACTCACATTGGGAAATCTTTTCAGAGAGTAATCGTAAACCGCTTTATTTTTGTAATACGAATTTGGAAATAATCTCACTTGTTTCCCCAGTAATGCGGCGCAGATGGCGACATGTAATCTATCGGTATTTATTTGCACATATTTCTGTAATACATCAATCAACTCTTTAAGAGGTTTTGTGGCATATCCGCGGCAAGAGAGATCGTGATTTGATTCTGGCAGCGTGTGTAATATTGATTCTTTGTCTGATCGGAAAGCGTTAAGAACGCCTTCCCCAGAAGATACCCGAGAAAATTTATTGTAAAATGCACAATCATGCCACAGGTATATTTCGTTATCAGTTAGTTTGTTGCTTAAAAATTCTGCGGAAAATTTTTCGCGGCAAAATATCGTTAACTTACTTGAAACGTTGTTTAGGGCCTCAATCTGTTTTTCTCCAAATATTGTGTGTGGAAGAATAATTATCTCATCATAAAGAGAGGGCTTTTTTATTAAAAATTCTCTGATATCAGAATAGTAATCAACAAGATTCCCTCCACCATCTATAAGTAAAATACTGTTATATTTTGGAGAAGAGATATCTACATATTGTTCTGAAATATCAAGCGACGACAATAGTATTTTAGTTCCATGCCAGATAAGAGAATCCCCATAGTTACCGGGAAACCGAAAGAAATCAAGCGTTCGGTTTCTGTAAGCTCCCAGAAAATTTTTTGGATTAAGCTCTCTCATAGCATTTTAAGAAAGATGGCTTAGAGAATCTACAATAAATTTAGCCACTGCCTTCGGACTTAACTTATTGCTCCAATAATCGATGCTCTTTTTTGAGATCTTTTCAAGTAAACTTTCATCACCTAAAAATTTGTTTAATAGTATCGGTAACTCTTGCCACTGTTGAATAATTTGTATTGGAGCATCTTTAAAATACCATACGTCTGGTAACGGCTTGCTTATTACTACACAGCCCTTACGCAAACTCTCAAAATGTCTATATGCTTCCGCTGAAGCTCCGCGTGGGCAAAGAGAGATTTTTGAATTACCCAATTTTTTAAAGTAGTGATTGGCATTCCAGCCAGAAAAAAATTCATGTGTTTTCTCAAATACAATTTCCAAATCCTTCCTTCGGTCTTTTAAGGCCAGCAATATTTTTGATAGCTCATTTCTTTCTTGGTAGACTACTTGACCAGCAAAAAAGACATCTATTCTCCGATTTAAGACAGGAATGTTTGAGATACCTGTAGTTCGCCCAAGATATGGTAATGGTAAGAAAAAGATATTTTTGTCGCGAACATATTTTTTATCAAAATAATTTCTGAAAACAGCTTTTACACGAATAGAGTATTTGATATCCGAGGCGAACTCATCGCTTTTCAAAATTACTATGATGTCATTTCCGTATTTTGGCAGATATTTTGAGTTTTCAGTCACAATAATTTCAAAAGGAGATGCGATATATTTCAATACATCTGCCCAGTATGATTTTTCTATTGACTCGCAATCAGCCCATCTAACATATCGATCATCTTTCCCAAAGTAAAAGACGTTACCGAGATTATTTCTTTTCTGTAATTCGCTTCTCATGTGTTCGATTTACTTCTTAAACCTGCATAAGAAAATTTTTGGGCGAAGGTACGCATTAACCGAAGTGAGAAATTTTAACTCTAATGTTTTCACGATTTTGAATTGTGATTCTAAGATGATTTTTTTCAACATTTCATACTCACTTGTGTAAACAGCCAGCCTGCCATTGGGAGTTAAAGTTTTTTGGCAGTATTCAATAAAACATCGATAAAGTTTTCCTAAATCTTCATGTTTTGAAATAGACATGCCGAATGGTAAATCAGATGTAATAACATCAAACTTGCCCAAATCCGGTTCATCAAAAATATCTTTTTCTTTTAGTTGTATCTTTCTAATTAACCCAGCCTTCTTTATATTTTGGTAAGCTAACGAAATAATTTTTTTATTGTTGTCGAAGCCAACCAGTTGTTTTAAATTCGGGCAACGTTGACCAGATTCAATCAGCAATGTCGCGCTGCCTGAAAAAATGTTTAAATAGGAACTCGCGTGCTCTAAATCGCATAAAGAATTCACCGCGTATGCAATTGTTGGGTCCATCGCGCCGCTCATATTTTTTGTTCTATAGTCTCTGAAAGACAGCGGTCTTGGTGTAATTTCAGTGCCGATCTCCCAAGTTTTTTCAGTTTTTATAATGTGTATTTTCAAATCAGCTTCTTCTGTCTCTGTAAGTTTATAGGTACTTTTAATATATTCAGCAATACCGCGAATTGTCGGCGAATCTGTCCCAGCACAGAATATTTTAAAGGTTTTGAATTTGCTGTCCTGGCCTTCAAGAATCATGGCCACAATACTACCCAAAATCGATTTATGATTTGAAATATAGCGAGGATTATACCTCGAGTCTCGCGCAACGATGTATGCCCGCAAGACACTTCTAAGGCTTATAAGTTTCGTAAAATCTCCAATGAAGTTGAAATACATAAAATCTCCATAAAGCGGCTCTCTCCTTTCTCTTACAATATGAAGATTTGGGTACTGATTTACCTCATTTAAAACGACCTCTCTTAAGCCAGTTATAAAAGCTAATTTAATTTCTAATTTTGGTTTATTCATATGTTGTCTTGATTTGATTGAAAACTTCATTGACGGTTACTCTTTCCATGCAAAATTCCTCACAGCAATCTATTTCCTCTTGCCTTGTGTTGTGGCTACAAAGTTTATGTCTATTTTGGTCATAAATTGGGAAGATATTCTCTGACATATGGATATATTTAGGATGAGTGGCTCCAAAAATGATAAACGTCTTCTTTTTAAAGCTTTGCGCAATTATTCCCGGACCAGAATCATTCCCAACAAAAAATTTACAATGCTTGATTAGAGATATCATTTCTTTGAAAGAATAATGATTCTCGAGAATAATGCATTTACTTTTATATTTCTTTTCTAACAATTTCGCTAGCTCGCTAAACTTTTTATAACCCCAGCTTCTCTTTTTTCCCTCCCACGAGCTTGTAAAAGGGGCGATGAGAATATATTCGCCGTCAATAATATTTTCCCAGTCGCTTTTTAGTATTGGAATATCATTTAAAATGACATCGCCAAAACCGATTGATTCCATATATCCTTGTATATATGTTTTTTTGTTATCGCTAAACTCATAAACCAGCTTTATCATTATGTCGCAATCAATCTCTCCTGAAGTAATTTGTACGTATTTATACACCTTGTCGTAAATCTTGAGTATCGATCTGACATCTGCAATGTCTGTAGCTAAACATATACGGTCAACGTATTTTGACAGGAACCTTGCAACCGGCTCGGTCATTATCACATCTCCTAAATTTCTGTTGCGAACTAAGCAAACTGATTTAATTTCTCCGTTTTCTATCTTCTTCCTAAAATATTTCCTATACCATAGCGGTAATGTAGAATTGTAAATAATTCTGTCCCTTGGCACCATCGTTCCCCAAAATGTCCTGTGTTCGGAAAACCATCGTTTGCTGATTGCATTAGGATTATCTTTAAAGTCAGAAACATACTTCCTAATGATTCTTATTCTTTCCAACCAGGGAGCATTGCTGTCAGAGGTTGAATCGCTTTCAAATGATGCTAGTTTTTCCCATTTCTTATATATAGCTTCCGAATTGTTTCTAAATTCGAAGTGCAGGATTTTGGCCTCGTCTCTTGGAACAATAAACGGATTACGGTTATATTCTCCAAAAAATTCAGGATTATTTTCTGTTTTTACATAATGACCGCCCACGACAACTTCAATATTTTTATGATTTTTTACCAAGGCTTTTCTAAAGTGGCCGTATTCCTGCCATTCCTTTTCCGGCCACGGATAATAATATTTCATCGTGTCTATGGCATTTACCGGAGAACATGTGTAGTCAGAGAGGGTGAGATCAAACAGTGCATTTACCCAGCCAATAGTCGCGTAAGGAACATTACTATTTTCAAGGCAAAAAATAAAATCATGGACATTTTTATCTCTTATTGTCAAAAATTCATCAGCATCCAAAAAAATAAACCAATCAATTTTGTAATTTAAGTTGGCATAGTTGAGCAGCCTATTGGTAATTTTTGCATGATCAAACGTTGGATCCTTTTCTTCAATTACAATAACTTTCGGATTGTCTTTGTATAAGTTTAAAATTTTATTTGTATTGTCTATTGAGTAATGATTTGCAACAAATATGTAATCAAAACCAAGATCAAGATGATATTGAATGTTCAAATCAAGATATGATTCCTCGTCTCTAACAGATATCAAGATCGCTACAGTGCTATTTGTTTCTTTATGACTACTTATCATTTTCCAATTTTGGTTTTAGCTTCTTATATAAGATCTCATCTAGTATGTGCTTGAATCTATAAAATGCGGGGTGGGTTGGATAAGTGGCGTGAAATAACGTTACATCGTCTAAGTTTTCAATGTCGGGGTTCGAAGTCTCGCTGATTTGCATATATTTTTCTTTTGGAAAAATATATAGCTCGCCTTTTGCTAAATATTTTGTAAGTGCGACCGCTAATGCGCCTTGTTCATCATGATGGGTCTGCTCTTCGTCTTTTACATTCTCTTGCCACCAGTCCAGTTCCCTAACCAAATCTTCTGAAATATCATTTCCAGCCTTTTGTATAAAGAATCCGGCGTTTACAAAAGGCGTGTCCGGCGTAGCTTTTCTATGCATTGCACCGTGTTGATAAGGCTGACCGCGAAATTCATCTAAAATGGCAAATTTCAATCCAGTGTCCGATAAGAACACATCGATTTCTTCAGGATACTTTAGTAAAAACACGTCGGAATCTATATAAAACTCATCTTGTCCGATATCCAACCTTGGTGAAGGGCACCACTTCCACCATGTTACCTTAGAAGTAACACAAAACCGCAGATTCGGTTTTAATGGGAATCTCCTAATATCTATTCCCGTCTTTAAGTGTTTTGAAACAAAACTGGGATTATCTGTATAAACTATATACTGATGGTTGCTATTAAACTGATTTTTAAAAGAAAAAATACTGTAACGAAGCAACTCGATATTTTTTGATACATGCTCTCCCCAAATTGACCATCGAAAAATCATATGAATTTAATTCTTGTAAGGAATTCCTTAATGGTTTGTACGTAATCAAAGGCAGGAAGACTTTTCTTGTTAGATTCGTTCATATTTTGTCTCTCTTCTTTAGTTAATCTTGAAGCTTCAAGAATCCTTTCTGCGAAATCTTTTTTATCGTACGGATTAACCCATATACATTCATTATTAGCATAAATATCCTTTACACCATCAACCTTGCTGCCGACAACTGCATAGTTCATGTCGGTAGAAAATAATTTTGCTTCAATCGCTGTATGCGGGATTGGGTCCATGGTGGAAGGAATGCAAACAATATCGGTATTTTGGGTGCGAAGCACGGTTTGCCAAATTTCCGGATTGAAATCATCTATAATAATTGTTCTTGGAGTTTCTTTTTCAATTTGTTTTAGGAGTTGAAAATAGTTATTCTCCCCCGAATTATTTGGAGCTTGAATAATCATATAGTAGTTGGGTAAAAAATTTGCAACCTCTCGCCATGCTTCCAGCAATTCCTTCAGACCTTTAGCGACAGAGGCTCTACCCCAACTAAAAATGATTTTTGAATCCGGATTGATACTGATACCAAATCTATTAAGTTCAGCCGCATTGAATTTTTTATCAAGAAATCTTTTATAGCGTCCAAAATAAAGACCATTTATTAGATAATCGTTTTTATTAAAAGAAAGGCCGTAATCATTTGTTAGGTGTTGGGCAAAGTTTCTGCCTATTGCAAGAACAGTGGATTGGGAGTCGTTTTGAATTGCTTGAAAAGCCTCTTTCTCAAGTTCTACTCTTTTTTGCCGCCACTCCTCATCTCCAAATTTGTGATTTAAGCCGCTACTGCGGGGCATATAGAAGCATCTTAGCTTTTTACCGAAGATCTGCTGTTTAAATTTATGAAAGAGCAAAAATGGCGTATCGTGCAGCATTAAAACATTGTCATCCTCGTCTTTCAAAACCATACTCAGAGATGTAGCCAAAGAAGCGCATGCGTATTCCCATTGAGGGAAGTTCCGCCACATATCAAATTCATTTAAACCGGCTGTCCCGTTGCATAAAGGTATAAGATTACCGCCCGTCTTTTTTGCGAGCTCTAAACTATTTTGATAGCGCTCTTTGTCAAACACATCTCCTTTCGGATCCGCGGAAATATAAGCCAGACTAATTTTGATTTTTTCGGAATTAGTTAGCTTATTCAAAGATGCAATGGTGTCTTGTATGGTTGTGCCAATGCCGCAATAGTAAGTACTGATGCCGTCGTATGAAGCAATGATTAAATGTTTTTCCATATTTATTCCTCAACAAAAGGTATGTTGGTTTTAATGTTGCCAAAACCGTCTATATAAGTGATAACTGATACACCTTCCCTTAGAAGAGGGATCAAAACAAGTTTTTCTTTGTCAATCGGCTGAACTATATCAAAATTACCTCTGACAATTTCTATGGCGGCAGGAGTAAATAAATCTCTTCCGTGAAAGGTGGTTGATCTTACAGACCTAAATTCTTCTTTTATAGCCCATGATTTGTAAGAAATTTTTGGGTCAGTTAAGATGTAGTGAAATAAACCATTATTAGGTCCTATGAATTTATAATTTCCTGTATCTATGAAAATTGGTTCTCGTTTACTCCCGACGCATGGATCAACCACACAAATAAATATGGTCAGTTGGGGGAAATATCTGTAAATTTTGTCTATCACAAAGGCCCCACTCAATATTGAAAATTGTTTAATGCTGTGATCAACGTCAATAATTTGAGCATCAGGGAATTCTTTCAAGATTAAAGCCTTCATCCAGTGTCCTCAATTAAATCATGGAGGAAGCCAGCAACCACTGCTTCTTTTTCTTCTTTTTGTCCCATTAACTTCAGTCCCACTCTGATGCTATGTAATATCAACGGTTTTTCGTTATAGCAACGCTCTCGGATTTTTTGAATCATAAAAATGATAGCGTGTTCTATTTCTTTTTGTATGTGTGGTGAATATGTAGTCTCTTCTCTCATAAAAATTATAAGCCCTTCTTCATCCCTATAATTATTTCTCCCTCACCTCCTTTCTCGCGCATAAATTCTTTATAGCCGAGTTTTTCGTAAAGTTTAATGGCTTCAACGTTTGTTTCCTCAACACCTAAAGTCATCTCTTTAAATCCTCTCTTGCGTGCTTCGTCTTCGGCAATGTTTACTAAATGCGAGCCAATACCCTTTCCTCTCAATTCTTCTAAAACCCTTGCGTGATGTATATGAGTTTTAGTTTTATCGTCAGCGTAAAATTCCTTTTCCATTTGGAAAATTAACTGGATGATTCCGATAATTTCCCCATTTAACTTCGCGCCATAAATAATCCTATTTCCATTATTTGCGTCTTCAATATCTTTCAAAATATCCTTCTCTATTTTTGCTTTTCGGTTAGTATCAACTTCCGGATACAACTGAAGAATATCGTTAACGTCGTTGATTGTAATGATTTCAATGTTTGTCATTTTATTTTCTGTTATTTAGAAATCTCTCAACATCCATTCTCCGATATCTCCGCTGGCTACTCGGTGTTGGCCGAAATGATTTCAAGATTCCTTTTGCGTCCCAACGCCGCAAAGTCATCGTAGAGACATCGAGAAGTCTGGCGACTTCCGTGATAGACATCAATTCCGGCAATTTTTCCTCTTTCTTGTCCATAATTAATTTGCTTCCAAATCTTTATATTGTTATACTAAACATAACATTTTCCAAAATGGTTGTAAACCCGTACCACTACAAAATACCTTCTTCTCCAGCAGACGGGCAAAAATTGGGGGAGTTTGAGGGGGAAAATTTTTGCCCGTCTGCTCACCGCGCCGAAGGCGCGGCTGGGGCGGGAAGCGGCTCGTCCTTGCGTCAGCAAGGAAGCAAAGTCCGCAAAATTGATTCCTTAATTGAAAGATTTTTTTTGCGCACGCCCTCTAAAAAATGTTTCAATTTTTGCGGGCTTTGTCCGCCGTCAGGCGGCGAGCCGTTGGGCGGGATTGTCGCCCGCAGAGCGACAATTAAAAGTCGCAATCCGGATTTTCGTCAAAAAAAGTTCGGATTTTAACCA
>Ga0210018_1002028_pt1 | contig 10352 bp, 11 predicted proteins | sample CryGeyCG2014_010_2_FD_183967 | JGI IMG/M metagenome (GOLD analysis project Ga0210018, IMG submission 183967) | Groundwater microbial communities from aquifer - Crystal Geyser CG09_land_8/20/14_0.10 (SPAdes) (version 2) | ecosystem: Environmental > Aquatic > Deep subsurface > Groundwater | place... | reverse complement strand
ATTGAAAACTTCCGGATGGGCTTTTTCTATTTCATCAAAAAGAATCAGGCTATATGGCCGATGTCTCACTGTTTCGGTTAATTGACCGCCTTCTTCATAGCCGACGTATCCCGGCGGCGAACCGATAAGCCGACTCACGCTATGTTGTTCCATATATTCAGACATATCAATTCTCACCAACGCTTTTTCGTCATTAAACATAAATTCCGCCAAAGCTCTCACTAATTCCGTCTTGCCGACTCCCGTAGGACCCAAAAACATAAACGAGCCCAATGGTCTGTCTTCTGAAGCTAATCCGGCGCGCGCCCGGCGCAAAGCATTGGCAATCACCTTAATCGCGTCTTTTTGACCGATTACTCTTTGAGAAAGAACATCTTCAATTTTTACAAGTTTATCTCCTTCAGATTGAAGCATTCTATCAATCGGAATTCCGGTCCAACGCGAAACAACCGCGGCAATATCTTCTTCACCAACAGCTTCTTTAATAAACGCTGATTCACGCGGACTTGACGCGGACTTACACTGATTATTCGCATTAGTCCGTATATAATTTTTTTCAAACGCTTTATATTCTTTTTCCGCTTGTGGCAATTCGCCGTAAATTATTTTCGCCACTTTTTCCAGATTACCTTCACGTTCCGCCAATTCCGCTTCGCGACGAAAATCTTCAATTCTTTTCCGCAAATTTCTGAAATTTTCAAACGTTATTTTCTCACCCTGCCATTTTCCCGAAAGCTCGTCGTTTTTTTCTTTTAATTTAGCTAATTCTTTTTCCAATTCTTTCAGCCGTCCTTTTAATTTTGCGCCGTTGTTTTTTTCATTAATGATGGCTGATTTTTCAATTTCCAAGCGAGTAATTTCTCTTCTCAATTTATCAATCTCTTGGGGCAAACTTTCGCTTTCCAATCTTCTACCGGCTCCGGCTTCATCAATCAAATCAATAGCTTTGTCCGGCAAAAATCTGTCGCTGATATAGCGGGCGGAAAGATTGACGGCCGCGATAATCGCCTCATCGCTGATTCGCAAGCCATGATGACTTTCATATTTTTCTTTAAGCCCGCGCAAAATGGAAATACTGTCTTCAATAGACGGCTCATTGACCATAATCGGAGCAAAGCGACGTTCCAAGGCGGAATCTTTTTCAATATAACGCTGATACTCTCTTGTAGTAGTGGCGCCGATAGCTCTCAATTCGCCGCGCGCCAACGCCGGCTTCAATAAATTAGAAGCGTCAACCGTGCCTTCGGCGGCGCCGGCTCCGACAATCATATGAATCTCGTCTATAAAAAGAATAATCTTGCCGGCTGATTGTTGAATTTCCTTGATAAAAGCCTTTAAGCGGTCTTCAAATTCGCCGCGGAATTTTGTTCCGGCAATAAGTGAACCGAGGTCAAGCATCACGATTTCTTTTCCTTTCAACGGTTCGGGAATATCGCCCGAAATGATTCTCTGCGCCAAACCTTCCACCACCGCCGTTTTTCCGACGCCGGGTTCGCCGATTAAAACCGGATTATTTTTCGTCCGACGACTTAAAATCTGAATCAATCGTCGGAACTCTTCATCGCGACCGATTACCGGATCAAGCTCACCTTTACGCGCCCGTTCTGTAAGATTGACAGCATATTTTTCCAAAACCTGAAATTTGCTTTCCGGCATTTCATCGGTGATTCTCATTGAACCGCGCAATTGCGCTAAAATTCTCAAAGCGTTTTCTCGCCTCAATCCAAAATTCTCCAAAATCGCGGACGACGTAGAAGCGCTTTCCAAAATCGCCAAAAGTAAATGCTCGCAAGAAATATATTCATCTTTTTGGACAGTAGCAATTTTTGCGGCTTTATCTAATGTCGCCATTAATTCCTGAGAAAGATAAAGTTGGGCAATATTAGTTGAGCCGAAAATTTTCGGCTGCTTTTTTAATTCTTCTTCAAGAACGCGGCCCAATGCGTCAAGATTTATTCCGGCTTTAATCATCAGCGGTCGCACCAAAGAATTTTCGTCCGAAAGTAATGAAATTAAAAGATGGACAATTTTAAGCTCGCCGTGATTTTCTTTAGCGGCAATATCCTGAGCGTTTTGCAATGCCTCCTGAACTTTAATTGTAAAACGATGCATTTGCATAAATATTTATATTATTTATTGTTTATATTATTTACGGCGCAATCCTCCTTGTCAAGCATCTATAACAAACTCTCACGATCGTTGAATATTGTTATAGATAACAAAAATAATAAAATCAAGTATAATGTTATTTATTATGAAAAGGATATATTTGGACTATGCGGCGACAACGCCGATGGATATGAAAGTTAAAAAAGCGATGGCGCCGTATTTTTCCGCTCCGCCAGCCGGCGGATTCGGCAATCCCGGTTCGCTCCATTTTTTTGGCCAAAAAGCTATGACAGCGGTTGACGAATCGCGAGAAAAAATCGCCAAGGCCATTAATGCGGATTTTCGAGAAATAATTTTTACGGGGTCGGCGACCGAAGCGAATAACTTGGCGCTGCGCGGCGTAGTAAAAAAATTTAAGATTAAAGATTTAAGATTTAAGATTCCAAGAATAATTGTTTCGGCGATAGAACACGATTCTATTTTAGAAACTTGTCGGGATTTGGAACGCGAGGAAATTGAAATAATTTATCTGCCGGTCAATAAACAGGGAATTATTGATTTGAAAAAATTAAAAGAATCGCTTAATGAACGAACTGTTTTAGTTTCTATAATGTGCGCCAATAATGAAATCGGCATTGTCCAAAATATCGCGGGAATATCAAAAATTATTAAAGATTTTAAGAAAGAAAATTTTTTCTCTAAATACCCGTTGTTTCATACTGACGCTGTCCAAGCTTTTCAATTTCTTGATTGCGATGTTAATAAACTTGGCGTTGATTTAATGACTTTGTCAGCCCATAAAATTTACGGCCCAAAGGGAATAGGAACGCTATATATAAATTCCAAATTACAAACACCAAACTACAAACAAATTCTAAATTCAAAAAATAAAATTCAAAACAAAAAAACAAAAATTTGGGATTTAGGATTTGGGATTTGGGATTTGCCAGTGGTAAAGCCACTGACGACCGGTGGCGGACAGGAATTCGGTTTGCGTTCGGGCACGGAAAATGTCGCGGCAATTGCCGGATTCGCAAAAGCTGTTGAACTTGTCTCTAATTCGCGCGAATTAGAGAATAAACGCGTGCGACAATTGACTGATTATTTCTGGCGAGAACTAAAAAAACTAAGCCCAAAAGCGGAGATAAATGGCTTAAAAGATTTAAGATTTATGATTTATGATTTAAGAAAATTGCCGAATATTCTTAATGTTTATTTTCCAAACCAAAACAGCCAAGACTTATTGATAAAATTGGATTTAAACGGCATAGCGGTTTCAAGCGGCTCCGCTTGCTCGGCGCGCGCGACCAAGCCGTCGCATGTCCTTAAAGCCATTGGCTTAAGCGACAAAAAAATCAAAAGCAGTTTACGATTCAGTTTGGGAAAATTCACGACAAAAGAAGAAATAAACCGCGCGCTTAAAATTATTAAAAAACTTTTTTAATCTGCTATAATTCAAAAATGAATCCCACACATAATTTACATAATAGTTTAATTACGCAAATTATGTGTGGGATGAATCCTGATATTTTCAAAGCTTATGACATTCGCGGGAAATACCCCAATGAAATAAACGAAAAAATTGTTTCGGATATTATTGTGACGCTGATAAAAAATCTTAAACCGAAAACTATTGTTATCGGACATGACGCTCGCTTAAGCTCGCCAAAACTTTATAAGGCAGCAACAAAAGAATTAAAACATTCTAATATTCTCAAGAATATTAAAATAATTAAAGGCGGCTTGATGACAACGCCAATGCTTTATTTTTTAGTCAATTATTTTAACGCCGACTTGGGAATTATGATTACCGCTTCGCACAATCCGAAAGAATACAACGGTTTAAAAATCGTCGGCAAAAACGCCATCCCAATAAGCGGAAAAGAAATTTATAAATTAGTAAATCAAAAACTAGTAAATAGGAACTAGGAACTTTTTATTTTTTAATCCCTATTTACTATTTACTAGTTACTAATTATTAAAAAAATGAATCATATAACCATTTACGCTAATTTTCTTAAACGATTTTTAAATCCCAAACGTAAATTAAAAGTGGTTTTTGATTGTTCCAACGGAACAACTGGAATGATTTTAAAAAGATTAAAGATTAAAGATTTAAGATTTAAGATTATTAATGACGAACCTGACGGCAATTTTCCGGCTCATGGACCGAATCCTTGGGCAGAAGACGCGATGAATCAGCTTAAAAAAGAAGTTTTGCGCCGAAAAGCGGATTTGGGAATAATTTTTGACGCTGACGGAGATAGAGTTTTTTTTGTTGATAATCTCGGCCACGTCGTTGAACCGGATGTAATCGCGCGACTTTTAATTTGGCAATTACGGCCAAAAAAAGTCGTATTTGATATTCGCACCAGCTGGCTCGTAAAAAAATTGAGGATTGAAAATTTAAAATTGAAAATTTCCAAAGTGGGGCATTATTTTATAAAAAAACTAATACGAAAAACCGGCGCTGATTTGGGCGTGGAAAAATCGGGGCATTATTACTTTAAAAAATTTTTTAATTGCGACGCTGGAATTTTAACGGCAATTGAAATTATAAATGCGGTTTCGAAATTACCATATTCTCTGGCATATTTTTCAGATTTATTACCGCAATATTATCGCTCGGGAGAAATCAATGTGAAAATGAATAATGAATCCCCACACATAAATAATTATGTGGGGGATGAATTAAGAATTAGGAATTATAAATCTTTATTAAAAAAAATTGAAAAATATTTCAAATCAAAAACTACAAATCCCGACGCGAGGTCGGGACTCCGACTAAAACATCGGAGCTACAAATTAGACGGCCTTACGATGGAATTTGAAGGATGGCCTGCCAGCCGAAGCCTTGGCGAAGGAGGGCTTGCCAGCCGAAGCCTTAGCGAAGGCTGGTGGTTTAATTTACGGCCCTCCAATACCGAACCTTTAATAAGATTAAACATAGAAGCTGAAAGCCAAAAAATTCTTGAGGAAAAAAAGGAGGAGTTGATGAATTTTCTAAAAAATATAGGGCCAAAAAACAATTAAGCCGATAACAGCGGCGCCCAAACTCGCCAATAAAACTATAGCCGCCATTAAATCTTTGATAATTCTCACTTCTTCGCTACGCTCCATTTGAAGAAAATCCAAGAGCCGCTCAATCACGATATTCACTAACTCTAAGGTCAACACCGCGAAAATCGCCGTGGCAACTACGGCTTTTTCCGTCCGACTGGTTGGAAAATAAAATATCAAAAAAACCGCGACAATGGCAAAAAACAGCATAATCTTAAAATTCCTCTCAAAAATAAGAGTTTCTTTCAAACCGTTCATGGCGTATTTAAAACTATCGCGAAGTTTTTTCACCCCACACATAACTTACAACGCAAAAGTATTGTGAAGCCTTTCTTTAAGCCTTCGCAATCCTTGTGCGTGAAGTTTTAATGATTTTTCCCGATTATATGCGTCATCTTTATTAATATAAATTTCACAATAAATAAGTTTCCACGGGGTGTATTTGCTAGTATGATAAGATTTTTTATTATTATGTTCTGCTAACCTCTTTTTTAAATCAGAAGTACAACCAATATACAAACTTTTATTTTTTAAAGATTGTAATAAATATACATATTGTAAGTTATGTGTGGGGTTCATTTTCATTTAATTTATAAAAATTTTCAAAAATTTTTACCACTAATATCGGGCCGGTGCCGCCTGGCGTCGGCGTATACCAGCCGAAATTTTCAATTTTCAATTTATAATTTTCGGTTTCAGATATATTAAAATCTCCGCTTATTTTACCATTTTTATCAAATGAATAACCAAAATCAATTATTCCCGCGCCTTGTTTCAACATTCCCGGCTTTATTAAACCTGCAACGCCAGTTCCGCTAATAATCAAGTCGTAATTTTTTAATCCGCCAGCTGACGGACTGGATAAATCGCCACCTTTTTCAAAAATAGTCATTTCTTTTATTTTTTGATTCATCAACCAAACCGCAATCGGTTTGCCGATTAAAAAACCCGCGCCAACGACAGCTATTTTGACATTTAACATTTGACATTTGACATTTGACAAAATTTCTTTAACAACTTCGACTGGTGGCGGCAAAACCTGATTACGACCGACATAAAATGCGCCGAGGGCGCGCTCTCCCAAAACATCAACGTCCTTTTCGCGCGGAATGACATTTAAGATATAATGTTTATTAATCTGCTCCGGCAAGGGCAATTGAACAATCACTCCGCCGACTTTTTTTAATAAAGCGATTTTGCCGATTTCTTTTCTTAAAAAATCATTCGTGAATCCGCCAGCCGACTCTTGAAAATCATAAATCCGAAAATCAATACCGAGTTCTTTGGCGACTTTTTCTTTTTGTTTTAAAAAACTTTTTGATGCCGAATTATCTCCGACCAAAATTGCCGCAAAAATTTTATTCGGCTTCGGCCGTAATTTTAATTCGTCAATAATTTTTTGAGCAATTTGCTTACCATCAATAATATTCATTTTAAAATTTTAACATAAATTTAAATATTTTCGTAATACTTTATTACATAATCTTTTTTAGAGATTGTCAACACTTCGGCGAGCTCAGGGCAAGTTCCCTTTATTGTGATAGCAAGTAGATCTATCTGCCAGCCTTTTTCATTATTAACCATTTCCGGATTATGATTGGCATATAAAGACGCTGTTCTTTGTAATTTTGTGAGTTTGGCGCCGGTGAGCTGGTCTTCGGCGGAAATTTGGCCAATGTTCTGTTGTTTATCGTTTTCCGAGTGTAATTTTTCCACATCGCGTACGGTTTTTACTTCCACAAACACCAATGTTTTATTCGGCGCTTTGGCAATTATATCTATTTCGCCCCATTTTTGCCTGAAATTCCGCTCAATAATCTTATATTTGTTATCCACAAGATATTCACAGGCGATATCTTCACCTATTTTACCAAGTTGAGATTTATAGGTCATTTGTTATAATTATAACAGGTGTTGTAAATTATACCACCGCCTTAGTATGTATGTCTTGTAAAATTTTTACACACGATACACAAAATTATGGAAATAAGTAATGAATATATTCGTGGTTTAGTTGAGGGAGAGGGGTCTTTTACTTTTAGTACAACCCGTAAAAAAGTTGATGGAACAAGATATAAGCTTCCAGCTTTTGTAATTTCTTTGCATATTCGCGACAAGCATCTATTACAGATGATTAGAGATAAACTGGGTCTAAAAAGTAAGATTTATTATAAGATACCTATGGTGAACATACAGAATGCGAAAACCGGAGTTAAATATTTGAGTGAAAGGCAAGCCATTCTTGTAGTAAGAGATTTCCAGCAGCTTAAAGATATAATTATCCCTTTTTTCTATAAAAGATTAAGGGGATACAAGAGTGTCCAATTTATAGAATGGCTCGAAAAAATCGGTAGCGACCCAAACGTTTCGGACAGATTCAAATCTTTATATCGGCTCTATAAATGGGGTATGTATGATAAATTACCTAAATTTACGGAAAAATTTAAAGAATAATACTCGATATTGGTGATGTTTGTGTAATTTTTACACAAGTTATACAAAATATAATTGCACAACTTGTGTAATTTTTACACACGAAAAACGCCACTTTCAAAAAACCCGCGTTTTACGCATGTTTAACACTAGTGGCCGTTTTCAGTGTAAAACACTTTTACTGTTAAACACTTTTTGTTTAACAGTGTTTAACACTTTTCCACAATGTTTCACACTGTTTTACACATTTTGTCAAAATATCGTCTTACGGAAACGATAAAATAAAAAAATTATCATAAACTAAAATCAAATGATAATTTTGTCGGTTCTTTTTCTTTTTGCGGAATCATTAAATACCCTTGCCTTTTGGCGAGTTCGTATAAATCTTTTGTAATTTTAACGTCGTTCAAGCAATAATTTTTTAATTCTTCTATTTTGCCATCATGATATAAGCCGGCGGCTTCCAAGCTGTGGCCGTTTTTCCCGTAACCTAAATTAGTTTTTGCCAAAATATCCAAACCAACGCGACGACCGAGCGCAAATTCAATTTCGTCTAAAATATCAATACGCGGAATTGAAAAAATGTCAAAATCGCCGATGAAATGTTTTTGAAGCACAGGCAAATCAAAACGGCTGATACTAAAACCGACAATCACTCCGGCGTTTTTAATCATCTCGCCGACAGCCGTTAATTCATTTTCTTCAAAAGTAAAAAACTTATCTTGATTATAAGAATAAACTCCGACTAAAGAAACTTCCAAAGCGTCGAAATTATCGCGCCCCACATCATAAAAAGTATTTTTTGTTTCAATATCTAAAACAATAATGTCTTTTTCTTCCAAAATAAAAATCTAGAAAATTCTTACTGCTTGCTACTTACTGCTTGTAGCGCTTTCTTAATTTTATTCAATAATTGCTTGTCTTCTTTCAATTTCTCCCGCGCCGCTTCCATCCCCACCCCCAATTTTTCTCCTTCAAAACTATACGTATTCCCCGCTTTGCTTACAACGCCCGCTTTAATCGCGCAGTTCAAAATATCGCCCGCGTATGATATGCCTTCGCCATACATAATGTCAAACTCGGCGACTTTGAACGGCGGCGCCACTTTATTTTTCGCCACTTTCGCTTTAACACGATTGCCGACAGAATCTTCGCCTTTTTTAATTTGCGCGATGCGACGAATATCTATTCTCACTGAAGCGTAAAATTTCAAAGCCCGTCCGCCTGGGGTGGTGGTCGGATCGCCATACCCCATCATTCCTATTTTATCGCGCAATTGGTTTATAAAAATAATCAGGGTGTTTGATTTGGCGGAGATTGCCGTAAGTTTTCGCAAGGCCTGCGACATCATTCTCGCCTGGAGCCCGATATATTGCGCCCCCATTTCGCCTTCAATTTCAATTTTCGGCGTGAGCGCCGCAACAGAATCAATAACAATAATATCAATTATCCCCGAATGCACCAAACTTTCCAAAATATTCAGCGCCTCTTCGCCGGAATCTGGCTGGGAAACAATAAGTTCATTGATTTTTACGCCGATTTTTTTCGCATATTCCGGGTCCATAGCGTGTTCCGCGTCAATAAAAGCCGCTTTGCCACCGGTTTTCTGGGCCTCGGCAACAGCATGAAGAGCTAAGGTTGTTTTGCCAGAACTTTCTGGACCGAAAATTTCAACAATTCTTCCTCTCGGAAAACCGCCGACACCCAACGCCATATCAAGAGAATAAGAACCTGTTGGGATAACCGCCACATCAACTTTTTTTATATCGCCCAATTTCATTATCGCCCCTTCGCCGAATTTTTCTTGAAGAGACTCAAGAAGATTGTCTAAGTCGCTGCCTTTTTTATTTTTTATTTCGTCTTTTGACATAATATTAATTTACAATTATCAATTTCTAATTTTCATTAAATTTTCAATGATTTAATTTTCAAACTCTTTTATTATTTAGTGTTTTAAAAATTGAAAATTGTTTTATTGATTGAAAATTGAGAATTAAAAATTTGTTTATAGTTGGTATATTATTTCTCTTTCAACTTTTATTTCTTTGCCTAAAAATCTTTTGACTTTAAATTCTATTTTATTGACGCCCGACTGAAGCTGATATTCTTTTTTAAACTCCCCGTTTTTTTCAACGGGAATTTCCTCATTGTTAATTGTGAGTTTATCAAAAAAATCGCTTACTGTCCCGTTTATTTTTATAAATTGTTCATTTGTTATTTCACCGCTGTTTACCGGCCGATTTATTTTTATTTCCGGAATGCCGAGCAAATCATCTATTTCAAACGCTAAATAAATTATAACAAAAAATAAAATAATTGCGATTGAAATTATTTTCCTGTTTTTTCTCTTAGGAGCGAACCGATTAATAGGAAGCCGGTCGCTTTTTTTAATATCTGCAATTTCTTCTTTATAAACGCTCCATAAATAATCGCCGTTAATTCCCAAAATTTCCGCAATTTTCATTAAATAACCGCGAGCGTAAGGAAACGAAGGTGTTTTTTTAAAATCGCCGGAAATAAAATCGTCTAAATAATCCCTGGAGATCCCCGACATCTCGGATAATCTTTCCAAATTCAAACCACGCAAGCTCACGGCTTCGCTAAATAATTCTTGAAATGTCTTTTTGTCGCTCATGCCAATGTGATTAACCGAGCACTCAAAAATTATTTAATAAAATCTTTGAATACTCATAATTATTTATATTATCATAATATCTATTTTAATACTCAATTGAGTGCTTGGTTACTAT
>Ga0210018_1002023_pt1 | contig 10373 bp, 6 predicted proteins | sample CryGeyCG2014_010_2_FD_183967 | JGI IMG/M metagenome (GOLD analysis project Ga0210018, IMG submission 183967) | Groundwater microbial communities from aquifer - Crystal Geyser CG09_land_8/20/14_0.10 (SPAdes) (version 2) | ecosystem: Environmental > Aquatic > Deep subsurface > Groundwater | place... | reverse complement strand
TCACCCCGTTAGAAATTACCATGAATTTTTCTCTAAAAGTTACCCTGTTGGAAATTTGTGTTTGATATCCAAAATTTCTAACGGGGCAAGAAAATATCAGCCATGTTAGAAATTGTTAGCGAGTGAGCACATTTATGTGCTCAGGAGCGTTACAAGTTCTTACACCCCGCCCCTATTTTGCGTCCCAATTAGGAAGTAAAGAAGTTACACTAACTTACGTAAGTTTAACTCTCGCGGCGCACTCAACACGAATAGTGTTGTCGAGCACATAATGCTTTATGTGCTCGACTGGGCTATTCGCCCACCGTGCGCCGCCAAAGAACTGGGTGGCAAAATAGGGGCGGGGTTAAGGTTTTGTTCCTAAATTTTCATCGTGCTTCGCACTCGAAAATTTAGACAAAGCCCTTAAAAAAGCCCTCGTCGGGCTCTAACTTTAGATTAGACCCGGTAACAGCCTTTGTCAAGACCAAATCATGTAACGTGTAACTTGTAACATATAACCCAAGGGTAATTGAAACTTTTCTTGGGTTACAGGTTACATGCTCCAAGTTATACGATTCTAAATATCTAAATTCCTGACTTTTTTGGCGTGGACCTGAATAAACTTTTTTCTCGGAAAAACTTCTTTGCCCATTAAAACGTCAAAGATATGGTCAGCTTCTTTGGCAACTTCAATTGTCACTTGTAACAATATCCTGTTCCCGGGGTTCATCGTCGTTTCCCATAACTCCGGAGGGTTCATCTCTCCCAAACCTTTGTATCTCTGGATAGAAACTGATTGGACTTTTTCTTTTTCAATTTTCTCCTCTTCTTCGATTATCAATTTCTTTTTTTCCTTTAAAGGAGTTTTGGAAGGTTTTTTAAAAGAAGATAAAATTTCTTCTTTGTCAGCTTCAGTATAAGCATATTCTATTTTCTTGCCCGACTGAATTTTATAAAGAGGAGGTTGGGCAATATAAAGATATCCTCGTTCAATTATTTCTCGAAAATAGCGGAAAAATAGAGTTAAAAGAAGCGTACGAATATGAGCACCATCAGAATCTGCGTCAGTCATTATAATAACCCGCTGGTATCTTAACTTATTGATATCAAAATCTTGAGCAATAGCTGTACCTAAAGCAATGATTAAAGATTTGATTTCATTTGAAGCTAAAATTTTATCGAGCCGGGCTCTTTCCGTATTTAAGATTTTTCCTTTCAAAGGTAAGATAGCTTGGAATCTTCTATCTCTTGCCATTTTCCCACTATTGTGGACAAAAACACCTGATGCCAAGGCAAAATTGTGAGTTTGTCCTACCTCTAAATCAAAAACATCCATTCTTGCCTTAATTTTAACTATTTTTTTAACTTTATGATTAAAATTATTTACTGCTTCTTTTAATTTCTTTTCATTCCCTCCAAAAAATCTTCGGCAAATTGTTTCAAGTTTGATTAAACTCTTATCATGAGCATTCTTTCTTATTTTGTTATAAATTTCCTCATCAAGAATATTTTCCTTTTCATAAATATCTTTTAAAACTTTTAATGCTTTATTCAAATATGTTTGATTATATGTCTTTTTTCTTTTGGTTCTAAATTCTGGTGTCCATTGTTCTTTGGTCTTTTCTTTTCTCCACTCTAAAAGTTCTCTATTTTGCCATTGTTTTTTAGCCCTTTCGCTTAGCATTTTTCTCATTTTAGGAGTAGTCATCATTTTACTAACCTTCTTACGGTATTCTTTTGTCTGTCTCGTTGCGATTGATTTTTTCACTACGTCAGGGCGACGAAGAGTATGTTCTATATAATCATAATGGAAATTCATATGTTGCTTATAAGAGAATCGTCGTATATTGGTTGGATTATTATTTAATTTATTAAAATCTTCGTGATGACGGTGTTTTCCATTAGAAGCTGAATAAATACCATTCGCAAGATTAAATATATCAGCTAATATATGAGTATACATCCATTTCTTAGCCTTCGGATCAAAGGCCATTTCATAACCATCTAAACCATACTTCCCTCGCCTCTTTGACAATTTTCTATAAAGAGGAGCAAGACTACATTGAGGAGTCAATTTGATAGCAGGAGTATAAGTGCCGTCAACTAATCTGAATAAATGATCGGGGGTACATACGAGTTCGTCCCCAGTGTCCAAAATAATTTTGATAACCTCTGCATTTTTTTTAGTTATTCTCGGATTTAATATTGGAGCGATACCAATATGTCCATCGTTACGCATCGTATAACAAAAATTCTTCTTGCCTTGTTTATCTTCTTCAACTAATTCTTTAAAAGAGAGATTGCGTCCATCAACCAAGGCAACCTTAGTATCTCCGCTCCAACACCCTCCTGCGCTATCGCCTTCAACAATGTAAAGTTCGGATTCTTGGGGATTTCTTGAAGAACAATCAGCCAATTTTCCGGGTAAAGTTAAACCTTCCAAAATCCCCTTTCTTAAGACAGTAGTTCTGGCTGCTCTAGCAGCTTCTCTGGCTCTGGCTGACAATAAACAGTTTTCTATAATCTCTTTGGCATCTTGAGGATTTTTTTCCAAAAATTCAGCTAAACCCTCCGAAAGAATACCTTCAACGGCAGTTTTCGCTTCTGGATTCCCTAATTTTGCCTTGGTTTGACCTTCAAATTGAGGTTCTTTTAATTTAACCGAAACAGCAGCTACCAGTCCTTCCTTGACATCACTGCCGCTGAAATTTTCATCTTTTTCTTTTAAAAAGCCATTCTTTCTGGCATAATCATTCAAAGTTCGGGTTAAAGCTGTCCGGAAACCGGTAAGATGAGTCCCTCCCTCACCGGTAAAAATATTATTAGCAAAACCTTCTTCAAAGGCTTCAATATCTTTAGCATATTGCAAGCTAACCTCGACCATAACTCCTTCTTTTTCTCCTTTGGTGTAAAATATATTATTGTGACGAGGCTCGGCTTCATCGACTAAGTATTTAATATAAGAAGTTAATCCTCCTTCAAAATAAAAGTTATATAAAAATGGAGGTGAGACACTCTCATCATAGATAGTTATTTTGACTGAAGAAGTTAAATAAGCTTGCTGACGAAGATGGTCTAATATTCTTTCTCTCTCAAATTTTATTTCTTTGAAAACTTCAGGGTCTGGTTCAAAAGTAATTTTTGTCCCTGTTTTTTTACATTTTCCTACTTTCTTAACTTTTGTTTTTGCCTTACCCCGAGAATACTCTTGAGCATATTTTATTCCTTTCCGGCAAACCTCAGCTCTTAAATAACGAGTTAAAGCGCAAACTACCGAAACTCCCACTCCATGTAATCCTCCGGCTACTTGATAGGCTTTTCCTCCAAATTTAGCTCCGGCATGCAAGGTAGTCATTACTGTCTCTAAAGCTGATTTTCTGGTTTGAGGATGTTTTTCAACTGGAATCCCTCTTCCATCATCTATTGTCATTACCTTGTTTCCCGGCAAAAGATGAACCTCAATGTTCTTACAATAGCCAGCCATTGCTTCATCGAGCGAGTTGTCGACGCACTCCCAGACTAAGTGGTGTAAACCTTCAGGTCCTGTTGAACCAATATACATTCCCGGACGTCTGCGAACCGGCTCAAGACCTTTCAAGACATAAATATCCTTGGCTGTATATTCTTCTTTTTTAGTTTTTTTAGATTGTCGTGGCATATTTTTGATTTTATCTTCTTACTTCCCACTCCGGGTTTTCTTCCAAAGCTTTAATTATTTTTTGATGAATTTTATCTATCTCTTTTGAAGATAAAGTTCTGTCTTCAGCTTGATAAATTATGTGAAAGGCAAAATTTTCTTTACCTTCTGCGATTTCTTCTCCGGTATAAATATCAAAAAGGTCAACGTCCCGAACGAGTGTACCTCCAGCTTCATTTATTTTATTCAAGACTTCAACTACTTTTGTCCCTCGGGGAACCAGCAAAGCTAAATCCCTCACCGCTGCGGGATAAGCAGAAATCGGTCGGTATTCGTGTTCTTCTGAAGCTAATCTATACAATTTTTCAAAATCTAAATCAAAGACAAAAACTTTTTCTTTTATTTTCAAATCTTCTAAAATTTTTGGATGAATCTCTCCTAAAAATCCGATTTCCTCTCCGTTAGTTTTGATTTCGGCTGATTTTTTAGGATGCCAGAGATTTAATTTTGACTCTTCAGGAGTTGCTTTAACATCATCATACCAGATATCACTAATTCCCAGTTTATTAAATAAAGAATCAACTATTCCCTTTAACTCATAAAATCCTTCGTCTCCCAAATCTTTTCCTGTCAAAACTCCGCTCAACATTTTCTTTTCCTTAACTTTTTGGGTTTTGGGTTTTGGTTTTTGGTTTTTCTGAAATATTTTTCCAATTTCAAAAATTTTGAGCTTATCAAACCATTTAAAATTTTCTTTGATATTTTTCAATAAATTTGGAATCAAACTTGGTCTTAAATATTTATTAAAAGAACTCATTGGATTTTGGAGCTCTAATAATTCCTTCTCCTTAAAATCAAAAATTTCCTTTTCTTTCTCTCCGATAAAAGAGTAATTATAAACTTCAGAAAATCTACTTTCTTTTAAAATATCTTTAGAAAGCCTCTCCCAGAAAATTTCATCATTTCTTTCAGGAGGAATCAAAGCTGCTTGAGGAAACAAAGAGGGAATTTTTTGAAAGCCGGTTATTCTTCCAACTTCTTCTATTAAATCTTGTTGGATTGAAATATCTAATCTTCTCCGAGGAACAGTAACCATAATCTGACGAGGTCCAACTTCCGAAAGTTGAAACTCTAAACTTTTTAAGATTTTAATTATTTTCTCTTTTGGCATGCTAATTCCCAATAACTTCTCAAGATAATTTAAATCAAGTTTAATTTTCTTATCACTCTCTTTTTGAGGATAAAAATCAATCAATCCCTGGGCTATGAGGGGCCCGCCTTCGGCGGGAGGGCGGTGGGTGGGTTGGAGTCCTCCGGCAAATTTTTGAATTAGAAAACTCACTCTTTCTTGAGCAAAATCAATTAAATCAGGAGAAATTCCGTTCTCAAATCTCCAGGAAGCATCTGTTTTAAGTTTTAATTTTTTTGAGGCACCCCTGGTCACTCTTTGGTTAAAATTGGCAGCTTCAATAACTATATTTTTTGTTTTAGAATCAATAGCTGTCCCTTCTCCTCCTTTTATTCCAGCAACCGCTATTGGCTTTTTTTGGTCGGCTATCACTAAAATATCTTTGTCTAACTGATAGATTTTATCATCTAAAGCTTTTATCTTCTCTCCTTTTTTAGCTCGTCTGACAATAATTTTCCGCGCTAATCCGCGTTGATATCCGCGTTTATCCGCTTCTATTTTTTCAAGGTCAAAAGCATGAACTGGCTGACCGGTTTCCAGCATGACATAATTTGTGATATCAACAATATTGTTGATTGGTTGAAGACCGCAGGCTTTTAATCTCGCCTTTATCCATTTTGGCGAAGAAGCAACTTTAACACCAGAAATTACTTTAGCCGTATAACGAGGGCAATCATTTTTATTTCTTACTTCCACCTTCAAAAAATCTTTTGTTTTTAAATTTTGAGCTTCTCTGAGTTCAAATTTCGGTATTTGAAGTTTCCCTCCGGTAATTACCGCTATTTCCCTGGCTATCCCAATATGAGATAAACAGTCAGGAGCACGATTCGGCAAAACATCAATATCTAAAATCCAATCTTTACCCTTTTTAGCGACACTTTCTACTTCAAAACTGTGAAAAATTAGAAGCTCTGCCAACTTTTCTGGAGCCGGCAACTTTCCCTTTATATAATCTTTTAACCAGTTGTAAGAAAATATCATAGCTCTACGAAATACGAATTTTTACAAATATATGAATAGCTTTTAAGCACGAGGGTGCCCGAGTACTCATCGCCTAGAATTGTTTCAAAAATCGCAAATCACCGCTGTAAAATAACCTGATATCATTTATTTTGTAGCGGAGCATAGCCAATCTATCCATTCCCACTCCAAAAGCAAATCCCTGCCATCCGCCAGCTGGCGGATTGGGATTATAACCGCAGGCCTTAAAAACATTTGGGTGGACCATACCGGCTCCCATTATCTCAAGCCACTCCCCTTTTCCCCTTTTAAGGTCTATCTCAAAGCTTGGTTCAGTAAAAGGAAAAAAACTTGGTCTTAATCGGATTTCAACTTTTGCTTTAAAGAATCTCCTTAAAAATTCTTCAACTATTGCTCGGAAATTAGCCACTGAAATATTTTTATCAACCATTAATCCCTCAATTTGATAAAAATTAATTTCATGAGAAGCATCCGTTGCTTCATGACGAAAAACTCTTCCCGGAACAATAATTCTCAAAGGTGGATTATGCTTTTCCATATAACGAATTTGGACTGGAGAAGTATGAGTCCGCAATAACAACTTTTGACTATTTTTCGGCGTTAATCCGCGTTGATATCCGCGTATATCTGCTTCTATTTTTAGCCAAAAAGTATCCCAAAAATCTCTGGCTGGGTGGTCTTTGGGAATATTTAAAGCATCAAAGTTATACCATTCATTTTCAACTTCCGGTCCTTCAACAACAGAAAATCCCATTGATTGGAAAATCTCCTCCGCTTCTTTTCTTACCTGGGTTAAAGGATGTAAATGACCGACTTCCAATTTCTTACCGGGCCTGGTAATATCAATACTCTCTTTTTTTACTTTTAATTTTATTAATTCTTTTTTCAGCTCTTCTGTTCTTTCTTTTAGCATTTTTTCGATTTCAACTTTTGCCAAATTTGCCTCCTTACCCGATTTTTTTCTTTCTTTAGCTGAAAGTTTTTTCAAATCAGCGAAAACTTCGGCAACTTTACCCTTTTTGCCGAGATATTTTTTAAAAATTTCATCCAAAGTTTTCAAACTCTTTGCTTTTTTTATCTCCTTCTCAGCAGTAATTTTCAGTTTTTTTAAGTCCATAAATACAATAAAAAAAAATTACCTATTATATTATTTTAGCCAAAATTTTAACAAAATACAAGTAAATATCAGACCATTTTTAACCAAAAAAGAAGGCCTCAACCAAAACAAAAAGAGCAGAAATTCCTCTGCTCTTTAAGAATGCTTTTTACCTCTTTTCAAAAAATATCTACCAAGTTTCTATTCAGCTAAAGAAAGACCATATTCAGCCAGAACTTGTGTTACTTCTTGAAGAGATTTCCTTCCAAAATTCCGACATCGGAGAAGCCTACTTGGAGTATAAGTACAGAGTTCACCCAAGGTTTTTATTTCTGCTCCTTTTAGACCATTTCTGGTTCGCACAGAAAGCTCTAATTCCTCTATCGGAATCTTTTTCTCTTTTTTTTCCTCTTCTTTTTCTTCTTCCTCTTCTTTTTCAGCTTGAGGAGCAAGAGGAGCAAGGATGATTGCTGCTTCTCGGTACTTATCCAATTCCTTGCTTTTCCAAAGTGCTTTCTTGAGTTCTTTCTTGAGATCATCTATCTCATCTTGAAATTTAACTGGAGAAATTATATCTCGGAAGACTTTGAACCGAGAAGAATGGCGCAAACGTCGGATAGCCTCCTTTCTTATCTGGCCAATTCGCGTCCCGGAAAGGTTATAGCTTTCAGCAATCTCTTTTAATGTCTTTCGCTCTTGATTGATGCCAAAATATTGCTTAACAACATCGGCTTCTCTCTCACCCAAAGTATCAATTAGCTCATTAATCCTTTTTCTTTCCTCTTCAGTAAGAGAAAAACATATAAAACCTTGTTGGATCGCTGAGATAATTTTTTCTTCAGAAGGATATTCAACAACCATAAGGAATTCACCAAGGACAGTTTTCAAAAGTTTGCCACATCCGTCCTCACTAAAAAGCTTCCAATGTCTTTCAAATCTCTCGCTGTTCATTTCTTTTCCTCCTTAAAAATTAAATGTGCTATAGAATAAATTTTAGGAACTTTCCCTCACAGAGTTAACAATTTATAATTATTAACTCTGGAAGAGAGGCAAGTCATTGACTTGCCTTTTTTATCACCTCCTTTCAAAATATCTATCTGGTTAAGGAAAGAGCACGCCCAGCCAGAACTTCGATTAGTTCATTAAGATATTTCCCTCCGGAGTCCTGGGTTAATAACATTGCGAATTTTTCCCATAGCACCTTGGTAAAGTTGGTGTATTCTTTGACGGGAAACTCTAAAGTGTTCACCAATCTCTTCAAAAGTATATCTTTTGGAATAGAGGATAACCACTTCTTTTTCTCTCTTTGAAAGACCAGCATTCTTAATAGTCGTATGAAGGGCTTTTCTGAGAAGAGCAAGCGAAGCTTCTTTATCTGGAAGTTGATAACCATATTCTACATCCAGAGTTTCAATAAAAGATAAATCTTCTTCTTTTTTTGAGCTTGGTCCTCTTTCCAAAGAGATAGATTCGATTAAAATCAACTCTTTCCTCACATCATCATTTCTGTCCTTAACCCAATAATAATCAGGCCAACGGACAGTCCGGCTTTTATCGTGGATTCCTCTGATAATTGCATTTCTTATGGACGGAACCGCGTAGGTGGAAAACTTTGATCCAAAAGAAGAAGAGAAACCATCCACTGCCTTGATTAATCCTATACAACCTTCCTGCTTGAGATCTTCAAGTGTCAAATCAAACTCTTCGTTTCCAGAAATAGAATGAAGGTTTTTCCAAATATTCCAGGCTACATATCCCACCAACCTTAAGTTGGAGCATATAAATCTGAATCTGGCCTTCATATCGCCCGACTGAACAAGGTTAAGTAATTCTTTCTCTTCTTCAAAAGAAAGACAAGGAAACTCCTTCACGAAGCCCCACTCCACTGACTTCTTAGCATAATACAAGCCCCAGTATCGCCTAACCCCATACAAAACTCTCTCACGATACTCAGGATCCTGCCAAAAAGCATAAGTTCTCTTGGCGTGTTCTTCGCGGACACCTGGTTGAGACCAATAAAGCTCCACTCCGACTATGACCCGCCTTTTATAAAAAGGGTTTTGCCAAAGTCGAAGAGCAGCTTCACGCTTCTTGGCAATAACCATAGGTCTTCTTTGAGCCCTGGTTATTGTCTCGATTCGCCTTTTGCGGATTTGTGGATTTTGCCAGGTATCTTTTGACATCCGGCTCATATTCTGCCGATATTCAGAATTCTGCCAATATTCTTTCACCCTCTGCCGAGCAGTTTCTCGTCGTTCTACATCATTCTGCCAATATTGCTTTTGAGCAATAAGTATTTGTTCTCTCTTTTCTTCATCATTCCAGATACTTTTCATTAAGAGAGACCGCCTTTTACGTTCCGCTGGTCTACTACCGAGTTTTTGAGTTATCTCTCGCTGCCGACTTCTGTGACATTCTGTATTGCACTGTTCTTTTCGAGAACGAATTTCGATTCCACATCTCTCCAATAGTTTTTTCATCCTATTCCGAGAGATGCCTAAAATCTCTGCCAATCCTCGGATACTATACTCTTCAATTACATATAGACGTTGTAGAAGACTTGAAATTTCTTCTCCAAATTCAGACTCAATAACTTCAATCAACTCGGGCTCACTCACTCTCGATAATTTTATCTGCATTTTCAATCCCTTTATTTTTTTTAATGTTCAAGTTTTATTTCCCTTCCAGATCCAACGACAAAAGTTATTAACTCTGGAAGAGAGGCCACGAGAAATTATTCAAAAACTATTTCACGTGGCCTATATTTGGAAGAAAAATTGTCACCTTTTGGGTAAGAAGGGGCTCTAATCTTGGGCTTTCTGGGAGCAAGCTTAGAGAAGGTGACGGTGAGGCACCGTGGTCTCATCCGAGCCAACCTTACGTCATGGTGCGCAGACGAGCTGTTCTCAGCCAACGAGAGCTGTTTGCTTTTTCTTGCGATTGAAAGCATCATCTATTTCCTCTAACATTTCATATCCGAAGCCGCCTTCGAATACATAATGCCAAAGGAGACTGGTATTCGCAATAGAATCAGCAAACTCTTTGTCTCTATATGCTATTTCAGCATACTGATGAATCAAAGAGAGGAGCTCTGGATCCTTACAGAGAGCCTCTAAAAGACTATCTATCTTATTTGAGGCTTTAGTCCCGAATTCCCGGATTTTATCCCGCTCTTCTTTGGATCGAATCAAATCATTCTCAGGTAACATTTTATCACCTCCTTTCATTCGGTTATTCACTCAAGACTTATTCTCTTTTTCTAATTGATTGTCCCTTTTCAATCAATCAGGCCATTCAATGCTTGAATTACAGTTCGTTTATTAATTATTTTAATTAGTTATTTTTGAATGTCCGGAATTAAGCATTATATAATACATCAATAAATTTGTCAATACTTCGTTTCTCTTGGCTACAATGATACTGAACACTTTAGAGAGAATAGAATTTGGGCTTTTAAGAAAGTAAAGGCAGTCTGGAATGAAAGTAGG
>Ga0210018_1002017_pt1 | contig 10398 bp, 10 predicted proteins | sample CryGeyCG2014_010_2_FD_183967 | JGI IMG/M metagenome (GOLD analysis project Ga0210018, IMG submission 183967) | Groundwater microbial communities from aquifer - Crystal Geyser CG09_land_8/20/14_0.10 (SPAdes) (version 2) | ecosystem: Environmental > Aquatic > Deep subsurface > Groundwater | place... | reverse complement strand
TGTCCTGAACAAAATCCGAACTTTTTTCCGCGAAAATCCCGACGCTGAATTTTGATAATTTTCGCTCGGACGGGGCGGGAAGAAAAAGGGGTGTGGGGAAAATGAATTCCCGCCCCGCCCTCGCTTTTCCGCCGCCGAATTTCGTTTTTTGTTTCGCAAAAAGCGCCGCAAGAAAAGGTGTTGCCCTCGCCCCAGCCCTCCCGTGCGTGGGCAACGACAAGGAACTCCCTTTTTGGTTTACGCTTTTATTAAATTTTGATATAATATACATAGCGGTTGATAACTACCTACATTATACTATCTTAATAAATAATAGTAAATGATTACTACCTTATGACAAATAACAAAAGCGTTATAGCTGAAAATATAAAGAAATATCGCAAAAAGAAAGGTATTACGCAGGATAAACTTTCTAAAATAGCAGACATTACTTATAACACAATTATAAAAATCGAATCGGGCACGACTTATAATCCGAGAGTGGAAACATTAAAACAAATTGCTGACGCTTTGGGCGTTAGTATTGATGATTTAATGAAATAAAATCTATGGAAAATAATAAAATTGTAAAAATACTTCAGGAGTTTTGGCCAAGAAACAAGGCTAAAGGATTGCTGGCCCAGTCTATACTTGCGAACGAGATAGAAGAAAATGCTTTTGGTAAGAACGGCAGGGATAAATTTTTGCCCGGTTGCTGGCTACTTGCACCCAAAAGTCTAGATTTTTACAAATTCCGGTTTTCTTTTTTCATTCATCAAGCTGTTATAAATGAAAAAGAAATTAAATCTGTTAATTTCGAAAAATTTCTCGGTAATTTATACCGGCCATTTCATGCGATTGCCGAATTCCTAAATAATGCCGGTATCGGGGTTATTTATGCGATTCCGTTTACAAAAGACGGCAATCTTCCATATAGCGAAATAGGGAAAAGGCTTTTTGAAAACATTGGCTGGGCTTTCTTTAGTTTTGAAAACGGAAATTTTATTCCTAAAAATCCTATTGAGTTTTTCAAAAAATGGGAAGGTGATAGAGGAAGGCCAAGTTATGGTGGAAACTGGGATAAAACGATAACGGCAACAATGAAGAAACAAGACGAAAAAATTCTAATAGAACTTCTGCTAAATGAACTTTTTTATGTGGGCTTTATTAAGAGTATCCTCAAGAAACCACTTAATGATCCTTACGATGTTGATTCATTTTTAATGAGCATGTCCCAGAGATTTATATTCCCAATGGAAATTAAGGAAAAATTTGCTGGAGAAAATCAACACGAAAAATTTTTCGGGATAGATGCGGGACGGGTCATGATGTTATTGAGACTTTGTCTACCAAATGATGCAAACGCCATTTATCTAATCAGAGAATTGAATGAGGAAGGAAATTTTATTGATTGGAAGTATATAACTTTGAGCGATATTATTATGTCATCAAGCTGGAATTTACAAGCGGGCGGGCCCGGAATGGGTGGTCAAAGTACGCAAACTATCCGGCTTCCATACGATTATTTCAAGAAATTTGATGAGACAGCCATTTCGGATGAAAATTTACAGATTATTGGCAATATGCCAAAAGATGTAAAAAATATCGCCAAGATTTTTGGTATCGGACTTTCTTCAAAATTTCATAAGTAATTATGAAAAACAAATTAAAATTTATAGATTTATTTGCAGGTATCGGCGGAATAAGGATTGGTTTTGAAGGAACGGGCGCAAAATGTGTGTGGTCAAATGATTATGATAAGCACGCTGCCGTTACTTACACAGAGAATTTCGGGAAAGATGATTTTGTTTTGGAAGATATAAAAAAGGTATCTACCTCAGAAATCCCGTATTTTGATATTTTATGCGGCGGTTTTCCATGCCAGCCATTTTCTATTGCCGGTATCTCAAAGAAAAATAGTCTTGGCAAGCCGAATGGTTTTGCAGACCAAACGCAAGGGACTTTGTTTTATGAGATAGTCAGAATCATTAAAGAAAAAAAACCAAAGGCTTTTTTTCTGGAAAATGTAAAAAATTTGGCAAGACACGATAAAGGCAAAACCTTTTCTGTCATAAAAGACATTTTAGAAAGTTTAGGATACTCTTTTTATTATAAAGTGATAGACGCAAAAGTAGTTGTTCCGCAACACAGAGAGAGAATTTTTATGGTTGGTTTCAGAGATAAAAATTTGGATTTTTCTTTCCCGGAGATTAACGATAAAAAGCCGGCCATAAAAGACATACTTGAAAAAAATATCCCGGAAAAATACACATTGACGAATCATCTTTGGAATTATTTGCAGAAGTATGCGGAAAAACACAAAGCAAAGGGCAATGGTTTTGGTTTTGGTCTTGTAAATTTTGACAGCTATTCACGAACCTTATCTGCAAGATATCATAAAGACGGGAGTGAAATTTTAATTCCGCAAAAAAATAAAAATCCCAGAAAACTTACTCCGCGTGAGTGTGCAAGGCTACAGGGCTTTCCGGACAATTTTAAAATTCCTGTGTCTGATACACAGGCTTACAGGCAATTTGGAAACGCTGTTGCTGTCCCGATAATTGAGTTAGTCGCGAAAGAAGTTATTAAAACTCTTACAGAAAAACCTAAAAGAAAAACACCTTATACAATACAGCAAAAAATGGAATTCACTTTAGTTGCCTGATAATTCTTAGGCAGGCCTTCTCTGGATTTTTCTTTAATTCGTGTTCCCAAATCCTCAAGAATTTCCAGTTATTTTTTTCTAGAAATTTATTAACTTCTTTATCTCTTTTTATGTTGTTTCTGATTTTTTCTTTCCAAAATTTTGTTCGGCTAGTTGGCTTAACAAAGCAGTCCGGACATTTATGCCAAAAACAGCCATCAATAAATACCGATAGTCTTTTTTTGGTAAAAACCAAATCTGGTTTGCCGAAAATTTTGGAGTGAAGCCTATATCCTCGCACCTTATTTTTTGAAAGTAATTTTCTTAAAGCTAATTCCGGCCCGGTATTTTTTGACTTAATCTGGGCCATATTGTAGCTTCTTTGTTTTTTTGTTAGTACATCAGCCATAAATATTGACGTTTTTCTTATATAATTTTAGTCTAAAAAAGATAAATATGCCATTCCCACCACACCTCGATTATTTGAAAAATCCGAACATCGTTTGGTTTAATCCATGTTGGGGCTATCATGGTTTTTGGAAAAGACTCGCTCAATTTCGTCAGGAGAAAGGACTTGATTTCAAAACCGCGTGGTTAGACAGAGGAATGAAAAGAAATAAAGAATTGTATGCGACAGCTCTGTTAGCTTTATCAATGCAACAAGACGCTCCAACGAAACATGGTTGGTGGTTTACTAAACCACCACAGGATCCGCCAGATGGAATTATAGGAACTATTTTAGAGAGCGGAATCGGAAATATTATAAATGTGCGCGAGGTAGAAGTTGTTGAATATTTTAGCGGGCAGATATTGGATACCCTAAATGACAAAATGAAGAATAAATCATACGAACCAAACACGGCATTAGTTTGTCTTTTATCACCAAACACCACAGAGTTGCTTAATCTGAAAGCCTTATCACAGCAGATTCAAGGCGGTAAGTTTCCATTGTCATATATTTTTGCAGTATTCCATGGTTTTGAAATAGCTTCTTTGCCAGAGAAACCGGCCTTGGAAGATTTAGTAAAAACGACACTTGTTCAGCTTGCACCGGAATATGTAGTCATCAATTTTTCTCCACATATAATTTGCAAGCCGTGGTTTGAAGGAAAAGAGCAATCTTGGCTTAAGTTTACAGGAAGAGGTAAAAATACAGATTTACAAAAAGTTACGGTAAGTACCACCCCAAAATTATTTGATTGATAAAAATTTGAAAATAGCGGCGCGCTCCGCTTTGCGGGGCACGAAATTCGGCGGCGGCGGAAAAGCGAGGGCGGGCAAAAATTCCTTCCCCCCCAACCCCCTTCCTTTTTGCCCGCCCGAGCGAAGTTTTTCAAAATTCAGCGTCAGGATTTTCTTTGAAAAAAGTTCGGATTTCGTTCAGGACAGACAGCCAAAGGACTTTTTTATCGAGGGACCGAGGTGCCTAAAAAATCGCCAAAAAGGCGATTTTTTGATAAGATAAAACTATGCCCCAAAGAGCCGTTGGAGTAATAATCAAGGATGGGCGACTATCTTCTATGTTAAAATAATCCTAATGAAACGCGCATCTTTTTTATTTTTCTGTTCATGAAAGTTTTTATTAAAGAACACAAAGAGTCAATTTTACTAGCCGCGGTTTTTTTATTTGCGTTAGTTTTGCGATTATCTTTTTTAGGCAGCAGTTTATGGCATTATGACGCTTTCAATTTTGTTGATAAAGCTGTTAAGTTAGCCGTAGACGGCGATTATGTAAACGCGCATAGTACGGGCTATCCCTTCTATATTATTTTATTGGCAATTGGCTTAAAGATCGGTCATTTAATCACGGGCGAATGGCTCATTATTTTTATCCCGAATCTTTTAACGGGGATTATTGGCGCGTTCATAGCGATACCTGTTTATCAGCTTTGCAAATATTTACTAAATAACGTCATTTATGCCGTTATAGCGACCCTAGGGGTGGTCTTGAACCCGGTGATTTGGCGTTGGAGTGAAATAGCTATGAGTGATATATCTGCCTTAATTTTGGCTGTTTTTGCTATACTAATGTTCGTTAATTTTGCAAATTTAGGATTAAAACGATACTTATATTTAAGCTGTTTTTTTATATATTTAGCTCTTATGTTTCGTGTTTTATATGGGCTTTTGATTCCGTCTCTTGCTTTGTTTTGGATAACGCTTAATTATTCTCACCTCAGTTTTAAGCGAATTGCCGAAATTATTTCGGTCTGGATTTCGGCGATTGGGTTGATGTTTGTCACTTATGCCGTGTTTAATGATTGGAGTGTGAATAAAATATTATCGAATTACGGTTCTGTTTTACCAACGTTGCGCGAGATATTTTTAACAGGGGATATCATTTTGAGATCAATAGGATTATTTATGATTCTCCCAGTCGCGATTGGCTTTTTTTATATTTTTAAGAATCGGCGAGTATATGCTTGGTTGTATGTTTCGATAATTTTGTTCTTTTGGTTATATCTTTCCTGTTGGTATCGAAATGGTTCGTTCGATATTGAAAGATATTCGTTAATTGCGACAGTGATGCTTCTAATACTATCTGCCGGCTGTCTAATCGGTGATAAATGGGCTAAGTATTTATTTTGCGCTAGTTTAATAATTTCTGGCATGGTTATGACAAGAGGGTTAGCGCAGAAAATGGACGAATATAAAACTTATGTTTACGAAAAAAATCGGATAGAGGATTATACCCTAAAGGCTTCGCAAATAAATCAGCAAAAACTTATTGATGCCTATGTGTCGTATGATCAAAGTATTGCAGGATGCGCTAAAGAGGGAAGTATTGTTTTTCATTGGGACGATGATTGGAGTGTGCCAAAATTGATTATTGGTGGAGCGCATTTGAAAAAGAATATAGAGTTTATAGGAGTTAATTCTGCACAAGATATAACGAGTAAATTGACGGTATATAAAGATAAAGATATATATTTATTAAGAGGAGCTTATAAATCTTGTCTTGAGGAACCAACTTGTGGAAATTTGTTGCAAGATGCAATGTGCGATAATCAATTTTTTAACATAAAGTTTATTAAAAATTAAATCTATCATGACTCTTTTTATAGTGTCTCATTTGTCTCATTTATGGTAGAATAATAGCGACCGAGGTGCGTTGGGTGAGTGTAGTAAGATAGTCCAAAGGATCCCTCAACGGCCTTGTCTATTATTAATCTGGACCGAGTTGTCCAGCCATTGTGGACAGCGGTTCGAAGGACCGAGGTGCTTGTTTAAAAGTAAATTAAACTTGACATATTACTTCTTTTTAGGATAGGTTAAAACAACCATAAAGGTCGCTTATTATTAGAATAAAAAACATAAAAATGAAATTAAAAAATAGAAAAAAAGTACAAATAAAGACTTCTTCTAAAGTTAAATTATGTATGCAGTCGGGAGGATGCACAGATAATCCCTCTAAAAAGAAATAATGGATGGCAAGAAGAAGTTTGTTAAATCTCGTTGGGTTTTTATTTACAGACGAGGGAGGGATGATTTCGCTGTCTTTAACAGTAAAAATTTAGAAGTTTTTTTTGCCGATCAGGAAGCTATAGATTTAATTGAATATTTTAAAGAGCCTCGGACCATAAATGAGGTTTTTTCTTTTTTTAAGAGCAAGTCGGAAAGTATTATCGCTAAGTTAATTGATACTGGTTTTATTGTTCTTTCTAGTTCAGATGAATCAGATGATCTGCGTAAAGAAGTTATTCTGGAAGAAAAAAACAGGAGAAAAACGATAGGTATTGATTCAAAACTTAATTCTTTGAGGATAATTTTAACTGAAAGGTGCAATCTAAATTGCAATTATTGTTTTGTCCGCAACAGAGAGATGAAAAAAGATGATGATATATCTTTCGCAACTGTTAAAAAAGGCGTAGATCTGCTTGTTTCTTTAAATAAAAAGGAAGATTTAGAAATCCAATTTTTTGGAGGCGAACCGTTGCTAAGATGGGATTTAATTTTAAAAACAGTTGGTTACATAGGCAGATTAATTGACAAGGGTAGGATTAATAACGCGTATTACGGAATTACTACCAATGGGATATTAATCAATCAGGAAAAATCAAGTTTTTTTAAAAAGTATAATTTTTTAGTCAGCGTTTCTTTGGACGGATGGGAGGAACTTCACAATTTGAACCGCTGTGATATCAATGGCAAAGGAAGTTTCAAGGATACTCTTAAGGGATTAAAGATTATCCAAAAGGATAAAAACGAGACAGGTATTTTAGTTACTCCGGACAGGAATAATACAGAGAGGTTATCTGATGCTTGCGAGTATATTATTGATAAGCTGGGGTTTAAGTTTATAACCATAAATACGCCCCAGCCAATCAAGGGCAACTGGGATGTAGATGGAGCTGTTTTTTCCCAGCAGATTAAAAAATGTTTTGAAGTGGCTAAAAAACATCAGGCGGTTATAAACAGCTTTGGCACAAGGATTCTTTACGCCTTAAATGATAAAAAACCGCTGATTTTTTCCTGTTCCAAGTTCGGAAATAATTTTACAGCCACGCTTACGCCCCAAGGGAAATTGAGTCCTTGTATAGTCAGCTGGCAGCACGGGGATTTTCTTGATTCTTTGGATAAATTCACTTATCAAGGCGTTTTTAGCGACTGGAAGTTCAAGTCGCCCTATTATTTCAGAAAATGCCTCAATTGCTCGGCAATGAATGTTTGCGGAGGGCCTTGTCCTCTGGAAGTTTATGAGCTTGATAAGTTTTCCAAGAAAATTGACCACCAGAGATGCAAGTTTTTTAAGGATTTTCTGGAATGGGCTATTTGGTTTAAGGGGTAAAATAATTATGTCTAAAACCGCTTTTGTAATCGTAACCAGCAAATGTAACAAATCCTGTCCTTTTTGTTATTATAAACAGGACGGTTTTCGCGCAAAAAATGATAAACTCGATTCTTTTGATTTTTATAGTTTGGTCAAGAATTTGAAAGGGGCTGGCTTTAATGAATTAACAGTTACTGGCGGGGAACCGCTACTCAAGAAGAAGCTTTCTTTGGGAATAATCAAAGAGGCGGATAAAGAAAATTTTAAGATTAATCTTAGCACTAATGGGACTTTATTGGACCAACAGACAATAGAAGACCTTAAGAAAGTAAATAAATTTAAAATCTATCTTTCGAGCCGATATATTGATTCTTTCAGAGATTTCTTCTTGGAGGAATTGTCAGCTGTTTTTTCAATAACAATAATTCATGTGGTTACCAGAAAGAATTTTAATGATTTAGAAAAGATAATTGGGGTAGCAGACAAGAATAAAATAGAACTGATTATCCAGCCGGCGTACATAAATGAGGCAAATCAGCATTTTAATCAGTTGAGCTTGAAGAATCTTAATAATCAGGAAAGGATTGATTTTGAAAATATTTTGAATAAATGGACAGATAAGAACAGAAAAGAGACATACTTTAATTTAATCCGTTCTTATTATCTCAAAGACAAGTCCGGATATCCTAATAGCTGTCATACGGGAGCGGATGATATAGTTATTGATTCAGATGGTTCTGTTTCTCCCTGTTTCCATCGTCAGGATTTGAGAGCCGGTAATGTCTTGGAGGATTCCTTAGGAGATATATTAATAAAAGTCAAAGATTTTTCAAAGCAGATTGGTAACGCCTCTTGTTTTAGTGAATATTGCATCCCTTTATTTTATTAATTAATCTGTTAATATAGGATTATGAAAATATTTCTTATCGGCGGAGGGGAAATCAGCCGAAGAGAAACAATAAAAATAGATAAAGAGATTATTAAGGCTAGCGGCGGCAAAAACGCTTCTGTTTTGTTTTTTCCGACCGCGGCCGGTGAGAGCGACGGATATATTAAAGGTTTTTCAAAATATTATTCTTCTTTGGGTTGCGCTAAGATAGAATCCATAAAATTGAACCAAGAGTCATTAAAAGAAGCCAGGGAGAAAATATTCAGAGCGAGTATTATATACCTGGGAGGAGGAAGCACCGAATTATTAATAGATGTTTTTAAAAAGAAGAAAATTATACCTGCTTTGAAGGAATTTTTGGAGAAGGGCGGAGTTTTAGTTGGAATGAGCGCCGGAGCTGTTGCTCTTGGCGAAGTAAGTATTTTATCTGAAATTGAAGAGGATTTAAAATTCGGAAAGGGTTTTGGCTTCTTGCCCAATTTTATCTTTTTGCCTCATTATGAAAAAAAATATAAGGGTAAAGTTTTCTTAATAAAAAAAAGATTTCCCCAAAAAACAGTTTTCCTTTTACCGGAAAAAACTGCGGTATATATTAAAGGGAAATCAAAAAAATATTTCGGCAGAGTATCTAAAAAATAGAAGAGTGACCTGAAGTCACTCTTCTTTATTGTTGTAATTCTTTCCAGAGAATTTTTGTTAACTCTTTAGGAAGTCCATGAGTTTCATAGAAAAACGCCAAATCTTTTTCTAACAGACTTCGTGAGCTGTTCTTCTGTAAATGCCTCCTTAAGATATTTTTTCCTTGGATAATAAGATTGCTGTATTTTTTAACTTCTTTGTCTATTTCAGATGTAATTTCATTACTAATTGTGAAATACGGATAGAACCTGTCCATTTCAGCTATAGCTTGGGTATAGATACAGCTGGTTTTTTCTTTATCGAGAGCGGCGCTTCCAAAAGCAAGCCAGAGGGTTCTGCGGATAAGATTTCTAAGAATATACCCTTGTTTCTTGTTACTTGGTTTTAAGCCCGACGAAAGAAGAATAACGATTGAACGGAGATGGTCAGCTAAAATGGTTAAATGAGGATAAGTTGTGCCGAGTTCTTTTTGCAGCGAAGAAATCAAAACAGAGAATTCAGGGATATCAGTTACGTATGTTAGGCCCGATTGTACAGAAGTTATCCTTTCCAGTCCGATGCCGTGGTCAATAATTTTTTTGTTTCCTATTGATATTGAACCGGTATCTCCTAATTCCAGGAAGCGTCCGCAATCGCAATTAATATCACAGTCATTTTTCTGGCAGGAAAGGGGGTGATTAATGCCTCGGTCGAAATAGAACGGGGAATAGGTTCCTTGAATGTTTTTCTCTGGCAGGTTTAAAACAAAGGCGTCGTCATCCGGGAAGATAATGTTTTGTTTCGGAAGACCGGCTTTAATCCAGTGATCTGCCATTGCGTTTTGCGAAGAATGGACTCCAATATGAATCTTGTCTGGCGGTAATTCCGCTGTTAATATCAGATAATCCCAGACCTTTTTAACAAACCACTCCATGGGCACTATATCGGCGTCGGCTCCGCAGGTCAGCTGTTCAAAAAAAGTAAAATAGCCGTCGCGGAGCATCATTTCGTCCAAAGAAAATTCTCCCGAACCGATTTTAATACAGGGTTGGCACAATGTCAGAGCGGGATTAAGAATTCCGGTTTTTTCCGCAAGTTCAATATATCTTATCAGTCCGGAGTTGATAAAAAGGGTGCTGGTCCAATCTTCGGGTGGAATAACTGAGATGCGTTCTTCTTTTTGAAAATTGTTTTGCTGCCAAAAATTAATAAACTTATTTTTTATTGACTGTTTGTCTAATATTTCTTTCATCTTCCCTCTCCTTTTATTCTGTATTCAAGAATTTCTGAAACTCTGTTTTCCGCCTAATTTTCAATATTCATTTTTAAAAGGACTTTTCGCCCTCCTTAAAGTATCATGGTGTCTGATATGTTTTAAACATAGACATTTTGCACTCAAGATAATCCGAGAACTTGGTTAGGAGTTTTGCCAGCCAAGGCGCAATGTTTTGTATTGTTGTAATACATATTCCATAGTTTTAATTTGTATTGCAACTC
>Ga0210018_1002016_pt1 | contig 10401 bp, 12 predicted proteins | sample CryGeyCG2014_010_2_FD_183967 | JGI IMG/M metagenome (GOLD analysis project Ga0210018, IMG submission 183967) | Groundwater microbial communities from aquifer - Crystal Geyser CG09_land_8/20/14_0.10 (SPAdes) (version 2) | ecosystem: Environmental > Aquatic > Deep subsurface > Groundwater | place... | reverse complement strand
ATCTTCTAATCTAACCGTCTCTCCTTCCTCCTTGGTTGAGGCTTCTAAAATATCGCAATCAGTTATTCCTTTGGCTCGATGTTTTTGAAAGGGTTTGATGAAATAGCCTTTTTTGGACTCCATTTTAATTGTTTGTAAAACTTTATTTTCATCTTCTAAAATAATTTCTGCCTCCCCAGAAATAAGGGTTAAGGTTTCTTGTTTTTTATCATGATATTGAAGACTAAACCGGCATCCCTCATTTAAATGAAGAATTTTGCCAGTCACCGGAGACTCCGGTGGAGTTAAGAGCAATTCATATCCCCAGGGTTTTTCAATTTTTAACTGAGATGGTTTCATATTATCTCTTTTACTAATTCTATCCCATCTTCACCCAATTTTCTAGCCTCTTTTTCATCTTTTGCCTCAGCAAAGACCCGAAATTCTGGGGCATTTTGCGAAGCCCGAAATAAAATCCAAGTTGAGTTATTAAGCCAAATTTTTAGACCGTCAATCTCTTCTGTCTTTATTCCCTTATAGACCTTCTTCACCTTCTCTAATACCTTCTCGTCTTTCTCCCATGGACAATCTATTTTAGTCCGGTAAATGTAAAATTTCGGCAGTTCGGAAACTAATTGTCCCAGGCTTTTGCCAGTTTTTTTCATTAAGTTTAAAATTTTTATGGTCATTGACCCCCCATCCCGACTCATCATGATTTCCGAGGAAATTCCTCCTCCGTTGGCCTCAAAACCAAAAGAAACATCGTGCTTTTTCATCGCCTCAACCACGTAAGGAGAGCCTACTTTGGTTCTTAGAACCTTTTTTCCAACATATTCAACCACCTGGGAAGTATTAATTGGGGTCACTACCGCCTCACCGGGGCTTTCTTTAGCAATTAAGGCTCCAGAATAGTCTCCGGGAATAAAATTTCCTTTTTCATCAACAAAAATAACTCTGTCGCCGTCAGCATCAAAACCTAAACCAAAATCCGCTTTTTCTGACAAAACTTTTTTCTGAAGCTCCCCAAAAGCTCCTTCGGTTTCCGTATCTCGAGTTAAAATCGCTAAATTTAAATCAGAGTTTATTTTTACAGTTTCGATTTCCAGTTTTTGCAAAACCTCAAACATTACTTCAGTTTGGACCCCATTGCCAGTATCCAAAACCACTTTCCACAAAGGATATGGAAGATTGGCCAGTTTTGAAAGCATCTCTTGATAATCTATTTTGGCTTTTTCTTCAATCTCTATTTCAGAAACTTCCGAAGGCGCAGAGACTTTTTCTTTTAACTCTTGATAAATTTTTTCAATTTCCTTCTCGTGAACTTTTAAGATTTCTTCTTTTAAGACGAAAAATTTAATACCATTTAAATCTCTTTTAACATGGCTACCGGTTATCATGGCTGAACCAGAAAAAGGAGCAGAGACCAAAATCCAATTCATGGCCGGAATGGGAACAATTCCTTCATCAAAAACTTTTCTTTTTTCATAAATAAGTCCTGAACAGAAATATTCTTTTATTCTCTGACTTGACTGGCGAGGGTCCATGCCAACCGCCACCGGACCAGATTGCCCATGATTATCTAAAAATTTGGCAAAAGTTCGGCCAATATCAAAGCAAAACTGATTAGTGAAAAGAGTTTCTGGAGAACCGCGAATTCCGGATGTGCCAAAAAGTCTCATAACCCAATTTTAGATTTCCGCGGTTAAAAGGTCAAGGCGAGAGGAAAGGCTATATGGATCAGATGAGGTCTTTTGCTTGAAATCTATTTCCAGAAGTTTTCGGTAAATTTCTAAAAGTTGTTCCAGACTGAAATTTTCCGCTTGCTTTAAAAATTTCTTCTGTTGCCATAAGGAAAGATCTGATAAACCAGAATCGCCCAAATCTCTGGCCAAAATTAGGAAGCGAAACTGCCTGACGAGCATATAAAAAATCATTTCCGGTTCTTCACCTTTTTTAAGTTCTGATAAAAGTCTCAAGGATTCTTTTGAACTTCCAGGCCGAATAGATTCTAAAAAAGAAAAAATTAGGGGTGGAAGTTTGAAGATTTCTAGCTCTACCCCAGGAATAATTTCTCTTTTTATCTCTTTCTGTTCCCAAAGAATTAAATCGTTGTCAAATTTTCCCTTTTTTAAATAAGTAAGAATTTCTGGTTTTTCTTTCAGATTTTCAATTACCACTAGTCTGTTTTTTCCAAAAAGCGAACCTGACTCCAAAGCCGAGCGAACTTCAGTTATAGTAACTTTTGTCCCATCAAGATAAACTATTTCAGTTCCTTCCTTTCTGGCTTTCTCCAGAATCTCGGTCAGTCTCTTCCGACTTTGAACAATATTATCGCCATGAATGATTTTAATCATTTTCTGTGACCTAAAAGCGTTCCCGAGAAGTTCTTTGGTATATGTTTAAGTTCATGAATTAAAACCTTTTCTTTTTCCCCAGTCGACATTTTATCAAATCTTTCAGAAATTACCTCGATGCAATACCCTGGTTTTGTTTTTAAGGCTTTTTGCCAAATTCTCGGCAATGACCAAATTCTGGCAGTGGCGCGAGATTTTGAACCAAAACTCCGAAAACAAAAAATTCTTCCTGAAGAAATGTAATTTAAAGAAAGTTTTTTAACCAAAAGGCAAGTTTGCCTCTTGACATCTGGAGCAAATTCCCAATTCATGTACGCAATCCTTACGCACTAACCTTGTAGACTTCGTCCCCATCCTTAACTTCTTGCTCAATCTTCAGTCCAATATTCTGGCCTTTCTTTGCCTCTTGAATTCCCTCATGCTCAATCTGCATTGACTCAACTTTTTGGCTAAATTCTGTTCCGTGCCCGGAAATCCTTATCGTGTCTCCGACTGCCAGACTGCCGGTTAACTCAACCACGGCCACCCCGATTTTGTCATAGTAATGGGTTATTTTTCCTACCTTAAAATCCGCCATTTAGTTTTTTGTCACCTCCCTTCAGTACTTCAAGTCTATTTTACCATAAACTTTCTTCCAGTGGCAAATCCCAACTGCCAAAGCATCACAGACATCATCAAAATAAGTTTTCTTATGATTTGGCGAGCGAAAAGACAAAAGTTTCCGAACCTCTTTTTTAACCCTCTCTTTATCTGCTTTTCCTGAACCGCAAACTTCCATTTTAACCTGCATCGGCACATATTCCGCAATCGGCACTTTTCCTTTAGCCGCTGCCAGCTTGATGACTCCAGTTGCTTCAGAAACGCTCATCGCGGTCTTGACATTTGTGGCAAAAAATATTCTCTCCAGCGCCAAAACATCTGGTTTATGGTTTTTGATTAAAGCCAAGGTTTCTCGGTGAATTACCACTAACCTATCTTGAGGAGAATCCTTCTTATCAGTTTTTATCCAACCAAAATCTAAAAGGGTAAGTTTGCTCCTTTTGGCAGATAAAACTCCGTATCCAGTGGTGGCCGTCCCAGGGTCTATTCCCAAAATCTTCATTTAAAAAAATTATACCACAGCCAGATAGTCAAAAACCTATCATCTTAACAATGACGTTTTTCCACCTCGGGGGTGGAACAGGTTCGCCACCTCTGGTTTTTTCGGAACTTAAAATCCTGTCAAATCCTCTCTACGCTCGTATATCATATATCGATATATGATATAACCCAATCCAGACAAACTAAAACTTCATTCTCAAATTCTTCCTTCGGTAGACTCAGGATAAATAAGAATTCCAGAGTAATATACCAAGACATACAGGGAGAAATTTGTTGTATAATTGGAATATGGAAACTTTAGATAAACTGGAGGAGGGCCAGGAGAAAGTAGATAGAGCCACCTCTCTTATAGACTAGTTGCGTTCACTTATAGACTGGTTCAAAGGCCTCTTTGGCAAAGAATGAAACCCCTAGAATAAGTCAACCGCTGATATTTTTCAAAAGCCTTATCTCCCCTACTTTACCGGCAGGGGAGAGATCAATGCAGACTGCGTCCAGTCTTAAAGACTCCGGGCTTTGAGGATGAAGCAATTTATAATATTGGCAAGCTTGAGTCATGCGCTTAATCTTCCAAGGAGTAATCGCCTCTTCCGGTAATCCAAATTTTTCACTCCAGCGGGTTTTAACTTCAACAAAAACTAAAGTATCTTTATCTTGAGCAACAATATCAATTTCTCCAAATTTTGAACGAAAATTTCTCTCAAGAATTTTATAACCATTCTTTTGGAGGGATTTTACGGCTAAATCTTCACCAAGGATTCCTAAATCACGGGTAGTAGACATTACTTTTTAGTTTGCTTTCGAAGATAGTAAAGCTTGGCTCGTCTGACGTCTCCCTCTTTCTTGACTTCTATCTTAGTTAAAAGTGGCGAAGATAGAGGAAAAATTCTTTCAATTCCAATTCTGCCTGTTCCAACTCGCCTAACCGTAAAAGTTTTGTTTTCGCCTTCCCCCCGGATAGCAATCACCGTTCCCTGAAACGGATTCTCTGGACCGAAATGAACCTTAATATTGTCTCCAACAGAAAAAGTAGTCTCTCCTAATTCTCCCTGATTTGCCATATGAGGAGATTTTAACAGGGAGAAGGCGAAGTTTCAAGAAGAAAGAACTTTGGACGGGAACCAGAAAAGGGGAGAAACCGATCCCCGTCCAGGATAAACCTCTGTGAATAGGCTTTGAGACTACTCGCTTGGTCCTTCCATTCCCTCTAGGAGTTGTTTCAGATACCAGATCTGCTCGTCGGTAGCTACCTGACCCTTCTCCAGATAAGGGGTGCCATCTTGATAGTTGAGGGGGCCTACAAAGAGCCTAATTTCGCCGGAAGCCAATCCTGCGATAAACTCCTCCACTTTGGCCCTTTCTGCTTCAGGCAGTCCGTCTCCGGTAAGGAAACCCACATTACTGGTATCTGGACTGTTAATGTTGCTCCAGTCGGGGCCGTTCCAATCCCACCCCTGTTTCCAGGTGCCGTTAATGACCGCCTTAACCGTGGAGAGGTAAGCTGGCCCCCAGTTGAAATAGGGCACTCCCAAGCAGATATCAGGGGCTTCGGCGCAGGCACCGATGTAGTCATAAGGGATAGCGAAAACGCGTGCGCCCTCATCAGCCCGTTTTTTGGCCACCACTAACCCCTCCGTGGTGTCGATCCCAGAGATGACCACGTCAGCGCCTTCATCGAAGAAACCGTTGGCCACTATAGTGGGATCGAGAGTGATGCCGGGGAGGTTGAACCAGAATCCAATCCAGGTAACGATGAAACGCAGGTCAGCCGGATCCAGTCCTCGATAGTTCTGGTAGCAGTAGCGGGCCCCTAGGTAGGCCGACGCCACTAACCGTCGCGTCTCATCGTTGATCAGAGGACCTAGGTAGGCGATGGTCCCGCTATCAGTCATCAAGGCGGCCGTGCAGCCAGCAGCACCCTTCATATACTCCATCTTGCCCATGAAGTTGCCCTCGTTGGCGGGAGCCTCCCCGGTTAGAACATCGTCACCCGAAACATTAATGAAGACGATCTCCGGATACTTCTTGGCTACCCCGATGGTATCTTCCTCAAAGGCATCGGAAGTGGTCAAGATCAATTTGGCCCCCTGGCTGACCATGTCGTCCACTACCTGCTCCAGGGTCACCTCGCCTCCGGGGACAAGGCTCTCGTAGACGGCGAAGTCCGACCCGGGAACGTGCTCCTTGGCGTATTCAGCCGCAACGTAGTGCGCCTGGCTCCAGCCATGGTCGTCCTTAGGCCCTACCAGAACTATCCCGAAAAGGAACGGCTCTGGTGTGGGTGTAACCACCACCGTCTCCTTAACCGGCACTTCGACTGTCTCGACCACCGGCACTTCGACTGTCTCTTTGACAATGACCGTTTCCACAACCCGCTCAGGGGTGAGGGGCGCTCTCGGAGCGCAGGCTGCCAAAAGTGCCAGGACAACCCAAAACACAATCACCTTTTTCATTTCAAACCTCCGTTTTAGATTTCCCCTTTTTTTCTAGCCTATTCACTTGTCAAAGAACAAAAAAAACCATTGATAGTTCGATAATGCAACGTTGCCTAGCAGAAGCAAGCGTTGTTTTCTTGTCTTACTTGTTTGCCCAGGCCTCAAGGAAAGCAAGCACCAGATTGGCTGAGTTGTCCGCCGCAAGCTGGAAGAATGTCCCAATTTCGTTTTCCCCCGGTCCTCCACCAGCGAGGTCAGATAACGACCGGAAGGCGACGTAAGGAATATCGTTAGTGTAGGCGACCTGAGCCACTGCTGCTGTCTCCATGTCCAGAGCATCTGCCTGGAAAGTCTTCCAAGCATAGTCTCTGAAAGCGGCGTTATCTACGAATGCCTGGCCACTAACACCGTTTCCGCCTACCTTAACTACGGGGTCGTAACTAAGACAGACCCCATCCGGTGTACATTGGGCTAGATCCACGGCGGCGGCTACTTCTTTAGCCACGGCTAACATCTCTGGGTCGACAGGGAACCAGAATTTTTCTTCGTAAGCGTCTGGTTCACCACCCTCATAGACAACTTCGACCGGAGCCGGGTAGATCATCCCGAAGTTGGGCCATTGAAGCTCAACCCACGAAGGAGGTGTGAAGACACCTTCTTCTGTCTCCCGGGCAAAGTATGCCTCAAGATATTGCCCCCATTGGGCTGGAACCGTAACGTCGCCGATGTGAAGGTTGGGATTGACTCCACCAGCGATGCCAGAGAAGACGATCCGCTCGATATTGAAGTAATCAGCTGGGGATTGAGTCTTCATGGCAGCGCTAACCATGGAGACGCCACTGAGGTACATGACAACGTCGTTGCCTCTAAGCCTACCCAAATAGTAGGTTGTGCCATCAATGACGTATTGTTTCTCAATTTTGGCTTCCCCAAGCAGTAACTTCAACTCCGCATCAAAGGCGCTCTCCACTGCTACTCGGGGGACGTTGTCTAACTTCCCATGGGCATGCATCGTCCCAGTGGCATAGCCGACCAACAGACCGATGACCAGCATCATAACCGCAATAACTAAAACCCATTGTTTCTTCACGTCTCTTCTCCTTTTTAATATTTTGCTCCTGCTAGGCAGCTTTTTAAAACCAATTTTTAGTCTCAAAAAACTACCTAGCAAGAGAAATTTCCTGAGTCCTGGCGTTTAGAACTATCAATTTTAAAGTGCTAAAACTACCAAAAAAGCGCCGCTTATATTTCAGGCGCTTTTTGATGAATTAAAAAATTTCTGACCAATTTATAAGTTTTCATCTTGCGATCAAACAAGAATTATTGTTCTGACATTTCTAGATTATAACATTTTTCACAGGTTGTCAATAGGAAATTTACGCTTGAAACAGAGGTAAGGTTCCCAGAAACGAGAAGGGAATTTCAAGTTCTTCTTGCTTTTCTCCTTGTTTTAAAACCGCCACTGCTCCAACGACCTCGGCTCCAGTCATTCTCATGAGTTCCGAGACAACCCTTATCGTTCTTCCGGTTGAGACAACATCATCAACAATAACCACTTTCTTTCCTTTTAAAATCTCCGCATCTGGCCCATTTAAAACCAAAGTCGGTTTCGACTTATTTGAAACTGGCTTAACCATATATCCCATGATATTTTTCCGCAAAATCACGTACCGAGGTTTACCCAGTCTTTGGGCTAGAACCTGAAGAAGAGGAACAACTTTAACCTCCGGGCCAACCAGATAATCAAAGTCCATTTTCTTGATTTTTTTCTCTAATTCTTCAGCAATTTTTTCTACCAATTCTCCGTCGCCAAGCAAATTAAAAGAGGCAATCTTTAAATGTGGTCCTAAAGAAACAATTGGAAGTTTTCTTGTCAAACCGCAAAGTTTTAAAGTATAGTATTCCATACTTTCAATATTACCACAGATTAAATATATTCAATGGTCGCCGGTGGCTTTGGTGTTAAATCAAAAAGAACTCGACAGATTTCCGGAATTTCTTCGGTAATTCTTTCCTGGATTTTTACTAGATTTTTCCAGGGAACCTGACTAACAGTAGCAGTAAGAGCCTCCTCTGATTCAACCGAACGAACCACAATTATATTACCAAAAGTTCGCTTACCTTCCTTAACACCAGTGGCTTTATCCGCCAAAAGAACAGCAAATGCTTGAAATGGCTTAAGTATTTCTGTTTCTTTTTCTACTATTTTGGTTGTCTTTCGAACTATTTCCACCCTCTCTGGAGTAATTTCACCGACAATTCTTGTTGCCAGACCTGGTCCGGGAAAGGGCATCCTCTCATAAATTTCTTTTGGTAGATTTAAAGCCCTAGCAACTTTTCTGACCTCAGGTTTGTAAAGGTCTTTCAAGGGTTCGATTACAGAAAAACCATATTTTTGAGGATTGATTCCTATCTGCTCTAAAACATTATGCTGTGTTTTAACTTCTCCGACAGTCTCAACAATATCCGCCTTAATTGTTCCTTGGATTAAAAATTTGGCTTTTTCTTTTTTGACCACTTCCCCCAAAACCCCATAAAATGTCTCGCGAAAAACTTTTCTTTTTTTCTCCGGATCAACAATTCCCTTCAACACTCGGAAAAACCGATTTTGGACACGAAGTAATTTTGTCTTCACTCCTAATTTTTTAAGAAGTTTAGTAACATGCTCTGGCTCTCCTTCTCGCATTAAACCATCATCAATAAAAACAGCCAAAAGTTTTTCTCTTAAAGCTTTGTGGGCCAAAATTGTACAAGTGGTACTATCAACTCCGCCTGAACAAGCAACAACTGCCTTCTGGTTACCAACCTCATTTCTAATTTCATTAATCTTTTCTTTAATAAATTTCTTAACTTTCATTGTTTACTCCAATAAAATTATTTCTCCATTTTTGCTTATCTCTTTCACCCGAACAACAGAAAAAACTCTGATCCCAAATTCCTTTTCAACTCTTTCAAGCCCTCCTTGGAAAATCTTATCCCACCAAACCACAAAACCAACCACATCTGCTTCTGCCTCTTCAATCAAGGAGCGGATTACTTCTGTTGCGGTCTCTCCAAAAGCACAGACATCATCAATAACCAAAACTTTATCTCTTGGATAAACAAAAGAATATTTTATTGATGATTTAACTTCAGTTGTAAAGGATTTTATTTCGGCAGTAAAAACTTGTTTCCACGAAGTGGGAGTTTCCACACCTTTACGGGTAGGAACTTCCTTAACTCCCGGCAACAGGGCAGCTGTGGCTGTTGCTAAATTAATTCCTGAAATTGGAATGCCGAAAACTTTATCAATCTTGATATCCGAAAACTCTGTTGCAATAATCCTGGCAACGGATTGTTGAAGCTCTGGATTTCGGAGTTGATTGGTAGAGAGGGCAGAAATGAATCCTTTCTTTTCATCAATTACGCTTGCCTCATCAAGAAACGCCTGCCTCACTCTTTGAATAAGAGCAATTTCTAATGGACCGAGATATTCATGCTTCATCCCTTTTTAATTACTGCTTTTATAAATTCAAAAAATAATGGATGAGGAAAAAGGGGTCGGGATTTGTATTCGGGATGAAATTGGCTGCCGACAAAAAATGGATGATCTGAAATCTCCACCGCCTCAACCAATTTTCCATCAGGAGAAACTCCGGAAATTTTCATTCCTCTCTTTTTAAAAATTTGCCGATATTTATTGTTAAATTCATATCTATGACGATGTCTCTCACTAATCTGCCATTTACCATATGCCATATGCAGCTTAGTCTCTGGTAAAACCTTGCACGGCCAGGCTCCAAGCCTAATCGTCCCTCCATATTGATGTTTTTCTAAATATTTTTTCTGGTCAGGCATGATGTGGATAACTGGATATTTGGTTTTAGGATTAACCTCGGTCGAATTTGCTCCAGTAAAACCTAAAACATTCCTTGCAAACTCAATTACGGCCATCTGCATCCCAAAACAAAGACCCAAATAAGGAATTTTATTCTCTCGGGCAAACTGGACTGCCTTAATTTTCCCCTCAACTCCCCGGCTACCCCAACCTTGAGGAACAATTATTCCCTCAATTCCTTCTAAACCTTCTAACCCTTCTTTCTCAATCCTCTCGCTGTCAAACCAAACAATTTTCGACTGAACTCCATTTGCCCAAGAAGCGTGTTTAATCGCCTCAACCACGGAAATATAAGAATCCTCTAAAGAAAAACCACCGGAGGTATAATACTTTCCAACCATAGCAATTTTTATTTCCTTTTTGACCTTCTTTACCTCCTCAACCATCTCTTCCCAAGACTTCAAATCTTTCTTTTTTTGCTTTAAACCCAATTTTGCCAGGATTCTTTTGGTTAATCCCTGCCCTTCTAAAATTAAAGGAACCTCATAAATTGAGGAAACATCGGGATTTGAAAATACATCACCGCTCTCTAAAGCGGCCGCCAGAGCAACTTTTTCTTTGCGTCGACTATCGATTGGTTTTTCTGACCGGCAGATAACGAAATCTGGCTGAATCCCCAATTCGTTTAATTCATGAATTGATTGTTGAAGTGGTT
>Ga0210018_1002015_pt1 | contig 10407 bp, 10 predicted proteins | sample CryGeyCG2014_010_2_FD_183967 | JGI IMG/M metagenome (GOLD analysis project Ga0210018, IMG submission 183967) | Groundwater microbial communities from aquifer - Crystal Geyser CG09_land_8/20/14_0.10 (SPAdes) (version 2) | ecosystem: Environmental > Aquatic > Deep subsurface > Groundwater | place... | reverse complement strand
GACCTCGAATTCTTCAGCCTCATTTCTCGTTTACCTTGAATCAGTTCGAATCTTTATGCCTCTGCAAATTTCCACCTATTTATTTAGGCGGTTTTTTGGTAGCATTAGAAGCGGACAGGTTTTTATCAAATTATGAATTTAGTAATTATAATTTTCTTTTATTTTTTTAGTATATTATTATTTTCCTTTATTTTTCTATTTTTAATATTTACAATTCCTTTCATATTTTGGGGAGCAAGTTATGTTTCAAGCAAAGAGGATAAAATTAAAAAAATGATTGAACTTGCCGCAATTCAATCGGGAGAAAAAGCAGCTGATTTAGGGGCTGGCGACGGAAGATTAGTTATTGCTTTAGCTAAAAAAGGCATAGAAACCCATGGTTACGAAATAAATCCTATATTGGTTTGGCAAGCCAGACGAAACGTCAATAAAGCTAAACTGAAAGGAAAAGCTTTTATTCATTGGAAGAATTTTTGGAATGAAGATCTTTCTATATTTGATATTATTACTGTTTATGGCATTGGTTATATTATGAAAAAATTGGAGAGAAAATTAAGAAAGGAACTCAAAAATAATGCCAGAATTGTTTCTAATGGCTTTTGTTTCCCTACCTGGCCGCAAATTAAAAAAGAAGGCAGTGTGTATTTATATAAAAAGACAGATAGACTCTAACGTCGTTCCATATTCACGAGCCCCGGCCGCGTGTTTCTATTTTTCTTGCTCTGATTTTACTAAAGGGTTAAGATAAATTAATATGCCGGAGTTACCAGAGGTAGAAACAATTAGGCGGCAATTGGAGAAAAAGATTGTCGGCAAGAAATTGAACGGCAAAAAAATCACGGCCGTCAGACGGCGAGCCAAAGTTTTAATGATTGATTTTAGCGACGGCACCAGTTTGGTTTTTCATTTGAAGCTGACCGGCCAGCTGATTTTCAACGGCCAACCCCTGAAACACACTCGGAAAGTTTTTAAATTTAGCGACGGTTCAAAATTGGTTTTTAACGATGTCCGTAAATTCGGCTGGTGGAAAATAGTAAAAGACACCGGGCCAATGGAAAAGGGATTTGGCCCAGAAGCACTAACCGTTGACTTAAAAACTTTTGCAGACGGCCTTAAAAAACACTCTAAAACCAGAATTAAACCTCTTTTAATGGACCAGAAATTCATTGCCGGCATCGGCAATATCTATTCAGACGAGATTTTGTTTGCGGCCCGAGTACATCCTTTGCGTCGGGTTAAAACGTTGAAAGACAAGGAAATTGAGTTAATTCATCAGAACATCAAGAAGATTTTACAGAAAGCTATTCGATACCGCGGCACCACCGAGCAATATTACCGCGATGCTTACGGCAAAGAAGGCAACTATTACAACCTTCTTAAGGCTTACCAAAGAGAAGGCGAGAAATGCTCTCGCTGCGGCACGATTATTAAACGGGTAAAAATTGGCGGCAGAAGCGCCCATTTTTGCCCCAAATGCCAAAAGTCATAGCATATGAATCCCACATCGGAAAGGGGTCGGGAGAACCTTGCGGTTCTCCCGTGTAGGAAAATATTAAAAACCGAGGGTTTTTAAGGAGCGGTGTTAGACGAGCTAAGGCGAGTCGTGCCGCGACCTCCCCACATAACAGCACTATGTTGATTTTTCTTTACGGTCCAGACTCATACCGGTCGCGCCAAAAACTTAAGGAGATTGTCGAACATTATGAAGAAACCCATAAAAGCGGGCTGAATTTGAGATATTTGGACGGCAAGAACTTGGATTACGCCGACTTCAAAAACGAGATACAGATAACATCAATGTTTAAAGAGAAGAAACTGCTGATTCTGACCGATGTTTTCTCTAATCAGGAGTTTAAGGATAATTTTTTAAAGAACTCAAAAAAACTCATTAACTCTGAAGACGTGGTTCTGTTTTACGAAACGAAAGAAATCCCCAAAAACAATTCGCTCTTCAGTTTTTTAAAAAAACAAGCCAAGTCCCAGGAGTTCCAGCTATTATCTGGCCAAAAACTGAGAAACTGGGTCAAAAAAGAGTTGGCGGAATATTCGGCCGCGGCCGATTCGGCCACTGTCGAAAAACTGATTGAGTATGTCGGCAGCGACCTTTGGGGGTTGAGCAACGAAATCAGAAAACTCGCCAGCTACAAAAACAAGGGAAAAATTGAAACGAAGGACGTTGAACTTTTGACCAGGTCTAAAACCGAGACTGATATTTTCAAAACGATTGACGCTATCGCTTCAAAAAACAAAAAACAAGCCCTTAGGCTGATTCATAAACATCTGGAGAAGGGAGATGCTCCTTTATATCTTCTTTCAATGATAACTTTCCAATTCCGCAACATCCTCCTTGTCAAAGATTTGCTGGAAAAAGGCAAATCGCTCAAACTTTCCCAACTCCACCCCTATGTTATCAGCAAAACTTACGGGCTCGCCCAGAGGTTTGCCTTCGGAGACTTAAAAAAAATCTACCGGAATATTTTTCAGGTAGATTATAATATTAAAACCGGTAAATCGGACCCTCAAACTGCTCTTGATTTATTTATCGCTGAAATCTAAGCCTTTTCCACCAACTTGGCAATACGGGATTTATTGCGAGAGGCAGCGTTCTTTTTAATAACTCCGACTTTGGCTGCCTTATCCAGGGCTTGGTAAATTTGGGGCAAAAGATTCTTTGCCTCTTTTATTTTTTTTTGACCGACTAAAGACCTCGCTTGTTTAAGCAGGCTTTTTACTTTATTTCTGTAGATTGAATTCCTTTCTCCTCTTTTGATGCTTTGCCTCAAAGCTTTCTTAGCGCTCTTGATTATCGGCATATGTTTTATCTTTACCACTTTCTATATCTTTTATCAAGTCGCGGATTTCCGCCGCCCTTTCAAAATCCAACTGTTTGGCGGCCAGCTTCATTTCCTTCTCGAGCAGTTTTGCGTCACGAACTACCCCGAATTCAGAAATAACCTCCTTTTTCTTGGAAGCGAACGGCCAATCTCTGATTTCTTTGACGATAGCTTTTGGAATTATTTTGTTTTTTCGGTTGTATGCCGCCTGAATTTTCCTTCGTCGCATGACTTCCTTCATTGCCCTTTCGATTGACAGAGTTTTTTTATCGGCATACAAAATAACCTGCCCTTGTTCGTGCCGGGCCGCTCTTCCCATAGTCTGGATTAAAGTTGTTTCGTTTCTCAGAAATCCTTCTTTGTCGGCATCCAAAATGGCGACCAAGGCAACTTCCGGCAAATCCAAACCTTCTCTTAGGAGATTAATTCCCACCAGAACGTCGTATTTTCCCTCTCTTAAGTCTTTGATGATTTGTGGCCGTTCCAGCGTTTTGACTTCTGAATGCAGCCACTTGGCGGCGATCCCTTCTTCGGTCAGGTAATCCGATAAAGCTTCGGCCAGCCTTTTGGTCAGAGTGACGGCCAAAACCCTTTGCTTTTTTGTCACTCTCAGTTTAATTTCCTTTATCAGATCTTTAACCTGGTTTTTGGTTGGCCTGATTTCTATCGATGGTTCTAAAAGACCAGTCGGCCTGATCAATTGTTCGACAACGTATTTTTTACCTGATTTTTCCTTTTCATACGGCCCGGGGGTGGCTGAAATATAAACGGTTTGACCGACATTCTTTTCAAACTCTGCAAAGCTTAAAGGTCGGTTGTCCAAGGCCGAGGGTAACCGAAACCCGTATTCTATCAGAACTTTTTTGCGGGAGCGGTCAGTGTTATACATCGCGTGGAGTTGGGGTATGGTTTGATGAGATTCGTCAATAAATGTAATATAATCCGAATACTTCGAATTTTTATCCGAATACTTCGAATAACCGAAATAATTTAAAAGAGTAAAAGGCGGTTCACCTGGTTTCCTGAACTCTAAATGTTTTGAATAGTTTTCAACGCCGTGGCAATAGCCGTTCTCTCGCAGCATTTCCAAATCATAATTGGTTCGCTGAGCCAGCCTTTGAGCTTCCAGTAACTTTTTTTGCTTTTTCAATCTTTTCAACTGTTCTTCCAGCTCAAGTTTGATGTTTTGTAATGCGATATTTAATTCGTTTTGAGGAGTGACCCAAAAGTGGGCCGGATACAGTCTTAATTTGGCTGGCTGCATTTTTTCTATTCTGTCAGCCGAAAGTTCGATTTTAACCGTTTTTTGGCCGGTAACCAGATAAATCTCAATTGTATCGCCTCTGACTCGAAATGTGCCCGGCTTGAAATCAATATCGTTTCTTTGATACTGCAAAGAAGTCAAATGGGAAATAAGGTCTCTCCTTTTGATTTTTTGTCCCTCTTTCAACTCCAAAGAAACGTTCTCATAAGCTTCGGGCGAACCGATATTGTAGATGCAAGAGACCGAAGCCACCACAATCACATCTTTCCTGTTTAATAAATCCTGGGTGGCCGCATGCCTCAGCCGGTCAATCTCTTCATTGATTCTGGCATCTTTTTCAATATAGGTGTCGGACTGGGGAATATAGGCCTCGGGCTGGTAATAATCGTAATAAGAAACGAAATAATGGACGGCGTTTTCCGGGAAAAACTCTTTGAACTCCTGGTAAAGTTGAGCGGCCAAAAGTTTATTGAAAGTTATAATAAGAGCAGGTTTTTGGAGGTTAGCGATTGCACTTGCCATTGTAAAAGTATTATGAACAAATAATCCTCCGTGACCAGCTAAAAATGTTTCGTTGTTCTTAACTGCGAAATCGTAAACATAAGGATCTTTTGAGGCTACCTTTTTTATTTCAGCAATCTTTAACCACCTACAATTTAAGAAGCTCTTTAGCTCATTAATTTCTTTATTGGTTTTGTCATAAACCCAAAAACCATTGATGATTTTTTTAAATGTTTCTCGTCGCGGATTGTTAATTCCTATTTCGATGGCATTTAATGTTCCGACAGACATTTTACACGTTTCTGCGAAAACTCTCTGGGGTATTATTTGGAGCTTCTTTCGAACACTTTTTATTATTGGTCCAATTTTTGGGATAACATCTACATTTGTTGCGTGTGAGTTTTTAGCTAATTCTTCTAATCTTTTTTGTTTTTCTAGTATCTCAAATCCGATGTATTTTTTGAACCTTTTTACATTCTCACTGCCAGAGATAGTGAGGTACCAATAATAATCACCTTTGTGGCTAGGCGAATTTGTGGCTTTGCCCCAAACACGTCGTACTCGAGCCCAAATTCCAAAGCGCAAAAGTGCCGATAAAAGATCAGAAGCAAGTTGTTTGCTTGCGGTAGGGGCAATAATTTGACCCTCGTCAGGGAAAGCTCCACCATCTCCGGTAAAATAACATCGAAGTAAAATAGAAAGTTGTTTTCGAGAGAGATTTGGCCAAAATTCTGGAAGTTTTTTTGAATGAGCATTAGTACCGAGAAGCTTACTTAGCAAAATTGTATGGATTTTAGAACTTATTTCTAAATTATTATGCTTTTTTCTTCGTCGATAAGGAAGTTCTAATTCGCTTAAAATTTCCTTTAGGCCTTTTAAAATAATAGATTTTGTAGCTGAAATATTAAAAAATCGAGACGTTGGCTCTCCATGACCTTCAGCAATGTAATATCCCATCAATTTGAGCCATGCCTCGGTTAAAGAAATTTTCCCCGGTAAAGCATAATGGTGAATTTGAGAACCAATGACCACTTTATTAATATCTTCAGCAGAAAAATTTATATTTAAATCTTGAGCTATTTGAGAAATAGCAGTTAGTGGCATTCCATGATAAGCCCCACTTTTAATTTGATAAAGCTTTTCTCTGGGAAAAACATAATGTTTACTCATTGCTTGAATTATTTCTCCGGGAGTTTTTTCGAGTGACACTTTTAATATAAATTGTTTTGCATCTACAAATAAATCTTCTTCTTTTAAAATTGTAAAAAGATCAAGATAAGGAAGGTCTTTTTCTGGCCCAGGGATTTCTAAGGGCAGAGGAACATAATCTGTATTTTTTAACTGATTAGTTGGCAAAAGAACAAATTCACCGTTCCGTAGTACCCAAAAGTTATGGTCACCTGTTATAGTGATTTCTCTTCCGCAGCTTGTTTTAACTCGATAAAGGGTTTTTGGAGAAGAATGGCGAATTAATCGCAATACAGGCTTCCATTCAGATTTTTTTGTTACGGGATTAAGACTAAATGCTTCTAGATTACCTTTCTTTTCTATCTGGTTAACTGAAAGTATTTCGCTTTCTTTTAAGCGAACAACTTTATGAGAATATTTTTGAAATAGGCTATCAATAAGTTCGCCAATTTGACAGCAAACAGTATTCCCATTCTGTTTTACAAAAACTGGCGTTTCTCCTATAACGCTCTTGCCCGAACCCGTTACGCCTAAAAGCACCTGGTTTTTAACGCCAGCTTTAAGGTTGCGAGATAATTTTTCAATTGCCTGCGGCTGATCGCCCGTTGGTTGAAATTTTGAAACAAGTCTAAACATTTCTATGCTATAATAGCTTAATAATAAGCCTTTTTCAATGGCGATAAAATCTTTAATTAAAAAATTCATTCCGCCGTTTCTGTTAGACTGGTATCATCTCTACCTGGCTTTTCTGGGCGCTGTTTTATACGGGTTTCCTTCCAGAAAATTAAAAGTCATTGGCGTGACCGGCACCAACGGGAAGACCACGGTGGTTCATTTAACTACCCAGATTTTAGAAGAAGCCAATTATAAGGTGGCTTCTTTATCTTCCATCAAGTTTAAAATAGGAGAAAAAGAAAAACCAAACACTTTAAAGATGACCATGCCGGGGAGGTTCAAGCTGCAGAAGTTTTTCCGGCAAGCCGTAAAAGCCGGTTGTCAGTACGCGGTTCTGGAAGTAACTTCCGAAGGTATCAAGCAACACCGTCATCGATTCGTTAATTTTGCTGCGGCCGTTTTTACCAACTTGACGCCGGAACACATTGAAGCTCATCAAGGTTTCGAAAACTATAAAAAGGCCAAAGGCAAACTTTTTCAAGCGACTAAAGGGGTTCATATTATTAATTCAGATGATCCCAATGCTGAATATTTTCTGCATTTCCCAGCTAGACAAAAAATTCTTTACGGAAGTGCGACTTCCGTAAAGCTGAATTTAAAATTATTGGGAGATTTCAATTACTCTAACGCTTTGGCTGCCCTTCAGGTTGGCTTATCGCAAGGGATTGATTTAGAGGTTTGTAAAAAAGCTTTGGAAAAAGTAGAGGGGATACCGGGCAGAATGGAAGAGGTTATTTCTCAACCCTTTAAGGTTTTTGTTGATTATGCTTTCACCCCCAATGCCCTGGAAAAAGTTTATCAAACCCTGAAGCCTAAAAACGCTAAGATGGTTTGCGTTTTGGGTGCTTGCGGCGGCGGTAGAGACAAATGGAAAAGGCCGGTTTTGGGTGAGATAGCGGCTAAATACTGCGACGAAATTATAGTGACGAACGAAGACCCGTACGACGAATCGCCAGAAAAAATTATCAACGACGTAAAGGGTGGAATAGTGCGTTTCGCGCGGCCGCACCAAACGTGCTACACGATTTCGGATAGGAGAATGGCCATTAAAAAATCTTTAGAACTGGCTCAGCCGGGCGACACAGTGGTGATTACCGGCAAGGGGTGCGAGCCCTGGATATGTGTTAAAGGAGGCAAAAAAGCTCCGTGGAACGAAAAGCAGGTTATTCTCGAAGAATATGAAAAAATACGAAATTCTGGAACACAAAGCTGATTTAAAAATCCGAATTTTTGGTAAAGATAAAAAAGAATTATTCTTTAATGCTCTTTTAGCTATGTCGGAAAGCACGAAAGCCGAAACCTCAAAGCCGGAAAAGAAAGTTAAAAGAAAAATCGAGATAAAATCAGGTGATTTAGCAACTTTATTAGTTGATTTTTTAAGCGAAGCTCTTTATTTAAGTCAGGTGCAAAAAGAAGTTTTTTCTGATATAATAATTAAGAAGTTTACTGATAAAGAATTAGAGGGAGTAATAACCGGTCAAAAAATAGAAAGATTTGGCGAAGATATTAAAGCTGTCACTTATCATCAGCTTGAAGTAAAACAAAATAAAGATGGTAGCTGGCAAGCTACAATACTTTTTGATATTTAGTTCCTTAATAAAAAATCTAAATAAGGGAGGAGATAAGCGATGGTCCAGGTTAAAACAAAAAAAGAAATATCAGATATTGATTCTTTTGTTGAAGCTATAAAAGAAATTGGAGGCGTGGCTGCAATTTTCGACAAAGAGAAGATAAGAAAAAATTATGGTGGAAGACTCTCTAAAGCATTAACTGATTTATTCGATATCATTCGCAATCTTAGGTTTAAGAAATTATCAGTAACCTTTACCGAGAAAGGTGAGGAAAGCCGAAAGATGAGTTGGTACTCAGTAGATTCAGGAAGAATTGTTGCTAATTTAAATTTTGATCCAGGCACTCCAGCATTCAAGAAAGATATTCAGGCAAAAGCAGAAGAGGCTCAACGAATTGAGGAAAACCTTTAATCTAACACTCAAGGTCGCTACTAGCGGCCTTTTTAATTTAGTTGAAATTATTTTGAAAATTAGATAAAATAAATAGATATGAACCATATAAACCTTAAAATTCCTGAGCACTCATATTTCTTTGGGTTTGCCCAAACAGATGGGAATTTAGATAAACTTTCGAGAAACAGAGGGCATTTAGCCATTGAAATAAAAGAAAAAGACAGGAACATCCTAGAGTCTTTTCAGAAATTATTTCCTTTAGTTCATTCTTCATTAAATCGTTTATGAAAAAAGAAGAATTTATAAAATTGAACGAATGGCTCTGGGAAATTCCGAAAAGCTTTCGGTCTGATATGCGGGTGCCTGCAAGAATTTATGCTTCAGAAACACTACTAAAAGAGATAGAGCCAGAGGCGATAGAACAAGTCATTAATGTTGCTTCATTGCCAGGAATTGTAAAGTATTCTTTAGCTATGCCTGACTGTCACACAGGTTACGGGTTCGTTATCGGAGGAGTAGCAGCCACAAAGTATCCGGAAGGGATTATTTCACCTGGCGGAATAGGTTATGATGAAAATTGCGGAGTCAGATTATTACTTTCTGAATATACCGAAAAAGAAATGAGACCTTATTTAGATAAATTAACAACTGAGATTCAAACAGAAGTTCCATCGGGCTTAGGGAGGGGGAGGCAAATTAAACTCTCAATTGGAGAAATAGATAAAATTTTAGAGGGTGGAGTTCCTTATCTAGTAGAAAAAGATTACGGCGAAAAAGAAGATATTGAAAATTGTGAAGAAAAGGGAAAAATGAAGGAGGCTGACGCTTCTTGTGTTTCAGAGCATGCTAAAAATCGGGGAAGAGACCAGGTTGGTACTTTGGGCAGCGGCAACCATTTTTGTCAGCTGGATAAAGTTGAGGAAATTTTTGATGAAAAAGTAGCTGAAATTTTTGGATTATTTAAAGATCAAGTTGTAGTGATGGTCCATACTGGTAGCAGAGGATTGGGCCATCAAAATTGCACTGACTATTTAAGAATAGTAATGAATGCTTTACCAAAATACGGAATAAAATTGCCAGACAGAGAATTAGCCTGCGTTCCCTTTAATTCTCCCGAAGGACAAAGATTTTTTAAAGCAATGTCTGCTGCCTGTAATTTTGCTTGGGCAAATAGACACATGATTATGCATTATGTAAGAAAAGCTTGGAAATCAGTTTTAGGAGAAAAAGCAAATTTAAAATTGCTTTACGATGTAGCTCATAACATCGCGAAAATTGAAGAACACGAGGTTAATGGAGAAAAAATGAAATTAATTGTCCATAGAAAAGGGGCGACAAGAGCTTTTCCGGCGGGACATCCGGAGATCCCTGAAAAATACCAAACTACGGGTCAGCCAGCGATTATCCCTGGATCTATGGGTACTTCTTCTTATCTCTTAGTTGGGACAGAGGAATCAAAAGAAGCATGGTACACTGTTTGTCATGGCGCCGGCAGGACAATGTCGCGGCACGAAGCAATGCGGCGGGTTTCCGGAGAAGAAGTGGTGAAGAAATTGAAAGAAAAAGGGATTATTGTCAAATGCTGGTCTTCTCGAGGAATTGCCGAAGAAGCACCGATGGCCTATAAAGACGTTGATGAAGTGGTGGGAGTGGTTCACAATGCTGGTTTATCAAAGAAAGTGGCAAAATTAGTGCCTTTAGCTGTTATCAAGGGCGAATAAAATTCATTAATGAACTATATCAAAAACATTCTAAAGAAGCTGGCTGAAGGGTCAGTTTTTTGATAAGATTAAGCAATATGAGAACTAATTCCCTATTAGATTATAGAAAAATTTCTCCTCAGTTTTCCGGAGAAATTAAAAGCATCTCTTCCAAACCTCAAATCCCTTTAAAGAATTATCTTTTAGGTTTGGTGTCTGAGTCTGATGGAAAAGAATCTTCTATATATTTAAAAGGAATTGATGAATTTATTCAAAAAATT
>Ga0210018_1002014_pt1 | contig 10414 bp, 11 predicted proteins | sample CryGeyCG2014_010_2_FD_183967 | JGI IMG/M metagenome (GOLD analysis project Ga0210018, IMG submission 183967) | Groundwater microbial communities from aquifer - Crystal Geyser CG09_land_8/20/14_0.10 (SPAdes) (version 2) | ecosystem: Environmental > Aquatic > Deep subsurface > Groundwater | place... | reverse complement strand
AAATTTGCAAAGCTTTTTCTATGTTACCATTCGAACTTTCTAGGGCTTTTTTGCAATCCGTTATGGACATACTAGTTTTCTCTCGAAGTTTTTTAACTTGGGAAATAGATATTTTCATATGAGTTTCTTGAGCTTTGAACTCGACACTAATTTACAAATTGTCACGAATAACACTAATAAATTATTCGTAATATTGGTGTATCATTTGTGTATTGGTGGCACTTTATTCTAGTGCTTTTTTAATTTTTTCTAAAATGTATTTCAAGGAGGATGGGGCATCATCATTGGCTGGAATAGGAAAATCTACTGAACTTGGATCTCCATCAGTATCACAAATTCCTACTATAGGGATTCCCTTTTTTCTCGCTTCTTTGATAGCTGTTCTTTCTTTCTGAACATCAACCGCAAATAAAACATCGGGTAATTTTTGAAGCGTTCTTAGTCCCCCGATCTTTTTCTTACTTTTTTCCAAATTCTGTTTTATTTTAAGTTTTTCCTTTTTTGAATACTTCTCAAATTCGCCCTTTTCCTGTTTCTGCTTTATTTCTTTCAATTTTTTAATCTGGAGGCTTAGAATTTCAAAGTTAGTCAACGTACCGCCAAGCCAGCGTTCTGTCATATAAGGCATGCCGATTTTTTCAGCGAGTTCTTTAATCATTTCCCTGGCAGTAATTTTAGTACCGACAAAAAGTATCACAGCTCCTTCTTTTTTCTTTTGTTGTAAATATTCAATAGCTTTTTGGAGATATTCTTTTGTTTGAAAGATGTCAATAAGCAAAATATTATTTCTTATCCCGTAAATAAAGGGTTCTATTTTGGAATTTTTTTTATCTTTTCGATGTCCAAAATGAAGCCCAGCTTTTAGCATCTTTTCTATCTCTTTATCTTCCACAGCTTCTATTTCTGAAATATTTGTTGTCTCTTCTTTTAAATTGATCTTAGTTTTTTCCATAATAACCAATAATATATCAAAAGGACTTGAACTTGTCAAAAAAAACTGATATGATGCTAATATACTAATCTAATATCAATCTACTAATTGCTAATAAACTATTAGCAAATTGCATAATTAGCATAAAACTTGAAGATTAGTATTATGTTATATGAAAAAGAAAATTCATCCTCAATATTTCAAAAATGCCACCCAGCGCTGCGCTTGTGGAGCAGTTTTTCATATTCCTTCGACCAAAAAGGAAGTAGAGGTTGAGATTTGTTCTCAGTGTCATCCATTTTATACCGGTAAAGCCAAAATAGTTGATGTCGCAGGTCAGGTAGAGAAATTCAAAAAGAGGGTAGCAAAAACAAGAAAGATAAGAGAAAAACCACCTAAAAAAGCGAAAGCAGTTAAAGCTATCAAAAAAGTTAAGGCGCCCAAAAAAAGTAAACCCCATTAGAAAAGGCGGGGTTTTCTAACGGGGGAAATCTATTAAAAAGATATAATGAATCTTGAAGAATTTCAAAAAGAATACGATATTCTCCAAAAAAAGCTCAGTAACCTTAATAAATCTGGGCTTTCTTTAAATAGAAAAGAGTTTGCTCAATCATCGAAACGTTTAGCTTTTTTGCAGGAAGTTATTGAAAAAATAAAGGAAAAAGAAGAAATAGAAAAAAACATTAAAGAAAATAAAGAAATTTCAAAGGAAAGTAATGATGAAGAACTGAAAAAATTAGCCCACCAAGATATTAAGGACCTTAAAAAGAAAAAACAAAACCTAGAGAAAGAGATTGAAGAAATGTTAAACCCAAAAGAAGAATTAATTGATAAAATTTTAATGGAAATTAGGGCGGCAGCTGGAGGCGAGGAAGCAGCTCTTTTTGCTAGAGAACTTTTTGAAATGTACCAGAAATTCGCTAATAAAAGAGGTTGGCAACTAAGTGTTTTTGCATGCCATCCTACCGACCTTAATGGTTTCAAGGAAATCTCTTTTGAAATAAAGGGTAAAAATGCCGTCGACGACCTAAGATACGAAAGTGGAGTTCATCGAGTCCAGAGGATTCCTGTGACAGAAAAATCAGGAAGAATTCACACTTCGACGATTAGCGTCGCCGTTCTCCCTACTCCAAAAGAAAAGGATATAGATATAAAACCACAGGATTTGAGAATAGAAGTCTATCATTCCTCTGGACCGGGAGGCCAGTATGTCAACAAAAGAGAGTCAGCAGTAAGAGTAACTCACCTTCCGACAGGACTGGTGGCGACAAGTCAAAGCGCCAGAACCCAAGTTTCCAACCGAGAAAATGCCCTTAAAATTTTAAATGCTCGACTATACCAGAAACAAAGAAAGGAGGAAGAGAAAAAAATCGGAGCAAAAAGAAAAAGCCAGATTGGTACTGGCGAGCGGGCAGAAAAGATCAGAACCTATAACTTTCCTCAGGACAGAATTACCGACCACCGCGTCAAAAAATCTTGGAAACACATCGAAGAAATTTTAGCAGGGAATTTGGAGAAGATAGTGGGAGCGTTGAAAGCTAAGTTAAGCCAATAAACTTACTAAGTAATTAAGTAAAAAATACAGAGAACTGTTCTCTGTATTTTTATTTTGTATCTATTTTCTATCGAACTGGAATACCGAAACTCTCAATATAGGCCTTAAATTCGGGATTTGAACAATTTAGAGTAAGACCGCCGCATTCCTTTATAAAGTAAGTCCATAACTTTGTATATTCCTTTACATTACTTAAATATGTCCCGGAACGATTATAAGCGAGAATAGCATCATCTTCATTACCATATCTCTTATATGCATTCCCTATATAACTTGCCATTCCTACCATTGCATGATCAAACAAATAAGGATTTGGTTCTTGACCAGGGAAAGCAGCTTTTATTCCACTCTTACAACCGTATATATCCCATTCAAAAGTAGAGGGCATAATCTGGGCAAAGCCCATCGCCCCTGCTTTAGATACTGGTAAGGTCTCAGGTTTACAATAATTAAATCTTCCTCCCGAACCATAAGCCTTACAAAGTCGTGAGGTAATCTGTTCAAAAAACTTTGCTTCTCTTGAATTCATACAATTTTTATACCCTCCGCTACAGCTACTAAGATATGTGCCGTATACACTCTCTGCTCTCAGTATCCCCATAAGAAGCGCTGGTTTCACCCCTGTAATTCTTGAGGCCATATTTACTGTATTGAAAATTCCTGCCCAGGTTAAATCTCCTTCAAACCAAAAGCTGAGATAACTCTGGATTTTTGCCATAGCCTCACCTAGTAAGATCATTTGCTGTTCGAGAGGGGGTTTTACTGCAGCTAATTTCTGAAGAAGATATTCTTGCTGGTCTTGTTTTGCAACTATGCTATATTTTGAGTATTCCTGAACTTTTTTATATTCCGACTTTTCTTCCATGTCTTTTTCCATTGCCACTTTCTCTGTTTCCATCTTATCCTTGGCTTTTTGGATTTCGCTCATTGCCGCCCTTAGTTCTATTTGAATTTTGTCCATCTCCATCAATTTACTACCAAACTCAGATAAAGAATCATAGCCAAGTAAAACCTCGACATAGGAGGTTATGTCGTATTCATAAACTTGACGAAGCGCTTCAGATAAAATCGATTTTTGATGCTCTAAGGCCTGGTCTAGTTCTCTAATTGCTTCTTCTCTTTTTTTAATCTCACTTTCAAGTTGGCTAATTGACAAATTTAAATTAGCAATTTCGTAATTTAAGTACCTAATATCAAGATTAAGTTTTGATAAATACCACTCAGCAGACCTTTCTTTTTTCTCAATATCTTCAACTTGAGATCTAACCTCACTTTCACATTTTGAGACTGTGTTATAAAAAGCTCTAATAACATCATCTGGGCATTTATTAATTTTATCGCTAATCTCTCCTATATTCTTGTTCTCGCAGGTTATATTTTTTGCCTGAGTACAAATATCCTCTGCTAAAACAGCCGGTATCACCGGAACTAATAGCGAAAATATTAATACTATTGGCAAAAATCTTCTCATATACACTTTTTATACTTTTATTTTATCAGGGGAACTGAAATGTTCAAGTATTAAAGTTTACCCAGCAGCATAATGGTATTGTACTACTGGGTTTATTGTTGAGAGTGAACTTTGATGCTCTCTACTATACCAATCCCAATAAAAAGGGACAATAAAGAGGAACCGCCATAGCTCAAAAATGGCAAGGGAATACCAGTAATCGGCAAGAGGCCTATATTCATAGCAATATTAATAAAAACTTCTGCACCAATTAAGATGATAAAACCAGAGACGAGGAGCCGTGAAAAATTGTCCTGGCAAGTTTTTAACATCTTAAAGAGTCGCCAGAAAAATAAAGCGAAAACTAAAAATAGAATTACAATTCCTACCAGTCCAAATATTTCAGAAAAACTGGCAAAGACAAAATCAGTATGAGCTTCTGGCAAAAATCCTAACTTAGCTTGAGTTAAAGGTTCGAAAAACCCTTTTCCAAATAGTCCGCCACTCCCGACAGCAATGATAGCTTGAATTATATGATAACCGCTCCCTGTAGGATCTATATAAGGGTTTAAAAAGGTAGCAAATCTTTCTTTTTGCTCTTTGGTAAATATAAAATTCCAAAGAACCAAAAAAGCTAAAAGTCCTATCCCAAGGATAATTAAAAGATGGTTTCTTTTAATACCGGCTACTAACATTATTGAAAGCCATAACAAAATTAGAATCATTGCCGAACCAAAATCTGGTTGAAAGAAAACTAAAACGGCTGGGAAGAAAGCATAGAAGCCGCTAAGAATGATATGGCGCGCTTGGTAGAGTTCTACATGTCTTTGGGAAAAATATTTGGCGAACAAAAGAACAAAGACAACCTTAACAATTTCTACAGGTTCAAAAGTAAGCTCGCCCAAGGCATACCATGACTTTGTGCCTCTGATAACCGGAGCAAATAAAAAAAGTCCTCCCAGCAAAAGAAGAGAGAGAAAATAAAGAGTGAAAACAAAAAGAGAACTCTCTTTTAAAGCCCTAATATCCAAGAGAGGAAGGAAAATCACTACTAAAAAACTAATTATTAAAAAAATAATTTGTCTTTTGAAAAAAGACCAGTCATTTGAATTCAAAGAGAGACTGACTAAGACAAGCAGTCCGGAAATGGCTAGCAAAATAGCGAATAATAAAAGCCACCAATCAATTTTTTTAAGGTGGAAGAGCATAATTAAATTTTAGCTGGATATTGTCCTTTTTTAATATTTTTTTAATATAAAGAGCGACTAATCACTGCTTGCCAGTCCCCACTGAGCTTTAGTTAGTTGAAAACTTACGTTTTGGCCAACACTTTCAATAGTAATTTCTTCTTTGATGGTTTTTTTCTCTTTAGCCAAAACCTCAATTGCGCCCTCTTTTGAAGCTACAATTTTCCCCTCTTTATCTTTTATCTCAAATATGTACTCTACCTTTTTGGCATTAAACTTGTCATTTGGATTTAGAATATCTGCCGTAACTCTATAAGCAAAGGGTGATTGCCAAGCTTTTTCTTTAGTTTTAAAAACTGCTTGCAAATTTTCGATTTTAAGACTATCAATTTTTCCTATTGGCTTTGGCTTTGCCACTAATAACCAAACAAAACCACCTATTAGCAGCAAAATTAGCAGCAAAAGGATAAGATAGCCAAAAAGAATATTAATCTGTTTTATTTTTCGACCAAAAGGAGTAAGCATGTCAATTAAGTACTTAAGATTTTAAGCTGGTAAGTGAATAAGTTATAAATTATTGGATAAAATCTGAATTGATAGAAGGTGATTCAATCTCGAAAGTTTTATATGTCCAGACATCTTTGCCGGTTAACTTCGCTTTTCCAATAACTGTCGTGGGAAGGGTATCAGGTGTAATCTTTACTTGGAAAGCGAAAATTTTTGAGGGAAGATAACTTGAAAGATTTCCTACGCTTAAAACTAGTTCTCGTGTAGTTTCGTTAAAATTAAAATTAGCTCCACTAGGATAAACCTTAACTAAAAATTCTACGTTTTCGGGTAATTTTGTTACGATTTTAACACTTTTTAGCTGGTTACCTAGGTTCTTTATATTAAATACTACCACTAAGGTTGTTTCTTGACCGCTCTGCAAAGGGAAAGGGCCGGAATTTTCAAAAATATCTTTTATTAAAGAGGGAAGTTTTTCCTTACTATAATAAACCTCTTGAGAGAAAGACGTCTCTGAGGAAATTTTTGTTTGGAAGGATTTTTCAATTCCTCCAAAAGTAATATTCTCAAAAATTTCGCCATTTTGAGGATGGAATGAAGAGGTATAATCTTTAACATCTACCTTAAAACCCACTTCTCCTTCTCCATATGGTCCTAAGAATAACAGATCAGGAAAATCTTTTGGCGAGAATATTATCTTTTTCCCTTCCACTTTTCCTCCGGTTACTTTGATACTCGAAAAATCTAAAACGTTACTTTTAAGTTCAACTTCTAAACTCAAATTCCTGTAAATATCTTCACCGGTATTTTTAAACTCAATAATGTAATTTAGTGTCTCTCCTGGCGAGGCTATATAATCGTAATCTCCATTTATTTTTCGAAAGACATCGAGGGTTGAAGAAATAATTTTGACACTTTTTTCCATACTGGCTAATGGAACAAACTCATACAGTTTTTCATCAAACACCCCAAAATCTGCCCGAAAAAGTTTTTGGTCTCCTACCTCACCTTCAACTTTTCCTGTTAAAGCTACTTGTCCGCCTTCATTCTCGTTTAAAATACCTATGTTAAAGATAACTTTTTGGTCCTGGATTTCTTCTCCTTGAGTTTTTAATGAAGTCCTATTAAACCCTTCTGGCAAAGTGAGACGAACTTGGACGTTTTCAAGGGGAAAAGGAAATGCTGATTGCCATTTAAGGGAGATTGATAATTTTTCCTGAGGATTTACCTTTTTGGGAATATCCATTAAGAAAACAACTGAAGTATCGGAAATTCTTGTAGAAAAAGAGATTCGATTTTCAAACTGAGTAGAAAGACCGGCAGGAGTATAAGTTAAAAAAGCTTTTGCTTCTTTTATCTCTTCTTTTATTCCAAAAATTGTTCCTGAAAAATCTTCTGATATCTCTTGTTGGGGTAAAAGTCCTCCTTCTATCTTTTTTGACTCCCTTTTTTTTACGGAATTATCTTTACTAAAAACTCCCGATGGATATTCGAAATTCAAGCTCAGGTTTTCTAATCTTACTTCACTATTATTTTTAATGGTTACTAGCCAAGTTATTTTTTTGCCAGAAACAATTTCTTCAGGAGCTGAAATCTGTAGGAATATATTTTGGGTGGAAAAGGCGTTTTTAAAAAAGAAAAAATAAAGCGCTAGGAAAATACCACAAACACCTAAAAAACTTGCTAAAAAAATAGTGTTTTTTCTAGACCATTTGATATGAATTTCTTTTTTAAGATTCATAGTTAAAAACTGCTAAAAAGGATTCCGATATTGAGTTTTAAGACTTTTAAGGTATCTTGTTTCTCTCTCGCTAATGTTTTTAATGATTTTGTTAAGAGTGTTTTCTTCAATCTTGCTTTCCACTGTCACTTGGGGAGAAAATTTTAAAGCTGTATCTAGATATTTAAAATATAAAAAAACAATTATTGATAAAAGAATAATTAAAATTAAAGAAGTAATTAAAAAAGACTTTTTGATAATTAATGATAAGAGCTTTTCTATTTTTAACTCCATATTGAAAATTTTTTAATTTAATTATTGAGGATTGGCATAGACTTTTATCTCCAAGTTTCCCTCCACTTCTTTTGCCCTAGTCTCTTCACTCTCGGGAAGTTTTAATCCTTTTATAGTAATACTTTTGATTTCTATCAATCTATAAGGAGGCTGCGGAATATTTTCTAGAGCAAAAATAAATCGGAGAAAATTAGGAAAATCAGTCTTGGCAAGGATAGCAAAAGTAAAGTATTCCTTATCTTTCTCAGGGGGAGAAATAGCTTTAATCTCAAATTGGGTATTTTGGGCTTTAGCTGTTTTCTCCAAAGAAGCAATAAAATTAACTAGGTCTCCCAATTTTAAAAATGAATTCTCTACTTTTAAAAGTTTTAGTTTTGTTTTTTCAAATATTTCTTCTTGTTGTCTCAGGATTAGTTCTTTTTGTTGAATTTGAAAAAGTTCTGTTTGGCCGTCAATATATCCTTTTGACAAATTTTCAATTTTATTAACCAAAGGTAAAATTACAAAAAAGAGAAGCACAACAAAGACTAACATAGCTCCGGCAATAATTAAATAGATTTTTTTCATCGAAGACATAATTAATGATTTTAAATTTTCAACTTAATAATTTTTTAAATCTCCAAGGATAATTTGGCGAAAACTTATTATTTTTTAATTCTAAATTCAAAAATGAAATTTATATTTTCTGGGGAAATTATATTCTCAAATGGGGATACTATATTTTCAAAGTAAGAAGAGAATTTTAAAGACCGTTCTATTGCCAAAACCTCCTCTCTCTTTTGAGCAAAACCTGTTATAGTTATTTTTAAGTATTCTTTTTGAATCACTTGAGGCGCTTGAGGAGATTCTTCTAGTGGTAGTTTTTCTGATTGTTGAGCTTCGGGGCTTGGAGGTTGTTGAATACTAACCGTCTCAGTTGTGGGAGAGATTTCGATACTATTAAGGTAAACTCCTTCAATAGCAGAAATTATTCTAGCTATTTCTTCTATCATTGGTGAAGAATAAATCGACTCTTTTTGAATGCCATAGATTTTATTTATTGTTAAATTTGTTTGAGAAATTTTTTGTTCAAGATTTTGAAATTCCTTAAATAAAGGACTTTCTTTCCGCTTCTCTATTAAATCTTTTTGAGATTCCACTAATATATCAAGATAAAAATAGATAGTAAAAAGGAGGACAAGAAAAACAATGCAAACTAAAAAAAGATTTTTTAAAAATCTATTTACGGAAAAACTTAACTTCTCTAGTTCTAATTCTTCTTTTCCTTGAGGTGGAAGAAGGTTGAAGTTTAACATAAAAAATCTATTAAATTTTACTCTTTTTTAAATTTATCTTCGGAAGCACCCCTTATGGCTAAGCCTATGGCCGTGGCAAAAGATAAAAACTGTTCTCCAAAAGAATCTCTATCTTTTTTAGAAAAAGCGCATTTTGAAATATTAATTAAGGGATCGCCTAACTCAACTGGTAAATTTAAGGATGAGGATAGAAAATCGGCGAGGCCAATAAGATTTGCCTCTCCTCCGCAAAGAATAATTTTTACAACTCTTCCATCGGGAACATATTCTACCCTTCCAAAATCTTTAAAATAATCAATAAAATGTTTAATTTGCTCGGCAAAATCCGTCAGAATAGGAATTAAAGCATCGAAAATTTTATCTTCTTTCATCGCTTTTAATAAACTGAGGCTTGATTCTGACATCTCTTTTTTAGGACCCTTCTCTACTACGGGAACGCGAAAAACTCTCCATTTCTTTCTAATATTTATAAGACCAATTTCTTTTTTAAGCTTTTCGGCCTCATCTATTTTCACTTTTAATTCTCTGGCAATAGCCCTATCCAAGTCTTGTCCAGAGATATTAATATGGGAAGTGAAAAGGATTGTTCCTCCGGAAAAAATTGTAAGTCCTGTGCCGCTTTGTCCCATATCAAGAATAATAACTGGGTGGAGAGAAACAGAATCTTTTACTAAATCTCTTACCACCGCCATTGATTCTATTTCAAATACAATTGGTTGGAGCCCGGCTTTCTTAAAAACGGACATATAAGAATCCACTATTTTTTTAGGAATAACTGCTATGGAGACGGCTTGCTCTTTTGATTCAGAGATTGTTTTTGGTAAATCTTGTCTGGGAAGTACAGGCTCAACTTGCTCCCAGTCAAAATAAACCTCTTCTAATCTTACAGGAAAATTGGGTTCAATCTGCCATTTGATTGTATTTTCAATCTCCTCTTTTTCCAATTTGGGTAGCCGAACGACTTTAATAAAGGCACTATCCTCAGGCAAAGAACAGGCAACATGTTTAGTTTTAATTTTTTCACCTTTTACATTCGTAATTGCTCTTTGAATAATATTTACTACTTCCTTTTCTTTTATAATTTCTCCTTTTTCAATAAATCCTGAGGGAATATCCTCTTTGCCCAGACTCGTTAAAATTAAACTAGAACCTCTCTTTTTAACCTGAGTTATTTTAATAGAAAGATTTGAAAGGTCTATTCCGAACATTAAATTTTTACTGGATAATAAAGCCATATTTTATAATTATAATAAATAAGAACTATTAATTCAAAATTTGTAATCTATAAATTTTTATTACCAGTTTTTAGTTGTAAGTTGCCTGCCCGCCAGTCGCCTTCGCTCCAAGCGATGGCAGGCGGGTAAGTTGTAAGTTGATTTTTAGTATGTCTCTTCCCAATGTTCTACTGTCACTACCGGAGAATAAATAGGATTTCCTATTGCCTCATTAACAATAGTATTGTCATAAGTAGTAAC
>Ga0210018_1002012_pt1 | contig 10415 bp, 8 predicted proteins | sample CryGeyCG2014_010_2_FD_183967 | JGI IMG/M metagenome (GOLD analysis project Ga0210018, IMG submission 183967) | Groundwater microbial communities from aquifer - Crystal Geyser CG09_land_8/20/14_0.10 (SPAdes) (version 2) | ecosystem: Environmental > Aquatic > Deep subsurface > Groundwater | place... | reverse complement strand
AATCTTGGCCAGAAAGAGGAAGTCGAAAGAGGGGTGGAATTGGGCGCGGTAAAATACCTGATAAAAGCCCACTACACACCGAGCGAAGTGGTAGAAGAGATTAAAGAAATATATGCCCCGTAATACAACCCCGTACAAGTTGCCTCCGGCAACTGTATCAGGGCTTCGTCCTTACGGACTTTGCTTCCAATTGCGGGGCATAATATAATTATTAAATCTGGAAGCGTAGCCCCGTATAATCCATTAAGGAGTTATACGGGGATGATATACAGGGTATGGCAAGGCCGATAAAACCAAGAAGAATATTTTGTGATCCGGATGTGCTTTATTTCAAACCGAGAGCGGTACCCTTATCCATGCTGGAAGAGGTTGATTTAAGTATGGATGAGCTGGAGGCGCTGCGGCTTTGCGATTTGGAAAATCTTGAGCAGACGGAAGCCGCAAAGAAAATGAAAGTTTCCCAGAGCACTCTCCAGCGAATTTTAACTTCGGCCCGGAAGAAAGTTGCTCTGGCCTTAGTAGAGGGGAAAGCCATAAAAATAAGTAAAATATAAAAGGTCGAATCATTCTTATTTAAAATTTTTAAAAATATGCCAATTGAAAACATATCAGAAGAAGCCCAATGGTTTTTAAAAACCCTCCAGACACTACAAGATGACTTTGCCGAGAGCATTGGCGCCCAGATTGTTACCACGGATAAAAACGGGGATTTGGTAACGAAAATGAGCGGGCAAATGAGAGTTTGCAGTGATTTTATCCAAAAGACGGAGAAAGGAAAAAAAGGATGCACAGATACTTACCATACTGCTCTTGGCTTGGTAAGGGAGATGAAGGAACCGGCTTTTATGGATTGTTTTGCGGGGTACGCTTCTTTATGGGTGCCGATTAAGGTTAACGGCGAGATCGTAGGTTCTATTACCGGTTGCGGAGGAAGATTTGACAGGGGAGAGAGCAGAGAAGAAATGGAGAAGAAGGCTAAAAAATTAGCCGACGATTTAGGGGTTGAAACGAGCGAAGAATATTTAAAAGAAGCAATTGATAAGGTGAAGGTTGTGACGGAGGAAGAAATGAAAAAAAGAGCCGAAAGGCTGTCAAAATTAGTGGGAATTCTGGTAGAGGAAACGGCCTTGAAGGAAGTCTTCGCTTAGCAGGAAGATTTTAAGAATAGGATTCCAGAGAATCGCCAAGCCGGCTTCGCCCGTAGGCGGGCTATGGCCGAGGGCGATTTTCTGTTATAATAACCAAAAGGTTCAAGACATAATAAAAACAGCAAACAAAAAAATGGGTATAGGATGGCGAAATCGAAAAAGACTTAATAAAAAAGCAAAAAAAAGAAAAAGGGGCAAAAAACAATAGCGCCTTTTCTTTATTTCTCATATTATGTTATCCTAAAGACAGAAGAGAGAGGTTTAATGCCTTATCCAAGGTTCATAGCAACGTGAAAATCAGAGAAAGCAAAAACCTCAGATATGACAAGGTCCCCTGGAGAGGACCTAGTGAAGGTTATGAAAGATTTGACCCCGAAAAATGCGTTCTCAAAAATTTTGACAGGGTGGACGATAAAATCATTCTCTTTTTCAAGAACGGAAGCCAAGCCGTGATTAGAGCGATCAGCATCGAAGGCGGGAGAGAAATTGACATTATCGAGGGCAGGCTGAATGATTTTATGGAAAGGAATTACGAAGAAATCTTAGAGATTAATATTTAAAAAGAATTGATGAGAAAATTAATTTCGATTAGTTTTTTTTTAATTTTTCTTCTCTTTTCGCCCGTTTTTGTTTACCCCGTTAGAGCCGATACGGCTTCTAATGGGGCTCAGGATAAAATTGAGATAAATTTATTTTACAGCCAGACCTGTCCGCACTGCGCGGCCGAAAGAGAATTCCTGAAAGATCTGCAGGGGAGGTATCCCGAGATTCAGATTAACCAGTACGAGGTAATATACGACCAGGGGAACCAAGAGCTTCTGAAAGATTTCTATCAAAGGTACCAGATGCCCAAAAATCTTCAGGGATTGGTGCCGGCCACTTTTACTCCGGAAAAATATTTTGTCGGTTTCAATCAGGAAATAGCGGAAGAGCTGGAGAGTTGTTTGGATCATTGTCTGAGGCCGGACAGGGAAGATATTTCCCTTATCAGCACCTCTCTGATAGAAAGAGATATTAAAATTCCCTTTCTGGGGGAAATAAAACTGAGCAGTTTGTCTTTCCCGGCAATGGCGGTCTTACTTGGTACGCTAGACGGGTTTAACGTTTGTTCCTTGGGGGCCTTGATATTGATTTTAAGCTTGGTTTTATCTCTCAATTCAAGGAGAAAAGTTCTGCTTTTTGGAGGGGTTTTCATTCTGACTACAGCCGTAGTTTACGGGCTTTTGATCGTCTTTTGGTATAAACTCTTTGAATTTATAGCCTCTTATCTGAAAATGATGGAAATTCTGATAGGGACGCTTGGTTTGGCGGGGGGAGTGTATTTTTTGAAGCAATTCATTGATTTGAGAAAGAAGGGGCCGACCTGCGATTCGGAAGTCGGCGGCAGCATAGTTTCCAAATTCTCAAACAAAGTGCAGAACCTTTTAAAAGAGTCATCCACTTCAAGATTCTTCCTTTTAATCGGCGCAATTTTTTCTTTCGCCCTTGTCATTACCGTCGTAGAATTTCCCTGTTCGGCAGTGGTGCCCGTGGCTTTTGCCGCCGTCTTGGCGGGAGCAGGACTGCCAACGTTTCATTATCTTTTATACATCGCCATTTTCGTCGCATTTTATTTGCTGGACGAAATAATTATTTTTCTCGTTGCCCTGTTTACCAGTAGGATTTGGCTGAGTTCGCCGAAATTCCTGAAATGGATAATTCTGGCGGAGGCGGTAATTCTGTTTTTCCTCGGATTTTATTATCTCTCTGGAATTTTAGGATGAGACGTGTAGAATAAAAAATAATATGTCTTATAAAGTAAACAAAGAAAAGTGTATTGGCTGCGGTCTTTGCGTTGCGGACTGTCCCGGTGGTACGGAAATGGATAAAGACGGCAAGGCCAAGGTTATAGACCAGACAAGTTGGAGAAGTGCGGCGGAGAAAGAGTGTGTCCCTATGGAGCCATGGAAAAGGAAGGGGGAAAATAGGGGTGTGGATAACTAATATTTTAAGAGGGTTTAATAAGGTTTGACCCTCCTTTTTTTTCAAGATAAAATGTAATAATCTATGCTGAAGATGAGGATAAAATTCTCATCGATTATTTTTCTCGCGACAGCGAGATAAATTTTCTCTGGATATGACTACAAATAAAATTACAAAAATCAAAAAAAGGGACGGCCAGGTCGTGGATTTCGACCAGAGCAAAATAACCAACGCCATTTTTAAAACGATTACCGCCACTAATCAGGGTGACGGTGTTCGGTCGAGGAAACTCTCGGACAGGGTGGTGCAAATTCTGAACAGAAGGTTCAAAAAAGACGAAATTCCGGATGTGGAACAGATCCAGGACATTGTCGAGGAAGTTTTAATTTTGGAAGGATTAGTAGATACGGCAAAGGCCTACATACTTTACAGAGAGCAGCGGAGAAAAATTAGGGAAGCGGTAACGATTTCCGAGGAAACAGTTGAAAGAATGGACCAATATTTGGAAAAACTGGACTGGGAAGTTCAGGAAAACGCCAACATGGCATTTTCCCTGCAGGGGTTGAATCATTATGCCGTTTCGCAAATCGTAAAAAAATATTGGCTCAACAAAATTTATCCCCAGGAAATTAGAGAAGCGAATGAATCAGGAGATTTTCACGTCCACAATTTGGATACTTTGGGCCCATACTGCGCCGGCTGGGATTTGTACGATTTATTATTGAAAGGCTTCGGCGGGGTTGCGGGAAAAGTTGAAACGAAACCCGCAAAACATTTCCGGGCGATTCTGGGACAGGCAGTAAATTTTCTTTACACCCTGCAGGGAGAAGTGGCGGGAGCAGTGGCTTTTTCAAACTTCGATACTTTGCTCGCTCCTTTCATCCGCTACGATAATTTGAATTATCAGCAGACAAAGCAAGCCCTGCAGGAATTCATGTTTAATATGTCCGTGCCTACCAGAGTCGGCTTTCAGAATCCTTTCAGCAACATAACTTTGGATTTGAAGCCCTCTCCTGTTTTTGCCAAACAGCCGGTCATTATCGGCGGCAAGCCCATGGATGAAACTTATGGGGAGTTTGAGGAGGAGATGAAAATTTTCAATAAAGCCTTGTACGAAGTGATGGTGGAGGGAGACGCAAAGCAGAGAGTGTTCACTTTCCCCATTCCCACAATCAATATTACCAAGGATTTCCCCTGGGATGATCCTAATTTCGACCATATTTTCGAAGCTTCCGCCAAATACGGCATAAATTACTTTGCCAATTACATAAATTCCGACATGAATCCTGCTGATGTGCGGTCTATGTGTCTGGATGGTAGAGAAGAGATTTTGGTAAGGAATTCAAAGAAAATTAAAAGAAACTCAATTAAAGAGATAGCTGAGAATTATAAAAAAGAAAATTTTGATAAAGAAGGGTGGGCAGACTGCAAGAAAGAGGGGAGTTTAGAGGTTTTGTCGTTAAACCCCCAAAAATTGAGACTAGAATGGTCGTTGGTAAAGCGGTTTTTAAAAATTGCCGACAGCCAGGGCGTGGAAATTGCCGCCGCAGATGGTAAAAAAGCAGTGTTTTCGTTAAAACATCCAGTATCTGTCTATACTCCGGAAGGAATCAGAATGAAATTTGCCAAAGATGTACAAAGTGGAGATTATCTTTTGACGCTTAAAAAAGCGAATGACAGTATTTTGTCAAAAGAATATCAGAAAATAGACAACCTTACTTTGAATGAGGATTTGGCGAAAATTTTGGGCTACTTTACTGCCGACGGTAATTATCTTTTTGAAAATAGAAAGGGTTATACGCATTACGGCGAGCCAAGAGGATTGCAATTTACTTTTAAAACAGGTGATGGGGAAAATCTTAAAGTAATTAAATTTTTGATTAAAAAAACCCTTGGTTTAAAAGGTAAAGAAAAACAAGACCCGCGATATAATACTTATTATCTTTATATCTACAATACAGAATTGGCGAGAAAATTATATAAAGCCGGATTTAAAAAATACGGAAGATTGCCGCAGATTCTATTTAATTCTCCGGCGAGCGTTATTAAAAATTTCTTGGATTTTTATTTCCTGGGAGATGGATATGCAAAACGGAAAGAAATTCATTTAAATGATTTAGAATTATCTCGGGATTTGGTTTTGTTGTTTTCTTTAATTGGGGAAGCGGTAACATATCGCTTGAGAAAAAGAAGCCAGGTAATTTATTTGCAGCATGCCAAATCAAAGGTAAAAAAAGGAAGCGGCTGGACAAATAATCCAATTTTAGCCCAAAGGGTTCCGGGCTGGATGGCTATTTCTACCGCAAAAGTCCCCGGTCTTGATAAATCAAGGATGGTGGGATTTGATGTTTTAAAGAAATATAATGCTTATACCAATGAAAGTTTAAAAATTCAAAACAGCGATATTTATTTAACAAGGGTAAAATCAACAAAAATCCAAAAATACAAACAGTTAAAAGAGTTTTATGACATCGAATTGGAAAAAAATCACCTTTTTGTCCACTCTTTGGGCCAGATTTCATTTAATTGCTGCAGATTGAGATTAGACCTAAAAGACCTCTATAACCGAGGCGGCGGGGGATTATTCGGCTCGGGAAGCAAGACCGGGAGCATCGGAGTAATAACTATAAACTTGCCCAGAATCGGATACACTTCCAAGACCAAGAAAGATTTTCTTGAAAGGCTGGGTAAGATGATGGACTTGGCCAAGGAGAGTCTGGAAATCAAGAGGAAGACGATTGAGAATTTCATTTCCAAGGGTCTTTACCCTTATTCCCGTTTCTATTTGTCGGACATCAAAAAAGCCAGAGGAGGATATTATGCCAATCACTTCGCCACCATAGGTTTGGTCGGTATGAATGAGGCCATCATGAATTTCCTTGGAGAAAACATTGCCTCAAGAAGGGGAAGAGTTTTCGCTTTGGAAGTTTTGGATTTCATGAGAAAAAAATTGGTGAAGTACCAGGAAGAAACAGGGAACATTTACAACTTAGAAGCCACGCCGGCAGAATCCACCGCTTACAGGCTCGCCCTGAAAGACAGGGAGCTGTATCCGGAAATTATAACTGCCGGCACGAAGAAAATTCCTTATTACACGAACTCCACCCAATTGCCGGTAAACTATACCAATGATATTTTTGAAGCCCTGAAGTTGCAGGATGAAATTCAATGCAAGTACAACGGCGGTTGTGTCGAGAAAGGAAACAAGGTTTTAACTGATAAGGGGCTTTTAATAATAGAGGATATTGTTGAGAATTTCGAGAGCTTAAAACCAATTAGAGCCGTAAGTTATAACGAAAAATTGGGAATCAGTGAATGGGATAAAATTTTAAAAGCAGTAAAAATTGATGTAAGAAAACATAATAAAATTAGAATAAAAGGAGAAAGAAATTTAGATATTACAACCTCTGACTGGCATCCATTTTTTGTTCTTGAGAAATTTAAACCAAATCCTGCCTGTCCGATTTGCGAAGAAAAAGTAAAGAACATAAAAGCATTCGCCACTCATATAAGATGGAATTCGGAATGTAAGGAAAAATATCAAGAATTTCCTAAATATCGCGTGGTGGAGAAAAGGGCGGACGAGTTAAAAATAGGCGATTATATTTTACAAAATTCCCATAACTTATATCCGGAAAAAGAAACGCAGTTGGACAATGATTTGATGTGGCTATTTGGTTTTTTCGTTGGCGATGGCTGTATTTCAAAATTTATTGATAATCGAGGAAACAATAAGTTAAAAAAATACAAGCTGCGTTTTTTCAGCGAACACCAAGAGGCATTAGATAAAGTAGCTAACATTTTGAATAAATATTTTAATTGCCGAGTGAAGGTAATTCAAAATGAAAAAAGAAGTAAATTACTAAAAGAGGTGTCAACTTCAAAAAAAGAAGTTTCAGATTTCTTTTTTAGATATGGTTTTCAAGCGGGTAAAAAAGTTTATGACGTATCCGTACCTCTAAAAATAAAAGAGAATTTCACAAGAGGTAATGTGCTCTCCTTTTTAGTTGGTTTGATGGATAGCGATGGTCATTTGAGTAAGAGGTACGGCGACTTGGAATATTCTACCGTTTCTTCAAAGTTGGCAGAAGATATTTTAGAAATTTGTTCATTAGCGGGAATAATGATAAGCAAAACAAGAAAACAAACTAAAAAAAATAATGAAGTTGATATTTGGCGATTAAGAATTCCTAAATATGAAATGATTAAATTAAAAAATCAATTAACAAACGCTGTTCATTTTCAGAGAATTAAGGAAAATCTCTCAAATAGAAGAAAACGTTATCTTCCAGTAGTTAGAGTGAAAGAAGTTTCTAAAGTTGACGTTAAAGATAATCAATTTTATGACTTAATGACGGAAAAAAATCACAATTATTTAGCTGGTAAAGATTGTTTAATTTTTATTCACAATACCGTTCTGCACTTATTCGCCGGAGAAAAAATCTCCGATACAGATACGCTTAAAAGCTTGATTAAAAAAGTTTTCGAGAACTTTCACCTGCCCTACGTTACCTTTACGCCGACTTTTTCAATTTGTCCGGTTCACGGCTACGTAGCCGGAGAGCATTTCTTTTGTCCCCAGTGCACGATAAAGCAGCCGTGCGAAGTCTATTCCAGAATCGTGGGATACTTGCGTCCCGTCCAGCAGTGGAACGAAGGAAAGCAAGAGGAATTCAAAGACAGAAAAGAATTTAAGTTGCCGAAGCTAACAGCTGTAAAGTGACAATGGAAATCGGAGGTTTGGAAAAATCTACTCTTATTGATTACCCTGGCCGCATTGCGGCCACTGTTTTTCTCTTGGGCTGTAATTTTCGCTGTCCCTTCTGCTACAGTTCGGAATTGGTTCTGCCGGAAAAGATGGCCGAGCAGCCCAAGATTGCAGAAAAAGCTTTCTTTGATTTTTTAAAAGAAAGGCAGGGGCTGCTTGAAGGAGTAGTAATTTGCGGGGGAGAGCCGACGATACATAAGGATTTGCCTGATTTTATAAAAAGAATAAAAGACTTGGGATTTTTGCTGAAGCTCGATACTAACGGCTCGAATCCCGAGATGTTGAGGGAGTTGATGCAGAAGGGGTTGGTTGATTACGTTGCCATGGACATAAAGGCGCCATTGGGCGCAAAATACGATCTGGCAACGGGAGTTAAAGTGGATTTGGACAAAATCAAAGAAAGCATAGAAATTATTAAGGGTTCAGGGGTTGATTATGAGTTCAGGAGCACCATAGTTCCTTCAATCCACAGCAAAGAAGACGTCATTCAGATGGCTAAGGATATTTCGCCGGCTAAAAAATATTATTTGCAGAATTTCAGGGGCGAGAAAACGATTGATCCCCGGTTTGAGGAGATCAAACCCTATGCAAAAGATTTTTTGCTGGAAATTCAGAAGGAGATTTCTTCGTTTTTCGAGATTTGCCAGGTGAGAGAGTAGAGAAATAGTACTCAAAGAGGCTAAAAGCCTCTTTTCGAGCTGTGCTTTTACATATATAGATAAATTTACGTATAAAGCTTGCCGTGCGATGAAAGCGAATCTTTCATCTTTCCCTCATTCCTCCTTTTATGAAGGAGGAATTTCGGACTTGACTTAAATTTATGCTTAATTTAAGCTGAATTAAGCTGTGCAAAACAAAGGTCGGATACAATATTTTAATAACAAGTATCGGAGAGGGGTCGGGAGAACCCTCCGGGTTTCCCGTGTAGGAAAAGATTAAAAACCGAGGGTTTTTAAAGAGTGAGCTTTAGCGAACGACCCAACTTTGTGATACCACTATACTATGGAAGGTTACTGTGTAAAATGTAAAGCAAAAAGAGAAATACAAAACTCCAAGGAAGTAGCTATGAAGGGAAAAGGCGGAGTAAAGCGCAGGGCAATGACCGGAACTTGTCCCAAATGCGGAACCAAGATGTTCAGGATTATGGGGAAAGCCTAATCTTTAGAATACAGCAAGAAAACCGCTGGAACGGCGGTTTTTTTGTACCCAAGATCCTGTTGAGGATTCGCCTCAACAACTCTATAATGGGAAGAATGAGGCGGCCAGTATTTCTTATTTTAGTAATTTTGTCCGGATTAAATATTTTTGCCTGGAGTATTGTTCACGATGCCAGCAATTCTGATTCTCTGGAAGTTATTTTTTTTGACGTAGGGCAGGGAGATGCCATATTTATCCAAACCCCCCACCAGGGTCTTGGTGGGGGGCACCAGATTCTCATAGACGGCGGACCCGATTCTGCTGTTTTGGAAAAACTGGGCAGAGAAATGCCTTTTTGGGACAGGACGATTGATTTGATTGTTCTGACCCATCCCGAACACGACCACATCGCCGGGCTGCTCGAAGTTCTGAAAAGATACGAGGTTAAAAATATTTTATGGACCGGGGTGGTCAGAGATACTGCTGAATTCCGGGAATGGGAGAAATTGACGGCAGAGGAGGAAGCAGAGATTATAATCGCAAAAAGCTTGTTGAGGATCGACCTCAACAATTCAAGCTTCAGCAATTCATATATAGACGTTTTATATCCGTTTGAGGATTTAAGCGGACAGGAAATCAAAAAAACGAATAATACTTCCCTGGTCGCAAAATTGGTTTGCGGGGAAAAGTCTTTTTTGCTTACCGGCGACATAGAAAAATCAGTGGAGAAAGAATTGCTTGAGAGCGGAGCGGATATCGACTCGGACGTATTGAAAGTCGCTCATCACGGAAGCAAGACTTCTTCGGCCGAGGAATTCGTTGAAAAAGTTTCTCCGGAAATTGCCGTCATTTCGGCAGGAAAAAATAATTCTTACGGCCACCCTCACGCTGAAACTTTGGCGACTTTGTCAAAATATGGTATAAATGTTTTGAGGACGGACGAATTAGGAGACGTAAAAATATTATGCGGTTCCCGGTCTTTAAAACTAAAATGAGGAAAAAAGGCGATGAGACTCGCGTCTTCGATTTGAACAATCCCAAGGAAAGAAGGGAATATTTTTATTTGAAAGCGGGCAAGGAAATTAAAAAGCTGAAAGAATATTTCAATAAAGGAAACAGTTTCGTGGCTTATCTTCTGGGCAAGAAGAATTCGGGGAAGGGGACTTACTCCAAAATGTTCGCCGAAATCGTTGACCCCAAAAAGATAGAGCACTTTTCCATAGGAGACATGATCAGGGGAATAGACAAGGAATTGAAAGACAAGAAAAAGCGGAAAGAACTGATTGAGTTTTTGAAAAAGAACTACCGCGGCTGGTATTCCCTGGAAAAGCTGGTTTCGTCCTTAGAGAAGCGCAGCACGAAAATCCTTCTGCCAACAGAGTTAATCCTTGTTCTGGTGA
>Ga0210018_1002010_pt1 | contig 10428 bp, 7 predicted proteins | sample CryGeyCG2014_010_2_FD_183967 | JGI IMG/M metagenome (GOLD analysis project Ga0210018, IMG submission 183967) | Groundwater microbial communities from aquifer - Crystal Geyser CG09_land_8/20/14_0.10 (SPAdes) (version 2) | ecosystem: Environmental > Aquatic > Deep subsurface > Groundwater | place... | reverse complement strand
TAAGATTCATTGTTAGATAGTATCTGTTATACTAAAAAGCAATTAAAATTTCTAGAGGTATGAAAAAGGAACTTCCTGATTTATCTAGATCTGCCATAGTGGTAGTCTCTCATATTTTTGCCAGTGGCCCGGCTCAGGCTTTAATTGAGTACTTAACAGAAAGTAACGTTACCAAAGAAGTTATCTTTATTGGTCATCCGCTCCTACCAGTGCCAGGTGAGCAAAGTATTTCGTTTTTATATCGTTACCTTGAGGGTAAAAAAGAGGAGATAAAAGAGAGGAAAAATTTCGGGCGAAGATTCTCTTTGCATTATTTAGAGAATTTTTTCACTACGATTTATTGGCTGTTAAAGAAAGATCAAAAAAGGGATATTTTTATCGGAGCAAATAATTTAAATGCCTTTGCAGGAATAATTCTCAAACTGCTGGGTAGAGTAAATAAGGTGATTTTCTATTGCGTTGACTATGCCCCCCGAAGATTTGAAAACCCGATTGTAAACTCTCTTTACCATTTCCTTGATAGATTGGCTGTTTATTTTGCCGATGAGATATGGAATTTATCACCAAGAATGGTGGAAGCAAGGGGGAAATATAAAAACCTTAAGATTGATCCACGGAAAAATAAAATTGTTCCGATGGGAATTTGGTTTTTTAAAATAAAAAGAGCCCCCTTTGATAAAGTGGAAAAACACTCTTTGGTCTTTATGGGTCATTTGATGAAGAGGAAGGGAGTGCAATTGGTTATCAAAGCAGTTCCTTTAATACTTAAGGAAATCCCTGATTTTAAGTTTTTGATTATTGGGAAGGGTGAATATGAAGGTGAGCTAAAACGATTGGTTAAAGGATTGTCATTGGGAAAGAGTGTAATTTTTACCGGTTATATTGCTGATCACGAAAAAATGGAGAGTATGCTGGCGAAATGTGCCGGTGCAGTTGCTCTATATGAGAAAGGTGATTTAGAGAGAAACTTTACTTACTACGCTGACCCCGGGAAGATTAAGGACTATTTGGGAGCGGGCTTGCCGGTGATTTTGACTGACGTACCGCCGAATGCCCGAGAAATAGAAAAGGCCGGTTGTGGAATTGTTATTAGCGAAGATAAAAACGAAATCGCCGCTGCGGTTGTTGAAATTATGAATAATGAGAGAAAATTAAAAGAATATCGTAGAAAAACTTTTCTTTATGTAAAGCAATTTGATTGGAATAAAATTTTTAATTCTGCTTTCGCGGAAGGTCTTTTGGAATAAAATGAGAGTTCTTTTGCTCCAGCCAAATTATGACGCCCATGTAATTCATCCTCCTTTGGGTTTAGGATATCTGGCTTCTTTTCTCCGACAAAAAGGTCATCAATCTTCAATTTTCGATGGGACTATAAAGAAATCTTCTGCGGAAGGTTTTGTACAAGCTGTGGCAGAATTTTCGCCTGATTTAGTGGGAATTTCGGTTTTAACTCGGGGTCACAATAAAGCAAAAGATATTATTTTGGCAATAAAGAAAAAATATCCAAAAGTACCAATCGTAATTGGTGGTTCTCAGGTTACTGCTGCCCCCAGCAGTGTTTTAGAAGACCTAAAAGCAGACTTTGGCGTTATAGGTGAAGGCGAGATTACCTTATGTGAATTGGTGACAGAAATTGAGAATAAAAGGGAAGATTTTAAAAAAATTGACGGACTGGCTTTTAGGAGGATTAAAGGCAAGATTTTTATTAATAGTCCAAGGAGCTTAATCAAAGATTTAGATTCGATTCCTTTTCCTGCCTGGGATTTAATGCCTCCGAAGGAATATCGAATTGTTCCGATTTTGGAACCAGGAAAGGCGTTTCCCATTGCTCCAATAATAACTAGCCGGGGGTGTCCATATAACTGTTCCTTTTGTGCTTCCAACGTGACCTGGAAGAGAAAAATCAGATTTCGTAGTCCAGAGAATGTCTTAGAGGAGATAGAGTTACTTAAAAACAACTTTGGGGTAAAAGAGATCCATTTTGCTGACGATAATTTCACCATGGATACAAAAAGAGCGGAAGAAATATGTGACCGTTTAATTGAAGAAAATATTAAACTGCCGTGGCAATGTCCTAATGGGGTCAGAATTGACAGATTGCCCCTTTCATTGTTAAGAAAAATGAAAAAGGCGGGCTGTTATGCTGTTGGCTTGGGAATTGAATCAGGGAATCAAAAAATATTAGATAAAAACAGCAAGAACCTGAACTTAAAGGTTGTTCCTCAAGTTTTGGAAGACTTACGAAAAGTCGGTATTGAATCATACGGTTTTTTTATTTTAGGATTACCGGGAGATACAAAACAAACAATAAATGAAACAATTGATTTTGCGCTCACAAATCCTTTTGACCGCGTTTGGTTTAATCTTTTTACTCCCTATCCCGGTTCTCCTGCGTTTAATAACTGGTTGGGGAGTCGACGGGTTGGTGATATCGATTGGGATAAACATGATTGCTTGACTGCGGTGGTAAGGCTAAGAGGCGTTTCTGGTAAAGAGCTGGAGAAATTGCAGAAAGTAGCCTTAAGGAAGTTTTATCTCAGACCCCGAAGTCTCTTTAAATTGCTGGTTCGTTTAAGGCCCAGAGAAGTCCTGACGCTGATTATGTCGAGGTTTTTTGGTAAGATTGGCAAACCATTGTTTATGTTGGCCCATAAGTTTACCAGAAGGTAAAAAGTTATGTGTGGAATTTGTGGAATTATTAACCTTGACCAAAACTTGGTTTTGGAAAAAGAGCTGCGATGTATGAACGGGACGTTAATTCATCGCGGTCCGGACGGGGAAGGATATTTTATCCTTAAGAATGTCGGCCTTGCCAGCCGCCGGTTATCTGTTATTGATTTAAAATCCGGCTCCCAGCCGATTCACAACGAAGACAAAGGTCTTTGGATTGTTTTTAACGGCGAAATATATAATTACCGGCAGCTTAAAAAAGAGCTTGTCCAAAAAGGCCACCGGTTTTATACCGAGTCGGATACGGAAGTTATTATCCATCTTTACGAAGAAGAAGGGGAAGCCTGTTTGAATAAACTTGACGGGATGTTTGCTCTGGCAATTTGGGATGAAAAAAAGAAGGAACTTTTACTCGCCCGCGATCCGATGGGAAAAAAGCCCCTTTATTGGGCACTCTTTGGAAGCAAGTTCGTTTTCGCCTCGGAACCTAAGGCGATTTTGGCCCTACCTGGTTTCAAAAGAATAATTGACAGGGATTCCCTGTCAAAATATTTTTTTTACGGCTATGTCCCATCTCCCAATACTATTTTTAAAGGAATAAAAAAGTTGTCTTCCGGCAGCTTCATGTATGTACGAAAGAACATTGCAGGAGAAGAGAAAAAATATTGGGAAATTGATTATTCCGGGAAATTTGATGAATTGGGCCCCGGAGAGATGAAAAACAAAGTTAAATCGCTTTTAAAAAAATCGGTTGAGAAGAGACTGGTTGCCGATGTTCCGGTCGGGGTTTTTTTAAGCGGAGGAATCGACTCGTCACTGGTGGCCGCCTTCATCCCCTCTAAAAAAGTCGAGGCTTTTACAATTGGTTTTGAAGATTCTTTTTTTGACGAATCGGTTTATGCCAAAATGGTTGCGGACCACTTGGGAATCAGGCAGAATATTAAGATTTTTTCTAACAGGGAAGTTTTTGGGATATTGCCGAAGGCTTTGGAACTTATGGATGAGCCAATGGCTGACCCCTCGATATTACCAACATATTTGCTGGCGGCGTTTACTAGACAGAAGGTAAAAGTCGCCCTTTCAGGTGACGGAGGAGACGAAAGTTTTGCCGGTTATCCTAAGTATTTGGCCCATTTTTTTTTACACAGGACAGGCTTTGAAAAACTTCCCTTTTGGCATGCTATAGCATCTCAAAAAGGAAGGGTTGGGAAACTTCTGGCTAATTCCTCGTTTCCCCTATACTTACGGAACCAATTTTGGATTAGTTCACTTTCTGCTGGGGAGATTAGAAAAATGACCGGTGTGAACCTTCGACTGGATGAATTGGAAAAGTACCATGAATTGTTTGATGGAAAAAATGCTCTTGACGAGGCCTTTTTCTTAGATCAAAAAATGACCTTGTCTGATCAAAATCTTGTCAAAGTGGACCGAGCCAGTATGGCCAATGGTTTGGAGATTCGTTGTCCATTTTTGGACAAAGCCCTAGTCGAATTTTCTGCGAAAATTCCTTACAAATCTAAAATCGGCAGATTTAAAACCAAGTCCCTTTTACGAGAAATTGCCAAAGACCTTCTCCCTAAAGAAATTATTAATCTTCCCAAGAAGGGTTTTGGTGTTCCTTTGAAAGAATGGTTGGGCAATGAACTTAAGCCATTAATAAATGAAAATCTATCTCTAAAGAAAATTAAAGAAGAAGGTATTTTGAACCCCGAAGTTGTTGGGAGAATATTGAAGAGAAAAAATCAGGATGCCATCTGGAAGCTTTTAGTTTTTGAGATTTGGAGAGAAAAATGGTTAAAAGGAAAATGAAAAATGAAGAATTTCTCTGCTGCCCCTATTGCCAAAAAAATCTTAAGTTAGATAGAAATTTCTTGGTCTGTGGGTCTTGTGGAAAAAAATATAAATTTAAGAACGGGATTTTTGATTTTGTTAATTCGAAGAAGTTGTCTGGTCAGGAATTAAAGCAATTAGACTATTTTAGCAAAGCAGAAAATGTAACCACGGCAGATTACTATTTGGAGGAATGGCAGAAAAGTTTTATCAGAAGGTTTTTAGAGAATTTTCCCGAAGTTAAAGGAAAAGTAATTTTAGACGCCGGAGTCGGTCAGGGGTATATGACTATTGAATTGGCAAAAATGGGCGCCAAAGTACTGGCCTGTGATTTATCTTTTTTAGCCCTTTTGCGTTTACAGAAAGTTGCAAAAAAAATAGAAGTGTTGGAAAATATTGTGTTTATTGCCTGCTCTTTAGAAAAACTGCCTGTTAAAAGCAAAATAGTTAATGGTATTATCTCAAATGCGGTTTTAGAGCATATTGCCGAGGAAGAGAAAGCGATAGGTGAACTTGTCCGGGTGGCCGGGAAAACTTCCGGGTTAATGATTACCGTTCCTTTAAAATATCGCTACAATAACCCGTTGTTTATTCCTTCTTTAATCTGGCAGGATAGAATGATCGGTCATTTAAGAAGGTATGACGGGAATGAACTTACAGAGAGGTTTAAAAAGTTCGGGTTTAGTGCTAAAAAAACATATTATTCAGGACATTTCCGAAAAGTAGTTTTTACCAAAATATTTTCACCGCTTTTTGGACTAGATAGTTTACTGCCGAAATTTGAAGCGATCGATTGTCGTAGCGAACAGCAAAAATATGGTGCGAGTAATATTTGTATATATTTAGAGAGACCATGAAGAAAGATGAAAAGCAGTATTAAAGTTTTATTATTAAATCCTTTCCTTGAAGTTTTTGAGGATGATCCAGCAGGAATAAACCCGGTTTTAGGATTGGCTTATTTGGCTTCTTTTTTAAGGAGCAAGAACATTGAAGTTAAAATTATTGATATTGCCGCCGAAGGTGCGGATTGTGTCAGAAAAATCGGCAAGAAGACGAGGTACGGACTGCCTGAGGAGCAAATAATAGAGAGAATTAAAGATTATAACCCGCAGATTATTGGAATTACTTGTCAATCAACTCTTCATGCTAATGAGGCTCACGAAACCGCAAGGTTGGCGAAGATGGCAAAAAAAGAATCCTTGCTGGTTATGGGAGGTGCACACCCTTCAGCTGTTCCGGGAGAAGTGCTGAATGACAAAAACATTGATGTGGTTGTTAGGGGTGAAGGCGAAATCACTTTTTGGGATGTAGTTAAAAAGTACTCAGAAAAGAGAGCTTTTGCTGATGTTAACGGAATATCTTTCCGCAAGAGTAACAAAATTGTTCACAATTCGTCAAGACCACTCTTAAGGAATTTGAATGACTTGCCATTTCCGGCCAGGGATTTGTTGCCGATGGAAAAATATTTACAGGAGTCAGAGAAAGGTACTAACTACAATATGAACGATCGAGTGATGACGATGATAACCTCCCGCGGTTGTCCGGGGAACTGTATTTACTGTGCCGTTCGAACTGTTTGGGGAAGAACCTGGCGTGGTCGGTCGCCGGAAAATGTGGTCGATGAGATAGAAAGTATCATCAAAGAATTCAAAATAAAAGAGTTTCATTTTTTAGATGACAGCATTGCCGTTGATAGGCAGAGATTAAAAGGAATTTGTGAAGAAATTATCAGAAGAAAACTTGATATCAAATGGACAACCCCCAATGGGATTGCGGTATGGATGTTGGATGAAAAATTACTCCTCAAAATGAGAAAAGCGGGATGTTATCGGTTAACTTTTGGGTTAGAATCAGGGAATAAGGAAATTTTGCAGAATTTTATTGGGAAAAATTACGACCATAATAAGGCGAGGGAAATGATCAAGTTTGCTTCCAAAATCGGCATGTGGACGATTGGGACCTTCATTATCGGGTTTCCGTATGAGACAAAGGAACAAATCGAGGATACAATAAATTACGCAATCTCAACCGATTTGGATTTTGCGGTGTTTTATATTGCCAACCCTTTTCCAGGAACTCCTCTGTGCGAAATATATTTAAAAGAAGGACTTTTGAAGAAAGATGAAATTTACAAAACTGTTCGCGGTTGTAAAACCAAAAACTTTTCTCATAAGGAGTTGATTGAAATTCAGCAACAGGCTACCTCTGAATTTTTAAAAAGCCGATTTAGTAAACTCTGTTTGGTACTGAGAAAACTGCGGTCTGTAGAAGGTGTTTGGTATTTGTTAAGATTAGGAATGAAAATTATTAAGTTGTTTGACACCGGACGTCTGAAAAATAAAGGAATTGCTGCTTTATGGAAATAGAAGAGAACAAAATAATTAACCTCTACTTCAAGATTTTTCCTGAAATTATAATGCACAACCATACTTATCGGTTGAAGCGTTTTGTTAAAGAAGTCAGCGGAAAATATTGCGAAAAAGGAAGGAAGATAATTGATATAGGCGCCGGTATTTGCCAGTATGAAAATTACTTTAAAAATCTTAAGTATTTTTCTCAGGATATTGAAAATAATCCGCAAAAATCAATTGACTATATTGGGAACATTGAAACTTTACCGAGCGATAGTTTCGATTATATTTTGTGCACGCAAGTTTTGGAGCATTTAGAAGATCCAAATTTAGCCTTCAAGAATTTTCACCGGATATTAAAAAAAAATGGAAAAGTTTTTTTGACAACTATTATGACTTTTGAAGCGCATTCAATTCCTAATGACTATTTCAGATTTACTCAATATGGATTAAGGTATCTTGCAAAGCAAAACGGTTTTCGGGTTATAAAAATAAATCCTCAAGGCGGGAGGTTTCTTGTTTTAGCTAAAGAATTGCAAGTTCTGTGGCCCCGATTAATTAAAAAGAAAGAAATAATCTGGCTCTATTATCTGGTTTTTTCTTTGCCGTTGTTTATTTTTAGTTTAATCTTGTTTTTGCTTGACTTTTTAGATAAAGATAAGAATCTGACGCTTAATTATGAATGTATTTTCAGCAAAGTTACGAAATGAAAGCTAAAAGATTTAATTACGAAAATAAGCAATATTTGGAAAGACTGGAGAAATCCGGGGATAAAATATATTCTAAATATTTATTTTACATAAAAAAACTGCTTTCCAACAAAAAAGAATCATTTTTAGATGTCGGTTGTGGAGGGGGTCAAGTTCTTAAAATATTATCAAATGAGGGATATGCCAATGTTTATGGTTGTGAAGTTTCTTCTTTATTTTTAAAAGCGGCGGTCAAAAAAGGTTTAAAAAATTTAACTTTCTTTAAAGGGGAAAATCTTCCATATAAGGATAATTTTTTTGGCGTTGTTGGCTCTTTTACCGTTCTTGAACATGTTGAAAATCCAGTTGTTTCCTTAACCGAACAAATTAGAGTCACAAAACCCGGAGGGTATATTATTGTTATGTGTCCGAATTTTCTTAACTTTATTTTTCCTACATCCTATCGAAAACAAAACAAATTTTGTAAAAGACTGATTAATATTCCGAAAATCTTAAAGAAACTCCTTTCTGACGAATATACTTTTGGAAAAATGGAATTAATTGTCAGAAAAGATTTTCAATCTGATGACGATGCGGTTAGCTTCACTAATTTAATTGATATTGAAAGATTTTTTTCACACAGCGGTTGCCAAATTGTTTTTTCAAGCGGATTTTCGATCTGCAATAATTTTGTTGCCCGATTAATTGAATCAGCTCCTATTATTAGATACTATCTGCCTTCCTGTTTTTTAGTTGCCAAGAAAAAAGTAAAAAATATATAATAAAAAAAGTGAACATTAAAGGATTAAGGAATTTTTTCAAAAAGGAAATTGTCGTCGATATCATTATTTTTCTTCTTTTAGGTCTGCTTTCTCTTTCTTGGTTTAGAGGGAACAACTTGATTAATGGTGGAGATTTTGGCATGCCCTTTGACTGGATAAAATATTTCAAGGACATGTTCTCTGTTTGGATGGAGGCTTATGGAGATGCTGCTCCCCGCGGCGTTGCCCAAATCTTTCCTTATGCTACTTTTGGGGCACTAATGCAGACTTTGGGTTTTTCTTTGGTTTTCATCGAAAAAGTTTTTTTCTACTTTTGGTTTGTAGGCGGCGGTCTTTCTATGTACTTTTTATGTTCGGTTTTAGGAATGAAAAGACTGGGTAGGTTAGCTGCTTCCATCTTTTTTATGCTCAACCCTTTTTCCTTGATTGTTATTTGGCGGGTTTCTCACGGTGGAATTCAAATGCCTTACAGCTTTACTCCTTTGGTTTTAGGACTGTTTATTTATGGTTTTAAAAAGAAACTTGGCCTAAAATATATCTTTCTTGCTTGTCTAATTTGGCTTTTGACAACAGTTAGTGCTTACGCAAACCCAAGAATGGTCGTTATTCATTGGCTTTTAATATTTTTCTATTTTTTATCTGCAATTTTATATCAGCCCCAAGAAAGATCTTTTATTTTTAAGTTTAGTTTGAAATTTTTGTTAGTCTGGCTGGGCCTTAACTTTTATTGGCTTTTTCCTTTTATTTATTCCATTACTGAATCTATAACTGGAGCCCATTCTCCTTTTTTAATGAGCGATATTGATACCTTAAAGTTAACCAGCGTCAAAATAATTGATTCAATCAGAATGTTGGGTTATTGGGCTCTTCACTCCGGTTATAAAGGGGACCCGTATCATCCATATGAAGCTTATTACCGCTCGTTTTTAGTATTGGCGATATCTTGGTTAATCCCGATTTTGGTCTTTTTGGGATTATTAAACAAAGACGGCCGGAAAAAACCGCTTTTTTTCTTTTTTATAATTAATATTTTTTTTGGAATCATTGGCATGGCTGGTCCCAACTCTCCTTTTGGCGGAATTTTAATGGGTCTTTATAAGGCTTTTCCGGTTTTGGCTTTACTGACTAGATTTACTTTTCTTTCCTTTGGTATTTCTACGTTTACAATTTTTGCCGTTCTTTTAGGTTTTGGTATTCTCTTTATTTTTGAAAAAGGAGAAAGATTTTTCAAAAAATTAATCTATTTGCCGATTATTACTGTATTTATTCTCTTGTTAGTTGTTTTAGTTTGGCCTTTTTGGACTGGCGATGTTGTTAGCAAAAAGGGAAAGATAATTCCTTCGGAAAGAGTAAAAATCCCTGATTATTGGTGGGAGGCTAAAAAATGGTTTGCTGAACAAAAAGGTTTTTATAGGATTTTTCCTTTACCAATGACTAAAGTTTACAATATGCCATACAATTGGGAAGAAGGCTATTCCGGTGGTGATCCGATCCGTTGGATTAGTAAAAATCCGGTGATTTTTGCCAATACAGGAGATTCTTATAAAATTCCCGAATTAATCGGAAAAATTATTGAAGAAGACAGAAATTTTAGTGAGGCGGGTAAACTTTTAGGACTTATTAATGTAAAGTATGTCCTTAATCGAAAAGATGTTAAATTTGATTTTATTGCCGGCCATGGTGGTTGGTTTGCCCATACTCCGGAAAAAATTGAGAAATTTCTTAATAATCAAAAAGATCTTAAGCTGGTAAAAACTTTCGGCCCTTGGGATGTTTATGAAGTAGCAGAAAAAGATATTCTTCCCAGAATCTACGCTAGCCAAAAAATAATTGGTATTGACGGCGAAGCAGAAGGACTGGCGGACTTAGAACCATTGATAAACTTAGATAAAGAAAAGTTTGCCTTTTTTTCAGATAAAACTAATAATGTTGAAAAAAATATTGAACAAAGATTTGTTTGGAAAAGACCCTTGCAAGATCAAGGGTCCAAAAACGGTTTAATCGAGGCCAATTATAAATTTGATATTAAAACTTCGGGAGAATATGAAATTTTACTTAAAAATGACAATCTTTGGCAATATTATCAAGAAGTTAAATCTATTACCG
>Ga0210018_1002004_pt1 | contig 10442 bp, 15 predicted proteins | sample CryGeyCG2014_010_2_FD_183967 | JGI IMG/M metagenome (GOLD analysis project Ga0210018, IMG submission 183967) | Groundwater microbial communities from aquifer - Crystal Geyser CG09_land_8/20/14_0.10 (SPAdes) (version 2) | ecosystem: Environmental > Aquatic > Deep subsurface > Groundwater | place... | reverse complement strand
TTCGCAGTGATGAATACCAGAATCTCGAGGGGGCACCACAGGAAAAAGAAGCAAATCCAATGCTTGGAATGCATGGAATAAGATTTGGATTAAAACATCCGGAAATTTTGAAAGCAGAAATAAATGCACTAAAGAAAGTCGCAGAAAAGGGTAAAAAAATAGGGCTGTTGCTCCCACAAGTAATTTCAGTAGAAGAAGTCCAGCAAGTAAAAAAAATATTAAAAGAAATAAATTTTGCCGACGCTAAAATCGGTGTTATGATAGAAACACCGGCAGCAGTTCAGATAATAAAAGAACTTTGTGAAGAAAAAATTGATTTTATCTCTTTCGGGACAAACGATCTCACACAATATATGCTTGCAATTGACAGGGGAAATGAAGAGGTTCAGCATATTTACAATGAATTGCATCCAGCAATACTTTATCAAATTGAATTCGTAATAAGGGTTTGCAAAAGAAACAATGTTGAGACAAGCATATGCGGGCAGGCAGGAAGCAGAAAAGAAATGGTAAAATTCCTCGTCGAGAAAAATATTGATTCAATAAGCACGAACGCAGATATGGCAAAAGAGATATCTGATTATGTCGCTGAACTTGAAGGTGTTCCAGTTGAAAAACAGGCAATTAAAGAGGAAAAAATTCAGGAAAAAATAATTCCTCCATTCACAGAAAAGGAAAATGAAGAAAAAAATCAAAAAGCCAAAATTTCTGAACAAGAACTATCAGAGCAAAAAAATGGAATAAAAGAAAAAGAAAATCAGGAAAATAATAAATCTAATGAAGAAGAACCAGAATTCAAAACAGAAGAAGAAATAAAAAAAGAAAACGAACTTGATATTTATTAATTCAAATAAAAAGATTATACAAAACCAAAAAATCAAAATTTATAAACCTATAAATACTCACTAAATTATGCCAAAAAAAGTTGTGAAAAAAATAAATCCAGTAAAAAATCCTTCTAGCCCAACAAAAAATAATCCAACAGAAAACATTAAAAAAATAATTCCTATAAAAAAAGAAGTGGCAGAAAAATTAGATAAAAAATCAGTAACCACGCCGTTAAAAAAAACAACAAAAGAAAATATATCTTCTCCTCTTAATCTGGAAAAAACACTTGTGGAAAATTTTGTTGGATTGCAAAAAGTTATGACAAATCTTGCAATAAAACTCGACGGACTTTCAAATCAAATATCCCGCTTATTAAATTTATTTGAAATCTCTGCAAAAACTCTTGCTGAAAAAGGTAGTGCTCAACAAATAGGGATAAATGAAAAGAGAATTCTAGAAAAAATAGATAATCTTGTTGATCAAAATAGGACAATTGCAAGAGGTGTTTCGCTTTTGCATGAAAATCCCTCGCAACAATCTTCTGCTCCTCGACAACAACCCCAAAAAGTTCAAGCAATACAAAAAAATTTTGGAGAAAGCAATAATCAATATCAAAGATCTATTTCTTCAAGACAAGCCCCATTTAATACAACCCAAGAGATTTAGAATGTTAAACCAAAAATCTTCTGAATTCAATGAATATTTCTTACTGAGTTTTACAGAAGAAATTTTAAAAAATTTAATAAAAACATCAACGAAATTTCCAGTACAATTCATAAAAAACCCCCAAGAAAATCGGTTTTATAATCCAATAAAAACAAATCAGAAACAACCATTGAAAAAAATTCAATTTCAAACTTCCCCTGTAGGGCAATTACAAAAAAGCGAATTTCAAAAATCACAGTTTAAAAAATCCACAAAACCGATTTTTAAGAAGATAAAACCTCTTTTCAAAAGAAAACCAATTCAAAGAGGAAATTTAAATATTCCAGAACCGCGACTTCCAGAACATCTTCAATATATAAGGCCAATCCCTGAAGAAGCATTAATAGAACTCGGAAAGATAATCCCCCTAATAAAAGACCCAGCAATAAGAATAATTGAATGTAACGGACCAGATGAAAAAATAATTGTAAAAGGAGCGATAGGCGTTAAACCAACAGCAATCATACTTCGGGAAGATGAAATAAAAGAGATAATAGAAGAGTTCTCAAAAAAATCAAAAATACCTGTTCACGACGGAATTTATCGTGTGGCTGTCGGACGCCTTGTTCTTTCAGCAATTGTTTCAACAGTTATTCCTCCAAAATTTATCATTGAAAAAATGAAATATCCCCAGCAAATAAAACAGGGATTTCCAGTAAACAGAGATAACAATGCAAGATAAAATAACTGCTGAAAAACTAAAAAAATATTTTAAACTGACAAGCAAAGCATTGGATATCACAAAAAAATCCATTAAAAAAAATAAAGCAAAACAAGCAAAAGAAATTTTTGAAATGGCTGGGAATTATTTATCAGATGCGAAATATTTTGAAAATAAAAAAGATTTTGTCAATGCATTTGCTGCACTAAATTATGCACACGGATGGCTCGACGCTGGAGTTCGGTTGGATGTTTTTGATGTTAGGGATAATAAGTTGTTTACGATTAAGTAAATTTAAATATTAGTATTACCTCTTATAAAATGAAAAAAAAGGTGATTGTAATTTCTCTCGGAGGAAGTTTGATAATTCCAAAAGATATTAATATGAAATTTTTGAGGGAATTCAAAAAAATAATTTTAAAACACACGAATAAAAATAAATTTGTAATTGTCTGCGGAGGCGGAAGTACAGCCAGAGAATATATTAATGGTTTAGAAAATGAAAAACTTTCAAAAAAAAGATTTCATCAGGGGCTTTTGGGAATTGCATCAACGAGATTAAATGCAAGATTTATGACTTATTTTTTTGGAAATGATGCAAACAAAGGAATTCCTCATGACATGAAAGAAATAAAAAATATGCTGAGAATCTATGATATTATTTTTTGCGGGGCTTTGAGATATACCGGGGACGAAACATCAGACAGTACTTCTGCAAAACTCGCAAATTTTTTTGAAACAGAATTCATAAATTTAACAAATGTCGACGGGCTTTTTAATAAGAATCCTCTAAAAAACAAAAATGCAAAATTTATACCAAAAATAACTTGGGAAGATTTTGATAAAATTGCAAACAAAATAAAATTCAAACCAGGACAGCATTTTGTCCTTGACCAAAAAGCATCAAAAATCATAAAAGAAAATAAAATTTCTACGTATATACTCGGGGCCAGTCTTAATAATTTGAATCATCTTCTTAATGGAAAAAAATTTAAGGGAACGACTATTATTGGGAGCTGAATGGAATCCATAATTATCTCAGAACCAACTTTTGAAAAAGCACGAAAACAAATTTTAGAGAACAAAGACAAAAAAATAGTTTTCACCAGCGACGATGATGAATTAAACAGAAAAATCATTGAAAAAATTCCAGTTAATATTCTTTTGATTAATCAGGCAGGAAGAAAAGATTTTCAGAAACAGAGGAATTCCGGGTTTAATCAGATTCTTGCAAAAATTGCTAAAAAAAATAATATTACATTAGGAATAAATCTCGACGAGATAATAGAATCAAAAGAAAAAACAAAAGCACAAATCCTCGCGCGCGTTCAACAAAATATAAAACTCTGCAATAAAAATAAATTGCAAATGGCTTTTGTATCTAAAAAATATAAAAGGAATTTATATGATTTAAAAGCACTCGGCTCTGTTCTTGGAATGCCAACATTAATGATAAAGAGTCTGCAAACATTTTTTAACTAAAAAGAGTTTATTCTAAATGGATTTCCAAAAACTAAACGAATCATTGAGCCCGAACGAAAGAAAAATTCTTCCTTATCTAGAAGAAAATATAAATGACATTTGTAAAAAATCAAATCTGGATAAAATATCTGTAAATCGTGCACTGGAATATCTTCAAAACAAAAAAATAATAAATATTATTTCCAATAAAAAAAAGGTAATTGAACTCGGAATAAATGGTGCACTTTACAAAAAAAAGGGGCTTCCAGAACGGCGACTTCTCCATCTTCTCGACGAGAAAAGAATAATCTCTTTGAAAGAAACTCAAAAACAAAGCAAACTTTCAAATGATGAATTCAAGGTTTCAATTGGGGTATTGAAAAATAAAGCATTGATTGAGTTGAAAAGAGGAAATATAATTCTTAACGCAAGTAAGGAAGAACTTGTAAAAAAAACATTAGAAGAATTATTTTTAGACAATCTCCCAATTGAATATAATTCCTTAACTCCTGAACAAATTCACGCCCTGAAAAATCTTCAAAAACGAAAAGACATTGTACAAATAAAAGAAAAAAAAGAGATTTCCATTGAACCAACAGAGTTGGGAAAAGAATTAATAAAATCAAAATTAAAAAATATAGAATTAATAGAACAGATAACTCCTGAACTTTTAAAAGATGAAAAATTATGGAAAGGGAAAAAATTCCGTCGGTATGATGTTACTTCTCCTGTTCCGGAAATTTTTTATGGAAAAAGACATTTTGTAAATCAGGCAATTGATTATGGAAGAAAAATCTGGACAGAAATGGGTTTTAAAGAGATGAAAGGAAATCTTGTTCAAAGTTCTTTCTGGAATTTCGACGCACTTTTCACAGCACAAGACCATCCTGTTCGTGAAATGCAGGATACTTTTTTTATTGACAAAAAAACTTCTCTTCCAGAAAAAGAAATTGTCGAAGCTGTAAAAAAATCCCATGAACAAGGGGTTGATAAGAGCAAAGGCTGGAATTATGTATGGAGCGAGGAAGAAGCAAAAAAACTTGTTCTAAGGACCCATACAACATGCTTGTCTGCCCAAACACTTGCAAAAATAAAAAAACAAAAACTCCCTCAAAAATTCTTTAATATAGGAAAATGTTTCAGAAATGAAACAGTTGACTGGTCGCATGGATTTGAATTTAATCAAACAGACGGAATCGTCGTCGACAAAAATGCAAACTTCAGGCATCTTTTAGGTTATCTGAAACAATTTTTTAATAAAATGGGGTTTGAAAAAATAAGATTCAATCCTGCTTATTTTCCTTACACAGAACCATCAGTAGAAATTAATGTCTGGCACCCTGAAAAAAAATGCTGGCTTGAACTTGGCGGGGCAGGAATGTTTCGTCCAGAAGTTACAATTCCTCTTTTAGGAGAACATATTCCTGTTCTTGCATGGGGCCCTGGTTTTGACAGAACTCTAATGGATTATTATGAAATAAAAGATTTGCGGGAACTTTATAAAAATAATTTAACTCAATTAAGAAAAATAAAACAATGGATAAAATAAAATGGCAAACATAAAAATTTCACGAAAACTTTTTGAAAAAGAAATTGGAAAACTCGACGAGAAAATGCAGGATAGAATTGCAATGTTCGGAACTCCGTTGGAAAATTTTGACAATAATGAAATAGAACTTGAAATTTTTCCAAACCGCCCGGACATGCTTTCATATCAGGGGTTTAAGAGAAGTTTTCTCGCTTTTCTCGGAAAGAAAAAAGGACTAAAAAAATATAATTTAAAAAAACCAGAAAAAGATTTCAAAATTATAATTGATTCTTCTGTAAAAAACATCCGTCCCTATACTGCCTGTGCAATTGTAAAAGGATTAAAATTCGACGACGAAAAAATAAGAGAATTAATTGACATTCAGGAAAAACTTCATTTAACTCTCGGAAGAAAAAGAAAAAAATTCGGAATAGGTATTTATCCTCTTGAAAAAATAAAGATCCCAATCACATACAAAGCAATGGAACCTGATAAAATAAAATTTATTCCTCTTGAATCAGAAAGAGAAATGTCTGGATTGGAAATTCTTCAAAGACACCCGACAGGAAAGGACTACGCGCATCTTCTTGCAGGAAAAGCAAATTTCCCGATTTTCATCGACGATGATAAACAAATAATGAGCATGCCTCCAATAATAAATTCAAAACTAACCGGAAAAATAACAAACAATACAAGAGATGTTTTTATTGAATGCTCTGGTTTTGATTTTGAACTTCTGAAAAAGTGCCTTAACATAATTGTAACTTGTCTGGCAGATATGGGCGGAAAAGTGTATCAAATGGAATTAAAATACAGTAAAAAAGAAATCACTCCTGATCTTACTTCTGAAAAGATGAAACTTTCAATTGAAAATGCAGAAAAAACTCTTGGAATAAATCTTACAGAAAAGCAGGTAAAAATATTATTAGAGAAAATGGGATATAATTATAATAAAGGCGAAGTGGAAATTCCTGCCTGGCGCACAGATATTCTTCACGAAATTGACTTAATTGAAGATATTGCAATTGCATATGGTTATGAAAATTTTGAACCAGAAATTCCAAAAGTAGCGACGATAGGAGAAGAATCCCGCGAGGAAATTTTCAAGAGAAAAATTTCAGAAATTCTCATAGGGCTCGGACTTTTAGAAACATCAAGTTATCATCTGACAACAAAAAGAGACCAATTTGAAGATATGGGAATTGCAGAACCAAAAACAATTCTTGAAGTTGAAAATTCAAAAACAGATTATAAAATTTTAAGACAAAATCTTTCACATATTTTAATGAGGATACTCTCTGAAAACAAGGATTGTGAATATCCCCAGAAAATTTTTGAAATAGGAAGAACATTTGAATTAAAAAACGAGGAAATAATTGAAAAGGAAAATCTTGCCTGTGCAATTGCTCCTGGAAATTTTACTGAACAAAAACAGATTTTAAATACCTTTTTCAAAGCAATAAATTTAGAGATGAAAATAGAAGAAACAAAAGAAGTGCATCCTTATTTTATCGACGGCAGATGTGCTGACATTTTTCTTGAAGAAAAATTAATTGGAAAAATAGGAGAAATACATCCGAGAATTTTAAAAAACTGGAAAATCAAAATGCCTGTCGCACTTTTTGAAATTCGGTTAGAGAATATTTTTAAGAAATTAAAAAAATCTGATTAAAAATTGGAAATTAAATATTAAGTGTTTTTTATAAGCCTCGAGCGGGACTTGAACCCGCGACCTCATCGTTACCAACGATGTGCTCTGCCAAAGCTGAGCTATCGAGGCATTAATAATCTAGAATTCTCTATACTTAAAAATTATTTCTTTTTTAAAATCCTTAGAAAAAAGATAACTAAAAAAATAATAAAAAAAGCCAGAACTAATGAACCAAAAAGAATCATTGCAAAATAAAAAATATCATTCAATACTCCTGTTCCAGTAGAATAATAAAGAACAAGGGAAACAGCAAATAAAATAAAGAACGTTAGGAGATTCTTATTCACAATATTTTTCCTTTTATTAATATTTATATTTCTTGTAGAATTTTTCTTCACCTTTTTTTTAACCATAATATACTAATGAATATGACTTTTTAAATATTTTCAAGAAATCAATTTATTTTTTTGAGCTATTCTCTTCTGCTTCTGAAGATTCCCAATTTTGATTGACTGCATAAGAAGTTAATGACTTAAAATTATCATACACTCCTCCCAACCAGGATAAACCAATTTTGGATGCTGAAGTCAAACCAGAAATACTCCAATAATTAATATCTTTATCTTTTAAACCAACATAACCAAAAAGTATCAGAGCAATTAAAAAAACAGCAAATAATTTATGTCTAAGTCCTTTTATTTCAATAAGTATCCAGATGGCTGCGATTAAACCCACGATAACAAAAAACATCAACCCGATTTCCATATAAAAATAAACATTAGGAGTATAAAAATATTGCTAATAGCCCTGCCAGTGCTCGCACCCACGCTCGTTTTTTATTGTGATGCGATTACTCGTGTAAATGCTCGTCGTGGGTCGCTTCGCTCTCCGTTGTCCGAAATTTCAGTTTCGAACAAAACCTTCAGGTTCTCATTTTATTAAACTAAGAATTCTAATAGCCCTGCCAGGATTCGAACCTGGGTCACCAGATCCAGAGTCTGATATACTTGACCGCTGTACTACAGGGCTTTAAAGAATGATTCAAAAGGAGTATTAAAAATTTACTAATCAACAAATTTAAATAATCTATATTCCTTATTAAAAATGGAAGAAAACCAACAAGAAATTGCTGGAAAAGAAATTGGCACTGTGTCAAGTTATTTTAGCCATGTTGGCGTCGCTGCTATAAAACTTTCAGGCAAACTGAAAGCAGGGGACAAGGTAAGAATAAGAGGAAATACAACGGATTTTGAAACATCAGTTGGAGAAATCCAAATTGAAAGAAAACCCGTAAAGAATGCAAAAGCAGGCGACCATATTGGAATAAAAGTTCCTGACAAAGTTAGACCAAATGATCGGGTATTCTTAATTGAATAAACAAACTTATAAAATAATTTTTCTTAAATTTTTATAGTTAGCAATAGCCCGATAGTTCAAAACAACTCTGTGAGTTTTCATTCGTCTGAAATTCCGGTTTCGAACAAGAGACCAAGAATGCCTGTTCCCAATCTCACTCACATCAAGGGCGACAGGTTAGTTCGTGAAATTGCTCACCCTCTCAAAGAGTGCGTCATTCTAAAAATTTAAAAGTATCAGAATATAAAATTTAATAGCCCCGATAGTTCAGAGGCCAAGAATGCCGCCCTCTCAAAACATAACTAAAAATAATGAAAAAATTCAAATATTTTTAGAAAGGAGAGGTGATGAAATCTCGGTGAGAGAGGAAATCTAGCGTCTCAACGCAACCACTCTTGAAAAAAGTTCATGGAACTTTTCACACACAGAAATTCTGTGTATGGAGATAGGCGGTGACCCGAGTTCGAATCTCGGTCGGGGCGTCCCTGATTTTTGTCAATTTCTAGGGGCGTTGGAAGATTATAATAAAAATTCCGTCGGTGATTTGAGTGTTTATCGTCGGGATTTGTTAGTAGTGCTGAAAAACCAAATGTTGCAGGGATAAATGATGGGCAAGAATCTCTTGATAAATTATGTAAATGGAGTAAAGAAAAAAATGAGTGGATGTGGAGGATTAGATTTATTGCCGAGAGAACTTCAACCTGCATTTTGGAGAGATTATATAGATGAACAAGCAAAAGAAGAAAATGAGAAAAAAGAATATGGTGCATATACAAGAATAACTAATAAAGTCTGGAAAGATAATCGCACTGCAGAAATAATTTACCTTGAAGATTAATTGTATTGAAATATTTAAAAACACTTTATTCTTATTTTATTTATGAAGAAAAAAAAGAGTGATTTCAATTTTTCAAATATCTATTTTAATGATGGGCTTTTTTGCCTTCTCTGTAATCTTCTCCTCTGAAATTAGTGCAACTACAAATTTCCTAATTCCTATTTCTTCAAGTGATACTATAAAATCTATTGATAATAAAATTAAAAGTTTAAAAGATTCTATAAGTTCTATTAAGAACAACCAAGATTATTTTAAAGAGGGTAAATTTGATATAAATAAATTAAAAAATAATGAAAACAAATTCGCTGAATATAATAATTTTAAAAATGAACTAAATGCTTATGAATCACTTGCAAAACATCCAACAGGCTCAAAATCAGGCGACTGGCTTTTGGAAAAAGGTTGGGTTGATACTGCTGGAACTGCGAATTTTGTCGGGCATATTGCTGACGGATTATTTTGGACAATAACTGTTGTAGCAGCAATTCAATTTATTGGGGGTTTGTTGATACAGAAGGAAAAGTTACAAGTGCTTTGTCATCAGCGTCGTTTGGAGGAATAATGGCTGGAAAAAGTGTTTAAGAAAATTATTTAAAGAAAATTATATTATTCTTATTATGGAAAATAAAGAAATAAAAAATATAAAAAAGAAAATAGTTCCTCTTCTTAAAAAGAATAAAGTTAAGAAAGCGGGAATTTTTGGAAGTTACGCTCGAGGAGAAAATAAAGAGAATAGTGATATTGATTTTCTAATTGAAATAACAAATAAAAATTTTAGTTTGCTTGATTTGGTGAAATTAAAAATCCTCATGGAAAAAATTTTAAAGAAAAAAGTTGATTTAATTGAATATTCGACTATACATCCAATGATAAAAAAAAATGCCCTGAAAGAGGAGGTAAGAATTTTATGAATGATTTACTTTATTTATCAAATATTATTGAATCAATAAAATTGATCGGGCAGTATATAAAAAATAAAAAAATTAATGATATAAAAAATTCAACAATTTTGAGGGATGCTATTTGTAAAAGATTAGAAGAAATAGGAGAAAATATAAGAAAAATATCTCTGAAAACAAAAAAAGATTATCCAAAAGTTGATTGGGTTGCATTTGTTGAAACGAGAAATTTTCTAACGCATGTTTATCAAATGATTAATGTCCATAAACTTTGGGAAATTTTAAGGAAAGATATTCCAACTTTAAAAAAACAAATTGAGAAAATAATTGAAGATGCTAAATGAAATCTGGTTTGAAGAAATTGAATTTACCGACGGAGAGTAATAGTTGAAAGTGTTTTCTCGTCGCTGAAAAGAAAACAACAGCTAAAACTTCGAAGCAGATTAGGTTATATGAAAAAGAGAGAAATGGGTTGGAATGTTTTGTTTTATAACATTCGAAGAAACATTGTTTTT
>Ga0210018_1001995_pt1 | contig 10462 bp, 6 predicted proteins | sample CryGeyCG2014_010_2_FD_183967 | JGI IMG/M metagenome (GOLD analysis project Ga0210018, IMG submission 183967) | Groundwater microbial communities from aquifer - Crystal Geyser CG09_land_8/20/14_0.10 (SPAdes) (version 2) | ecosystem: Environmental > Aquatic > Deep subsurface > Groundwater | place... | reverse complement strand
GCAAGAGCAACTGGGTGCATTTGGACGAGCGCAACGTGTTCGGCAAATACCCCGGCAACGGCATCGTGAGCGCGGCGCCCGAAAGTTTCGTGCAAGCCGTGCTCAAGCGTTCGGGAATCAAAACCGTCCGTTAAAACCGTTGCCTGCGTGCCCTTTAAACCCGCGCGCCCGCATAATCCCGTGATTGAACGCAGACAGCGCATAACCGGCTTAACGCACAAGAACGAGGAGGCAAGACTCGATTTCACGCCCTCGCGCGACGGCTTCTTCGTGACCGCCAGCAGCGGCTCGCAGCGTTTCGTGCACGTGAGCGACGGCAAGCACCTGAAGACAGGCTTGAACACGGGTTCCGCCGCGCCCGAATACCGCGGCAAGGGCATGGAGTCCGCGGTCGTCGCGCACCTACTGGAACTGGCCGCGGAGCACGGCGGCTCGCTGGAAATCCAGCGCATACCCGACCAGCGCTGGCTCAGCCACCTAGTTGAAAAAATGGGCGGCGTGCGAATCAATAGCAATGTGCGTTGGGCTTCCGAACATTTGGGTCCCGACGCGCCCTGGCACGCGTTCCTCCTCAGGCACGCCAAGCGCGAGTGACCCGCGGGCTGACCAAGGTTTTTTCTTTTTTCATCAGTGCGGGCCCCTTCGGGCTCGCGCTGGCCAGTTTTGTTTTTTCTTGCTTTTCGCAAAGCGTTTAGCCCATCGCAGAGGCGGCTTTTAAGTCGCTTTTCTTCGGGTAAAGGACGCCGACTATCATGAACGTGTTGAAGCGATAGTGCGTGCCGACGATGAAATACGCGCCATCCTTGCGAGCGACGTCGAGCATCTTTTCCTTGACTTTCTCGAAAACCTCTTTTTCATCCCTGTACTTGCCTAGCTTGCGGTAGTCTTCGCAGTGGCGGTACAATTCGCCCACTTCCCAGTCTTCGCACAGCAGTTTGTGCTTACAATCTGGCGTGTCCTCAAAAACGTAACTATATTTGTACTTTGGTGGGTCTATGACTATTGCTTTGCCGCCGAGCAATGTTTTTTGCCTCTTTTTTGATAAAACCTTCTCGTAATTCGGGTTATCCTCTTGTACGAAGTCGATAATGCTGTGCGGTTTTACGACGCCAAGCGACTGGCTAGTGTGCCCTGCTGCCTTCAATTCTTCCATCGTTTTTAACTTAGGTTCAAGCAACGCGACTAGTTCTTTATAGGCGGCTTCGCTGCCCTCTCGAATTGTTTCTGGAACGATTTTTCGGCTTTCTGGACGGTGATCCGATTGGGTTTCCGATTCTAATTCATATTCTATCCAATGCTTCTTCCCGAAGCGTGTTATCTTTCCTCTTGCGAATGCTTCCCAAGGAATCGGGTAACTGCGGCGCCACTCGCCCTTATCCGTCAAGCCGGCGACGCAAACAAGCGTTGCATACTTTTTGCTGACTTCGGGGTATGCTTTCGCCAAGACGAGCAACCGTTCCTTCATGAAAGACGCTCTGCTGAGCGGCTTAAAACTGTTGATAGACCTCGCTTCCAGTGACTGCTAGAGGTGGATTATTTCGAGCCCGTTGCCGCTGATTTGCTGGAAGCGCGCCGCGAGCGCGCTGCGATGGCATTTGGCGGGTTCGGCTTCAAAACACAGCAAACAGGAGCCGCCGGAGTTAGCGATTGACGCCGCTTTGGTCAACCCGCCGTTCAAGCCGTTCAAATGCTCTTCATAACCGCCAAAAAAAGCGTCGTAGTCCCAACCCGAATACAGTTGTACGCGCAATGCTTTGGGCGCACCCACCTGCGGCGCATGCGCATATCTAATACCTGCCTTTTCAACGGCAAGGCGCAACGCCGTCTTCGAGAAGCCCGGCTTGTGGCTCCACGCGGTTTGCCTGACGTCCAACAAGGTTCTGACGCGCGCGCCTTGGAGTTTTTCGACGAATTCGCCGAGACTGCGGCCCTCGTAGCCGATTGTGTATAGCTTGCGTGCCATCATACTTGTTATTCACCCAAGGTTTTAAACCGTTTCAGGGCGTCGCTTCCGTTGCCAAGCTCGCGCTGACTACTTTTATAAAATTTGGGGCGATTATGGTGAAAGCGATGAAGAAATTCAGCAAGCAAGACCAGCGATTGCTGGCGACCTGGGCCGCGGACTGCGCCCTGCGGGTGCTGCCGTTCTTTGAGGAGGCGCGCCCCAAGGACGGCAGGCCCCGCAAGGCCATAGACGCCTGTCGGGCATGGGCGCGCACGGGCGCGTTCAGCATGGTTGTCATACGCAAGGCTTCGCTCGACGCGCACGCCGCCGCACGCGGGGCGAAAGGCGCGGCGCGCTTCGCCGCGCGCGCTGCCGGCCAGGCGGTGGCGACCGCGCACGTTCCCCTGCACGCCTTCGGCACGGCTTACTACGCCCTCAAGGCGGTTGCCGCGGCAGACCCTGCCCGTGCCAAGGCTAAAATCGCAAGGGAACTTGATTGGCAGACGCGGCGCATCCCAAAAAGCTTGAGGCCGTCCTGGCGGGTTTTTCAGTCAACGCGCCTTCCGAAAAGCCTCAGGCAAGTTTGAGCGCTCCGCTAGCCATTGGATGATTTTCTAGAATACGCGTCTAGTTTTCCCATTTTGTTTTTTTGAATTTGTTTGTTTTTTGCTTCTTGTTTTGGATTTTCGTTTTTGGACTTGTGTCGTGCGGTTTGCATTGCAGTTTGCAACTGGGCTTTGTAGTGTTTTGCACCCGGTTTATCCGCGTCCTCGAATTTCGAACGCTTAAGCCAGTTACAAATACAGAGTCCCTCCAATCATCGAATCATGGGGGAGGCGGCAGTAAACTGGCCGGTTGCTATTATGTTGAGGTTTTGGCCTTTAGTAACGGTTGGCTGAACACGTCGCCTTGCGGCTTCGTGCTTACACCTCCGTCCTATCGAACTCGTCTGCTGGCGAGCGGCCTAAGCTGACTCGTTTTGGGACTGGCTTCGCCCTTAGATGCCTTCAGGGCTTATCCAACTGGCGCGTAGCTACCCTGCTCCCTTGTGAAGGGCAGGTGAACCAGTGGCGCCGAAACCCCGTTCCTCTCGTACTTAGAGTTCCTTACCCTCAGTCAGCAAAACACTCCGAGTAGATGCCACCGAACTGTCTCGCGACGTTCTGAACCCAACTAGCGTAGGTCTTTAATGGATGAACAACCCAACCCTTGGCGGCTCCTGCACCACCAGGATGACCTGAGCCGATAGCGATGTACCAAACCGCGGTGTCGATATGAACTCTCGACCGCGACGAGCCTGTTACCCCCGGAGTAGCTTGTCTGTCAGAAACGGCTCCCATTAAGGGAGACACGTTTGTTCGTTAAGCCCCACTTTCGTGCCTGCAACCCACTTTGTTAGGATTACAGTCAGGCCGACATTTGTCTTTGACCCTCTACAGCGCATTTCTGACGCGCTTGAGTCGACCTTTGGGCGCCTTTGTTTCCTTATCGAAGGCGTACCGCCCCAGTCAAACCACCCAGCTGCAACTGTCCCCTTTCGGGTAAAGACTCGCCGTCAAAGAATAGCAGTGTCACACTTTCGCCTATCACCCACGCCGGAACGGAGTGCTTGACGGCTACTGCTTACTCTTTGATTCCCCAACAACGAATCAATAACAGCCTGTGGTTAAGCTTCACGGGGTCTTCGTTTCCCACTCGGAGTCCTCGGCATGTTCACCGAGAAGCGATTTCACCAGGTCCAAGACAGGGACAGCAGAACAGTCGTTACGCCATTCATGCAAGCCACCAATTAAGCGGCGAGGTATTACGCTCAATTTTGTTACTCGCCCCCTTTCGGGAGCGGGGCAGGGCGTTTCCGCCTGCCTCCGCGCGTCGCCGCGCGGTTCGGACTATATCTTAGGCGCGCTTTGCGCCTTCTGGCGTATAGTCTCTGAGGATTCTAGATACTTTGGAACCGGTTTCCTGTTCATGCGGGTCATTATGCTGGCTATTTCATCCAGCCCTTCCTTTTTCAAGTGTCGTTTCGACTCCATGATCGAAAGCACTTCCGCGAACAAAGCGAGATTTTCTCGCTTTGTAGTTTGGAGAGTGTGTTTCCCGAAGAAACAAACGAGTTTCCTCAAGTTTTTCACTCCCCTCACGCGGAACTCTTTTCGGTCTCCGTGATTCACGGTCACTTTGCCGAACCCGAAAAAATCCCGGATTCGGTGAAGCACCCGTTCGTCACGCTGGTGTTGAACGACCCTGAATTCAGGTAGGACGGTCCAGCCAGTCGCCATTTTCTCGAGCCTGTTTAAGGCCACGTGAAAACAGCCTTCCCCGTCGACGAAACCGGCAATCCACTCAGCATCCAGCCTTTCCTGCTGATTGCCTGCACTCAACGCATTGTCACCCGCGAAAGCGTTGCCCCGCGAAGCCGTTTAAAGCTTGCGAGACGTCGCTTCCACTGGTAGCGTGAGATTCACAGGTTTTCCAGCATATAGCCAGATTTGGTTAAGGCAACTTTGGTTTACCTTAAGAGAGTCAGAGTTACTCCCGCTCTTTAGCAGTCCTTTGTCGAGTTGAAACCCGATTTGAGATACTGCCAGTGAGCAGGCGTCGGCCCCCGTACACAGCCTTTAGACCTTGCGGGGACCTGTGTTTTTGGTAAACAGTCGCTGTTCCCTTGTCACTGCGACCTACTGAACCCCCCTTGACAGAGTCTCGGGAAGTAAAGTAGGCACCCGTTATACCGAAGGTACCGGGCCAATTTGCCGAGTTCCCTTGCCTTGGTTATCCTGCCACGCCTTAGCTTTTTCCGCCAGGGACACGCGTACGCGATCTCGGTACGGTCACTCCAGATAGTTAACGCTTCCTTTTCAGGGGCTTTCGGATATCAGCCCAAGGCCTTGCGGCCCTGTTCCCGACTTGACCCGCTGCTCCTCGCAACGAGACTTCACGGGTCTGGTTCAGTTAAGCACCCACATGAGTGCTGGGCTTGTCCGCAAGCGTTGGAAGACGTTCTTGCGTTGCCGCGCCCACTGGAGTGGTAGACGAATATTAACGCCTTTCCCTTTCACCCTACACGATTACGTTTGGGTTTAGGACCGACTAACTCTTGGTCGACTAGCGTTGCCAAGAAAACCTTGCCCTTACGGCGTCCAGGATTCTCGCCTGGAATCGTTGCTACTTACGCCAAGATCTTCATTACGAGACGGTCCACGAGACCTCACGGCCTCGCTTCGCCCCGACCCGTACGCCCATCTACTCACCTGTTGCAAACTGCAACGGTGCCACAGTATCGGTGAACGGCTTTAGTCCCGAGAGTTTGCGACGCCCCGAACCTTGACGGGTCCGCTGTTACGCGTTGATTATAGGATGGCTGCTTCTGAGCCTACCTCCCCGCTGTCTGAGGTTCAGGACACCTTACTGATTAACACTTAGCCGTTGCTTGGGGACCTTAACTGCAGTGGGGGTCGTTCCCCCCTCGGAAAGCGTGCTTAACCCGCTCCCCCAACTCCCTCCATCTACGCCGGCATTGAATTCGGAGTTTGACTGAAGGGTGAAGGCTTTCGCCCCCGTTCCCTTTAATCAGTATCTCTACTCAAGGCCCGGCTCCAGAGAGGCTGAACTGCGGTTCACTTCGATGGGAACCTGCTATTGCCGCCCTCGTATGGAATTTCACCCCTAAGCCCAGGTCACCCAAGCGGATAGACCAGCACTGGTTGCGGGCTTCGACCATCCTGACGGACGGCTTCACCCTGCCCGGGTTTAGCTCGGTGCGGCTTCAGGTCAGTAAACAGTGACTCGCGGCCTGTTGGGACCGCACGCCTCGCGGCTTGCGCCGTTGCGCGTAATCGCTTTCGCTATGCTCAATGCTCGCCACTGCCTAGAACTCCTTGGCTCTTGCTTCAAGAAGGATGATGCGACGCCGGTCGTTGTCATTCCTTTCACGCCGCATCTGATTGTAGCCGTGCACAGTTTCAGGCACTTTTAACCCCCCTTTCGGGGTTCTTTTCAGCGTTCCTTTACAGTACTGGATTCGCTATCGGTCTCAAGATATGTTTAGGGTTGCCGGTTAATGACCGGCGGCTTCACACTCCCAAGTCGGGGAGCGCTACTCAGGAACCTGCACGCGTCCGCGCCCAGAGCCTACGGGGCTTTCACCCTTTATTGCCCGCCTTTCCAGGCGAGTTCGGCCCTAAACGCGTACTGCTAAAAGCAGGCCCGCAACACCACATCTCTACCCCCCTCGCGGGAGGGATTCGGTTTGCCCTTCGCCAGTTTCGTTCGCACTACTCCTGGTATACCAGTTGGTATCTCTTCCTCCGCTTACTAAGATATTTCAATTCAGCGGGTGACGCGCCCCTCGCGGGGCAATTCGGGAATCCCGGGTTCAACGAGTGCATGCCTCTACCCCGGGCTTATCGCAACTTGCTACGCCCTTCGTCGCTACTTGAGCCCAACCATCCACTGTACGGCATAATTTTTCCTCGTAGCAACTTTGTAATTGTTCGAACTTCTCTACGAACAACCGAGTACTAACCACTACAAAACCCAATTTTTCGCCTACTATGCAAACCGCAGTCCAAAATTGCTTCATCCTGCGCTGTCGATTCCGGAACGCGGAAAATGGGAACACGCGCTCCTCCGAAACCTTGAATGCCCTGCGCCGTCGTTAAGCGGCGGAAGGCTTGAATGGACTCGGCGGGATTTTCAACCCCGCCCGGCGACAAGCGCAAAAGCGCGCCGCACGGGTTTTTGAACCCGCGACCTCCTGCTTGCAAAGCAGGCGCGCTACCAGGCTGCGCCACGAGCCCATCTTGACTTTCTTTGAGGCTCTTCGATTTTTCGCGATGGATAATTGACAAGTGCAAAGTTAGTTGTTGAAACTTTGCTCCAAATTAGTTCTTTCGAACAATTGGAGGTGATCTAACCGCAGGTTCCCCTACGGTTACCTTGTTCACGTTTGTCTGCATGTCGCCATGCGGCGTGGACTATATCATCTTCTCGAGAATCTTTCGTTTTACGGGATGCCTCGAGCCAATCTTTTTGGCAAAGTCGGAGCGGGACTTCGAACTCACGAAGAACCTCCAATAATCCGGGTCCTTTCGTGCGCTCGGGTTGTGCGTTTTACCGCAGCAAATTCCCGCCTCTTCCAAGAACGCCTTCACTTCCTCCAAATCCTCTCGGTTTTTTTGGCAGAAGTAAACGTACGCCCTTGCGTCTTCCTTTACCGGCACGCTTCCTTCGGCGTCGAAATACCCCGCGGCGTAATCCAGCTTGTCCTGATTCGTTGTTATTTCGAATCCGGACAGGCTCGCCTTGGAGAATTCCACGACGAACACGTTTCGGCTGCCCTCCCTGTAAGTCCACGCGGAATACCCCGTTTGCTTTACGAGTTCAGCCAATTGCTTGACGTAATCCTCGTGCTTTTGGGATATCCTATACGTGTACTTGGTAGCGCAACCGTCGTGAAGCGCGCCTAAAAGATAGGCTTTAGACATGCACCATATCACTCGAGAGTCCGCGTGTAGTCTCTGAGGGGTCAATTCACTTTTAAGGCGTCGCAGACGTCCTTTCCGGTGAACGACTTCCCTGCTGATTGACCCCACCCGTGCCGTTGCCGGCGCGGGATGCTATCGGGTGTTTCCAGCATATAGCGGATTTTTACCGGTTCCTCGCGGAACCGGGTCGCAACAAATTTACGACTTAACCCCCCTCACAGAGTCTTAGCTCGAATCCGGCCGAAGCCGAAGCCTCACTAGAACCCCGCTTGGATGGCTTGACGGGCGGTGTGTGCAAGGAGCGGGGACATATTCACCGCGCGATGATGACGCGCGATTACTAGGGATTCCAACTTCATGGGGACGAGTTTCAGCCCCCAATCTGAACTGGGGCGCGTTTTAGGGGATTGACTTCGCCTTTCGGCGTTGTAACCCATTGTACGCGCCTTTGTATGCCACGTGTGGCCCAAGAGATTCGGGCCATACAGACCTAGCGTCGCCTCCTCCTTCCTCCCGCTTCACGCAGGCAGTCTCGACAAAGTGCGCGCGCCCTTGCGGACGCGTTGGCAACTGTCGACGGAGATCTCGTTCGTTGCAGGACTTAACCTGACACCTCACGGCACGAACTGACGCTGGCCATGCAACACCTCTCGGCTCGTTAGCCAAGGCCATTAACCTGGGCTTCATCCTGCCGTCTCTCTTGGTGAGCTTCCCGGCGTTGAGTCCAATTGAACCGCAGCATCCACCCCTTGTGGTGCTCCCCCGCCAATTCCTTTAAGTTTCAATCTTGCGACCGTACTCCCCAAGCGGCAGACTAAACGGTTTCCCTACGGCACTGCGCCGACACTAGGTCGACGCAACGCCAAGTCTGCATCATTTACTGCCAGGACTACTCGGGTTTTTAGTGCCCGAAGAAAGGAGGCACCAAGAAAATGCAGTCGTCGTAGTTTTTTACTGCAAAGACGACTGTTTTGCATACCCCCGTTTTGCTCCTTCGAACAAATCTAATCCGATTTGCTCCCCTGGCCTTCGTCCCTCACCGTCGGACGTGTTTTGGCAAGACGCCTTCGCCACCGTTGGTCCTCCAAGGATTAAAGCATTTTACCGCTCCCCCTAGAGTACCTCTTGCCTCCCCCACTCCCAAGCCCTGTAGTATTCCCTGCAAGCCTGCCGATTGAGTCGGCAGATTTCACAGAGAACTGGCAAAGCCGGCTACGGGCGCTTTAAGCTCAGTATTCGTGGATACCACTCGTGCTACCTGTGTTACCGCGGCGGCTGGCACAGGATTTGCCCAGCACTTATTCAACGAGCGTTTCAAGCTCGCTAAAAGCCGTCCGTTAGGACGGCACTCGGACTGCCCCCGTCACGCTTTCGCGCATTGCGGAAGTTTCGCGCCTGCTGCACCCCGTAGGGCTCGGGCCCTTGTCTCAGTGCCCGTCTCGGGGCTCCTACTCACATAGCCCCTACTGATTATCGGCTTGGTGAGCCGTTACCTCACCAACTACCTAATCAGCCGCAGTCCCATCCTAGGGCGCAAACGCCTGCGTTTATGCGCCGCCTCTTGGCCAGGAACCATTCCAGGTCTCCTGGCCTACCCCGCATTCCCCTCAGTTTCCCGAGGTTATACGAGTCCCTAGGGTAGGTTGACTACGTGTTACTGAGCCGTACGCCTTGGTTGGAAGCCCAACCAACGACTTGCATGGCTTAATCGCAGTCCGATAGCAGTACCCTCCAGCAGGATCAACTGGTGTCGCCCGCCCGCGAGTGCGGGCGAGCTTTCACGGATCGCAAGAACTAACCTTTCTGCTGTCTACTATCCATCTATCGAAGAACCTCAGTCGCAATGTCCAAGACGCGGTACCCTCGCATGGGGATGCAGGGACCTGTTCCTCGGAATGCCCATTTGCGCTACAGTGGAAAATGACGCGAGCCTTTCATAGCACCACCTGTCAAGGGTGCTCGGGTCTGCCGGGACTGTAGCTAAACCTATGAAATCGCGCAGCCGATTGACGAGCAACCGGCGGCATTTGCCAGCTCTATGCCAGCTCTATAATCTGCTCAACCAACCTTTATAAACCCTAACTCGCAAACCGCCGAGAGCCCCCGTTAGCCGAAAGGCGGCAGGAGATAACCCCTTTTTCAAAACCGCGCAACCCCCAAAACCCGTTAAATGACGAATTTCCATGCTTCCGGATTCATTAGAATTACTCGCTTTTTTTGTTGGTATGTACGCAATTTCACTGGAAGCGACCTCCCGCATACTTTTAATGCTCTCTTCTGTTTACTATGCGGGAGTCGTGTGTTGAAAGAAGCTAGACCGTTTGTTAAATGGGCTGGAGGTAAGCGGCAGCTTTTGGAAGAACTCACAAAAGGTTTGCCTAGATTTGAAAATTATCACGAACCATTTTTAGGCGGCGCAGCGTTTTTTTTCAGGATGGAAGCCGAAGGAAAAATAAAAACCGCATTTTTGAGCGATTCGAACGAAGAACTCATCAACGCTTATTCAGTAATCAAGAACGCTGTTTTTGACCTTATGGCCGAGTTAGCGCTGCCAATTTACGCCAACAGCGAAACCGCTTTTTACAAAATTCGCGCTTCAAAACCAACGTCGGAAATCGAAAGGGCCGCTCGCTTCATTTTCCTTAACAAAACCGCTTTCAACGGACTTTATCGGGTAAATTCCAAGGGTGGTTTCAATGTTCCTTTCGGCAGGTATACCAACCCCCGGATACTCGACAGTGAGAATCTTCTGCTGGTACACCGGGCGTTGCAGAAGGACGAGCTTTACTGCGGAGATTTCACAATTGTGCTGAAGAACGCTAGGCGCGGGGACCTGGTATACTTTGATCCGCCTTATTTTCCAATTTCTGACACTTCTAATTTCACTGGCTACACCAAGGTTTGCTTTTCGCAGGATGACCAAAAAGCACTCATGAAGACTTTCAAAACGTTAGATTCTAGAGGATGTTTTGTCCTACTCAGCAATTCGTATTCTGATTTCATAGCGGACCTTTATACCGAATTTGATCCG
>Ga0210018_1001981_pt1 | contig 10495 bp, 12 predicted proteins | sample CryGeyCG2014_010_2_FD_183967 | JGI IMG/M metagenome (GOLD analysis project Ga0210018, IMG submission 183967) | Groundwater microbial communities from aquifer - Crystal Geyser CG09_land_8/20/14_0.10 (SPAdes) (version 2) | ecosystem: Environmental > Aquatic > Deep subsurface > Groundwater | place... | reverse complement strand
TATGATTATCTTGTCAGGGCTCGGATGTCTTGGCAGTAGAATCGTTTTTCCTTTTCCCAATCGGATCACCTAAGCTATTCACCAAAATCTTGATAAACAACTTAGGTGATCCGAATTTTTCCCCTCTATATTATTTTTTTAAAATTTTCAAAGAACTATCTTATTTCACGCCTTAATTATACACCTAAAGAATAAATTTGTCAAGTCCAAAGAGAAAATAAAAAAAAGAGGAGCTTGATTAGGCGTCCTCAGACCTCTTTTGTGAATAGTGTACTGCTTAGAGTTTAATTTGATAGACCCTCAAGCCGTTTAAAAGCCAAATTGTTTTTCCATCTTTTGAGACTGCAAAATCCAACAAATTATCAAATTTTTCACTCTGGAATTGTTTTACAATTTCTCCTGTTTTAGAGAGAATAACAATTCTTTTTTGAATAGGCTCCAAAAGGTAAAGATAGGGAAGGGTGGGTGAGGTGAAAATTTTTGAGAAATCCTTGGGAGGGGGAAAGATATTTGGCTCAATTTTTTCTTGCAAATTTCCAGCATAATATTTCGAGATTGCCCCCCCACCATCTTTTTGGTGGGGGGCCAAAACCCAAACTGATCCATCAACTGAAATTCCCTTTCCAACAACCGATTTCTTTAACCAAAATTCCGGAGGGGCCCAAGCGAAGCTTGGGAGGGTGGTGGGTGGGTGGCGTCTCCATTGAAAATTGCCCAAATATGGATATTTTATAATCTGGCCAGCTTTTTTATCAAAGAAATATAAATTTCCTTTGAAGGAAGAAAAATCATCAAAATTGAAATCAGAATATGGCTCTTCTAAAATAGTTAATTGATTTAATTTCTCCTCCCCGAATTTCAAAAGAAAAATTTGGGAGGGTTTTGAGAAAAATAAAATTGAATCACCAAAAATTTCTGCTAAATTAAATTTTTTATCAATCGATAAAAGAGTTTCTTTTTTATCTTTATCTAATTTAAATAAATCTTTAGAATAAGGGCTGAAAAAATAAAGATCATCTCCTAATGTGAGTATCTTTTGAGGAATAAACCCCCCACCAGGGCCTTGGTGGGGGGTAAACTCAAAAAATAATTCTGGTCCTTCAATTCTCTCTAATTTATTTAAACCATAAAGTTTCTCTAAAATTTCATCTCTTTGAGAGAAAACCTGCCCCTTCAATTCTTTTGGTAGATTTTGAGTTTCTTTTAATATAGAAGTAATTTTCTCCAAACCTTCTTTTAGTAATGAATTTGCCTCTTTTTTGGCTTGGGGATTCTCTAAAATTAAAAGACCATAAGCTAAATTTAATTTTTCTTTAACTTCCTCTAAATTTTTTTCAAAAATTTTTATTTTTTGCCTTTCTTCAAGTCGGGAAAAAATAAAACCCAAAAGAAGGATGATAATTAGGGCCAAAACTAAAATTAACTTTTTATTAAAAATGCGGGGTTTAATTTTTACTCCTAAGGCTCCGATATCTAATTTAGGAATCCTAATTTTCGGGAATTTTAAAAACCTTAAAAATGGACTAAAAACCTCTTTTAAAGAAAATTCCTTTGAAATTTTTGGTAAAATTATTTCCCTTCTGCCCACCCAGCCTTTGGCTGGGTACCCAACCTCTTTTGTTAAAGATATCGCTAAACAAACTCCGGAGATTTTACTTAACTCCTCTTTTTTCCCATTTAAAATATCTTTTAAACCCCCACCAAAATTATGGTGGGGGGGTAATTTGGCAATTTCATTTAATAAAAGATTTTCTTGAAAGAAATCGGAAATTTCTTTTGTCAAAACCAAAATTAAATCACCTTCAGCCAGTTTTCCAGAAACAATATTACCAAATATTTTCAGAGGATAGGGTTCTATGTCTTGGAATCTTAATTTTTTATCAATATCGATTATTTTACCTGTTCTCAAAAGAAATATTTTTATTCCCCCAACTTTAGTAAAATTCAATTTAACCCCCCACCAAAAGCCATGGTGGGGGGTGAAAGTCAAAATGGCAAAACTTAAATTTCCAAGCCAGCTAACATCTCCTCTTTTAGCAATTTGCTCCAGAAAATTATTGGCTTCTTTTAGGCTTTCTTTTAATGACTTTTCTGGCGTAAAGATTGTCTTTTTGTAATATTCTCCCTTAATAAGTTTTGCTATTTTTTCCAAGAGTTGAAGATTTTTTGGCAAGACATTTTTTAAAAGTCCTACCAGATAAAGGCCCCCCATTTTTCTTTCGTAAATATTTTCCGGCTCGTAACAAAAACTATCGAAAATCAAATCCGATTTTAGTTTTGGATTAAAATAAAACTCAAAAACCTGCATACCGGGTAGTAGAAATTCGACAAATTATTATTTTCCTCACTGCCGCGGCAGTGGTCGAATTTTCACTACCCGGCATACTTATTTCATTTTACTTTTTATTTAATTTGTTGTAAAATAATTAAGAATTGCCTTCCCAACCTGGGCGATTAGCTCAATGGCTAGAGCGTTCGCTTCACGTGCGAAAGGTTACAGGTTCAAGTCCTGTATCGCCCAATGAAAAATTTAAAGGGAAAACTAATTTTTTTAAAATTGGGGGGCTCTTTGATTACAGAGAAAAAGCCATATACTGCCAATTTGAAAAAGATAAGAGAATTGATAAAAGAAATCCATAAATTGAGAGATGAGATGAAATTTAAATTGATAATAGGAACTGGGCAGGGCTCCTTTGCCCATATAAGTGCAAAGAAATATAAAACTGCCCAAGGATATATAAATAAAGAAAGTTTAAGAGGACATAGTATAGTTCAAAATGATGCCTCAATAATAAATAGAATTGTAGTCAGGGAATTAGTCAAAGCAGGCGAAAAAGCAATCTCGGTTCAGCCTTCGGCAGCTTCTATTGGGGACGGAGGGAAAGTCAAATTTTTTTATTTAGAACCGATTAAAAATTGTTTAAAATATGATTTAGTTCCGGTGGTTTATGGGGATGTAGTTTTCGATTTAAAAAAGGGTTGCACAATTTTTTCAACCGAAAAAATTTTCAGCTACTTAACCAAAAAATTAAAACCAGAAAAAATTATATTGATGAGCGGTGTTGAAGGAGTTTATGATTTTCAAAAAAGAATAATTCCAGAAATTAATAAGAAAAATTTCAATGAAATAAAGAGATTTTTAAAGGAAGCAGAGAAAATTGATGTCACAGGTGGCATGCTCCACAAGGTAATGGAAGCCATAGAGATGGCAAAAAATGGTATCGAGGTAAATATCATTGGTGGAGAGCGAGGAAATTTGGGAAAATGTTTAAAAGGAGAAAAGGTCGGAACAAGAATAAAAAATTTTTAAATGAAAAAATTTTTCTTAACATCCGAATCGGTGGCTCCCGGGCATCCGGACAAGATTTGTGATCAGATTTCTGACGCAGTTTTAGATGCAATTTTGAAAGGTGATAAATATGCCAGGGTAGCTTGTGAGGTTTTTACGAGCAAGGGTTACGTTATTGTTGGGGGAGAAATAACAACCAAAACCTGGGTTGATATTAATAATTTGGTAAGAGAAGTTATTAAAGATATTGGCTATACCCATCCAGATTATGGTTTTGATTATCGAAATGTTGCGATATTAAATACAGTTAGTGAACAATCCCCGGATATTGCCAGGGGAGTAAGAAAAGTAGCAACAAAACGGCAAGGGGCAGGGGATCAAGGAATTTCAATTGGTTATGCCTGCAAAGAAACTCCAGAATTGATGCCTTTACCAATAATGTTGGCCCACAAATTAATGATGAGATTGGCCGAAGTTAGGAAAAAAGGAACTTTGCCCTATTTGAGGCCGGATGGAAAATCGCAGGTTACTTTGGAATACGAAAACGGAAAGGTAAAAAGGGCAGATAATGTCATCATTGCCGCCAGCCATGACCCAGACGTTTCTTTGGAGAAATTGAAAACAGATATTATTGAAAGGGTAATAAAGCCGGTATGCAAAAGATTAATAGATAAAAAAACAAAATTTTATATTAACAATACCGGTCGTTTTGTCGTTTGCGGACCGGTTTCTGACACGGGCATGACCGGAAGAAAAACTGTGGTCGATGCTTATGGTCCCCAAATTCCGATTGGGGGTGGCAGCATGAGTGGTAAAGATCCAACGAAGGTTGATAGGTCTGGCGCCTACATGGCTCGTTATATTGCCAAAAACATTGTTGCTTCAGGTTTGGCAGAAAAATGTTTAGTGAGGTTATCCTATGTTATTGGAGGGGTAAATCCAGTTGAAGTAAGCATTGATGCTTTCGGCACGGCAAAAATTCTGGAAGAAAAGATTTTGAAAGTTATTCTAAAAGTTTTTGATTTAACTCCCGGAGGAATAATTAAACAACTCAATCTTTTGAGGCCAATTTATAGAAAAACTGCCTGCTTTGGCCATTTTGGTAGAGAAGATTCAGATTTTACCTGGGAAAGGACTGACAAAGTAAGGGAAATTCTACGATTAATTTAAATCTATCGATTTACGAAATCAATAGATATGGCTGAATTAATTTTTATTTCAATCTTGAGTTATTTTTTGGGTTCGATTCCATTTAGTTATCTTGTTGCCAAGGCCTACGGGAAAAATCTTTTTGAAATTGGTTCGAGAAATATTGGGGCAGCCAATGTTTGGAGAGCCACCGGAAAAATAGAATCCCTTTTAATGGCTTTGGTTGGCGATGTCGGAAAAGGAGCCTTGGCAATTTTTTTAGCTCAACGGTTCAGTTTTTTGGGTTATAATTTATTATTTGGTCAGGCACTGGCCGCTTTTTTTGTTGTTTTAGGCCACAACTGGCCAATTTTCCTGAAATTTAAAGGAGGGAGGGGTTTGGCTACTTTAGCCGGAGTGATTCTTTTTTTGAAGTGGCAAGTTTTAATCTTAGTTTTGATAGTAATTGGATTTTTCATCTTTTTAACTGAATTGGTAATGAAAAAGAGAACGGGTACCCAGCCAAAGGCTGGGTGGGCAGGATCTTTTAAAGAGAAATTGAAAGGATTATTTTCAATCTTTATTTCTCAGGTCTTAGGTAGGATGATAGGATTAATTGCGGCTGTGATTTTGGTTTTTTTTCTTTACCCCGAGGTCTTCAAAATTGCCTTTGGAGCAGTGATTTTAGCCGGAGCAAAACACATTAAAAGGACACAAAGTTTCTTAGAACAACAAAAAAGATGAGGTTTAAATTTATCATCAGGCCTCCGGCAAAAAAAGATTATCAAGAGGAGGTTTTGGCATTTAAAAATGAATTTGAGGCGAAAGAAGAATTTACCGAAAAAGAGGGAGAAAAGTGCGCCAAAAATTTAGCTAAAAAAGCCATTGAGGAAGGTTTTCAAAGAATTATTGTTGTTGGAGGAGATGGTTCGATAAATGAAGTCATAAATGGAATAATGGGGGCGAGAGTGAATAATTTTCCATCAAATTTTGCCTTAGGCATAATTCCCGCTGGTGCTGGCAATAATTTTGCCAAAGAGCTTGGAATTAAAAATATTAAAGAAGCATTTTCAATAATAAAACAAAATAAAATTGATTTAGTTGATATAGGAAAAGTAAATGATAGATATTTTATCAATTGTTTTAGTGTCGGTTTTGATGCTTTAATAAATAAAATAGCCAATGACATTAAAACAAAATATCAATTTTTGCCAAGAAATTTGAGTTATCTTTTGGCCGCCCTAGGAAAAATCATCATTGGAATCCCCAATTTTCAAATTCAAATTAAGGGTGAAACAGATTATCAAAATAAAGTAATATTAGCCGCCATAACTAACAGTCCGAGCTATGGGGGAATTTTCAAAATTAATCCCGATGCCCTTATTAATGACGGTAAATTAAATCTTTGTATTATTGAAACCGTTGGAAAAATTCGGGCTTTTTTTGATCTTTATCAAGTTAGCCGGGGAAGCCATACCAATTTGCCAGAAATGAAAATGTTGAAATTCTCTTTTCCTTTGACTATTTCTTCCCCAGAACTCTTACCTTATGAGGTTGATGGCGAAGTTCCGGAACCGGAAAGAGAATATAAAGTAAATGTCTTTCCTCGAATTCTCCCAATTTTAGTACCCTAAAAACTGAAACTTTAGGATGCTATGAATAATGGAAATTAAAAATTTAATTGTTGGTCCGCTTTTAACAAATTGCTATTTATTAATTTCGAAAGGGGAGGCGGCAGTTATTGATCCCGGTGGCGGAGCAAAAGCGATTTTAAAAGAAATTGAAGAAAGTGGAGCAAAACTCAAGTTTATCATTTTAACTCATGGCCACTGGGATCATACTTTTTCGGCTTTGAAAATCAAAGGGAAAACCGGGGCGAAAATTTTATTGCACGAAGCCGAAAAAGAATTTGTCAAATTTAAGGTTGATGGACTTTTGAAAGCTGGAGATGAAATCAAAATTGGAAGTTCAATTTTAAAAGTCATTCATACTCCGGGCCACACCAAAGGAAGCATTTGTCTTTTTAGAGATGGTCTTATCTTCACCGGCGACACAATTTTTAAAGATGGCTATGGCCGAACCGACTTAGCCGGTGGCTCACAAAAAGATTTAGAAAATTCTTTAAAAAAATTATCAAAAATTTTAAAACCTAAAATGAAAATCTATCCTGGCCACGGCGAAATTTTTGAATATGAATCAAAACGTTAGGGGGACTGAAATCAGACATTTTTAATTGTTCATCACGATATAATTATATAATTCTGATTTGAAAAGGTCGCTTTTTTGTGTCAGAATGAAAAAAGGTTTATGAAGAAAACTTTTAATCAGGAGATTTCCAAACAGATTCCAATCTCTGACCTAATTTTATTTTCTATATATTCTGTAATTTCCGGTAAAGAAAAGTGTGATTTTGAAAGATTAATTAAGGAATGTTTTACCCTATTCCCCGAAACCTTTAGTTTTTCAAAATATTCCTACTGGCCTGATTCTCGAAAAATAGACAGGCCTTTAAGAACTTTAAGGAAAAGAAAGTTAATAAAAGGAGACCCAAAAACCCTCTTTACTTTGACCAAAACCGGCCAGAAAATCGCCGAAGAAATCGCCACAACTTTCCGACAAAGGAAGTTATTTAAATAAACCCTGCACCCCTCCTTTTTGGCTTGATTTTTTATGAAATTATGATAAGATACCGGTAGCAAGGAGGATTAAAATATGGAAAGCATGAAAGGCAGAGAGGTAAGCCAGGAAGTGCTTGAGGTCGAAGGATGGAAATTACTTACGGTTGTCACCGAGGTACATTTAATCTTCAGCAAGGGAGACAAACGTATTTCCTGGAACAAAGAGACCGGCATTGTCGAACGTGAATACACTTATAGAACATAAAAACTCCCTCAACAAGGACGTTCCCTAACCAAACGTCCTCTTTTTTTCGGCTTGAAAAAGCCGTTTTTTTTATGGGAAAACAAAAACCCCCCACCATATATGGGGGGGGTTTAGGATTATCTGCTGAAATCTCTTTTGGGTCTTCTTTTTGACCAGCACTCTTTGCAGTAAATAGGTCTGTCTGGAGCTGGTTCAAAAGGAAGTTCGGTGATTTCTACCCCGCAGTCAGCGCATTTCCAATTGCCTTTGACCATTTCTCGGGGTGCAAATTCTCTATTTGAATCGTATGCCATGTTAATTCTGTTTAATTTACGAATAAAAAAAGCGACCTTTATAACTCTAAGTCGCTCTACTTAACTACTACTTTAATTTTTATCAAAGAGGACTTTGTCCTCTTTTCCACCTTCGCTTCCGCGTCACGGAAGCTTGGTACTTAAAGACTCGTTAAAGATACTTCGACTTATCGTCTGATACTCATTATACAGCACCCATAAATAATGTCAAGCACCGAACCTCTGCAAGCAGAGGTGAAGGTCGAAAAGAAGGAATCTTCTTTGAGCAATAGACAAAACCCTGAAAAACTGCCAAAATAAATTAAGTCCTTTTATCTTTTTCCTATCACTTGACATCTAATCTTGTTTCGAATATAATAGAAACGAAGCTATTTATCCTACTAAAAAATAGAAACTATGATCAAAAAAGAAATAATTTGGCGGGAAATTTTATTTCAAGCCATTGAAAATAAAAAAACTGATTTTACTCAGAAAGAACTTTCTCAAAAATACGGCTTTTCTTTAAGTACGGTTTTTAATGCTTTAAAAATTCCTTCCCAGACCAGCGCAATTGTAAAAAGTGGCCGCGGCTTTCGGGTTTCAGATGTTGAAAAATTTTTATATCTCTGGGCCACTTTTCGAAAACTAAAAAAAGATATAATTTATCAAACAAACGTTTCAAAAAATGTTAGAGAGATAGAAGGGGAGATGCCTCCAAATATAATTTTCGGCGCTTTTTCCGCTTTTGTTAAAAAATACGAAGAAGCCCCGGCCGACTACGATAAAGTCTATATTTATTTAAAGAAAGGCGATCTGGAAGAATTAAAAAGGCGTTTCCCCCCCAAAAAGGGTTATCTTAATTTGATTGTTTTAGAGGCCGATCCCTGGCTTGAAAAATTCGGAAAAATAACTCCTGATTGCCAAGCCTTTGTTGATTTGTGGAACCTGCCAGAATGGTATGCCAAGGATTTTTTAAATTCTCTAAAAGATAGAATTCTTAGCAAATAAATTCGCATTATTATGGAGTTTTATCACGAATTAATAACTGAAAAAAGCTTCAAAATCCTTCAAGACTTGAAACGAAAATTTAATTTTATCCTTATCGGCGGTTGGGCAATTTATTTATACACTAAAACTTTGAAATCAAAAGATCTTGATATAATTTTAGACTACGATGAATTAGAAAAAATCAAAAAGGAATTTAATATTTTCAAAAACGATAGATTAAAAAAATACGAAGCAAAAATTGAAGATATTGATTTGGATATTTATCTGCCTTTCTTTTCTAATTTAGGCTTTCCGGTTGAAGAAATTAAAACTTATAGTCAGTCTCTCGAAGGATTTATTGTTCCCATTCCTGAAATTTTGCTTATTCTGAAAATTGTTACTTTTGGGGAAAGAAAGGGTACAACAAAGGGCAGAAAAGATTTAATCGATATTTTCAGTTTATTAAAAGAGGAAAAAATCAATTGGCAAAAATATAAAGAAATAATTGAAAAATATAACCTAATAGAGGTAAATCAAAAATTTAAAGAAATAATTTCAACAGCCAAAGCCATCCCCGAGCTTAACCTTTTAAACCACCAAATCTCCAAACTCAAAAAAGCAGTTTTGGCAAGTCTATGAAAATAAAAGACCTGCTTGTCCTGAGCGCATATGATAAATTATAAAGATAAATATCTTTTATGGTTCGTTGAGGAAGCGATATTTGATCCAAAGTATCAGAATTGGGCTGGCGGCAGAATGGAAATCCACACTTATGATAGCGAGTATGCGATAGACGAGATAAGATTTTTTACTCCCAGAAATGATGATTGGGCCAAATTCAGAAATGGATATGACGGCAAGTGGGTGGACAAATCCACTCTTGATAAAGTTACAAAGGTAATCAGAGAGAAATTCTATCTAGTAGGTGAAGATTGAATTCTCTCGCATAAAATTTATGAGCGCGTTGGTTTGGTGATTAGTGAAAACAAAGAAGAAAGAAAAAACCAAAAATCGTGATAAAATAAAAATATGACCAAAGAACAAAAATTTTATAACGCGTTAAGAGATATATTTGTGGGTGCCAAAATTGAAGGCGAGTCCGGCTTTGTTAATTTGATGCGGATAAAGTCCAATTATTATTCCAAAATTGAGGAGCTGCTGAAAAATGACATTGCTAAAAAACTAAAAAATTATCCCAAATTCCGCGAAGAATTGTTTGATAAGCTTTACTCATTTTTTAACCGCTATTTTACGCAGAGCGGTTCTATTTATTTCAACCAGACGCCATTTCACAGTAATATTTACGAGAAAGTTTATACCGATGAAAAAGATGTGGTTCTCTTTTGGAAAACGCATATGCTTTATTATGTGAAAACCGACAGGATTTTAAACAATCTTTTAGTGGAGTTTGAGGAAAACAATCAAAATTATAAATTCTTTTTCGATGTTTCAAAGTTTGAATACAAGAAAGCTAATGAAAAAAGAAATTTGGTATATCAGTTTAAGAACATTCATAAAGACGGCGCGATTGTTTTTGAAGTTTCATATTCCGAGCGGGGAACAAAAACTGATGTAGACGAGATTAAAAGGATACTGAAAAAGAAAGACATAAAAATTACCGATGAAATTTTAGAACGTGCCTTTTCCATTTTTCAAAAGCAAAGCGAAGTTGATTATTTTATTAATAAAAATGCAAAAGAATTCTTAAAAGAGCAGTTTAAACTCTGGCTTTACCAATATTATTATTCAGAAGAATCCGAATGGCCAAAAGAAAGAATTGATCAGCTTCAGATATTAAAAGATATTGCTCATAAAATTATTGATTTTATCTCACAGTTTGAAGACGAATTAGTAAAAATTTGGAACAAGCCGAAGTTTGTGAGAAACAGCAATTATGTGATTACATTGGATAGAATAAAAGATAAACACCTTCTCG
>Ga0210018_1001979_pt1 | contig 10498 bp, 11 predicted proteins | sample CryGeyCG2014_010_2_FD_183967 | JGI IMG/M metagenome (GOLD analysis project Ga0210018, IMG submission 183967) | Groundwater microbial communities from aquifer - Crystal Geyser CG09_land_8/20/14_0.10 (SPAdes) (version 2) | ecosystem: Environmental > Aquatic > Deep subsurface > Groundwater | place... | reverse complement strand
AGCTCCTTAAAAGACCCTTATACGGTTTTTATGCCCCCGGCCGACAGCAAGATTTTCAAAGAGGATGTTTCCGGCGAGTTCCAGGGAGTCGGCATGGAAATCGGTTTGAGAAACGGAGAACTCACCGTGATTGCTCCCTTGGAAGGGACGCCGGCACAGCGAGCGGGTCTTTTGGCCGGCGATAAAATTCTTAAAGTCAACGGTACGACCACGCAGAGCCTGACAGTAGACGAAGCGGTCAAACTCATCCGAGGTCCTAGGGGCGAGGCGGTCGTTTTGACTATTTTCCGAGAGGGGTGGTCTTCGACCAAAGATTTTGAAATCGTCAGAGACGTCATTATAATTCCTTCCATCAAATGGGAGCTCAAAGAAGACAATATTGCTTACATTGAACTTTATCATTTCTCCGAGACGGCTCGAGCAGCTTTCAATCAGGTGGCCATTGAAATACTGGCCAGCCCTTCTCAGAAGATAATTTTGGATTTGCGCAACAATCCCGGCGGTTATTTAGAAGTGGCTCAGGACATTGCCGGCTGGTTTTTGGAAAGAGGTCAAATTGTGACGATTGAGGATTTCGGCGGGAAAGAAGAAGAAAAAGAATACAAAGCCGCCGGCAACGCCAAACTTCTGTCTTATCCTCTGGTCGTTTTGATCAACCAGGGGTCAGCCTCCGGTTCGGAGATTCTGGCTGGCGCTTTGAGAGACAACCGAGGAGTTAAACTTATTGGGGAGACTTCCTTCGGCAAAGGGTCGGTACAGCAGCTGGAAGAGCTGAAGGAGGGTTCTTTGAAGATTACGGTGGCCCAGTGGCTGACGCCAAAGGGCGAGCGGATTAACGGCCAGGGGCTTACGCCCGACATGGAAATTGAAATGACCGAGGAAGATTACGATGAAGACAGAGACCCTCAATTGGACAAGGCCATTGAAATTTTAAAAGAGTTGAGATAGAATAATTTATTATGAAGGTCATTCTTCTTCAAGATGTTGATAAAATAGGGAAAAAATACGAAGTGAAAGACGTGGCCGCCGGCCACGCCAGGAATTTTTTAATACCCAAAGGTTTGGCCAAACCCGCGACCGAGGAAGCTTTGAAGTGGGTGGCTGCCCAAAAAGAGGTCTTGGAGAAAAAAGCGGAAGAAGATTTGAAAAAAGTGCAGGAATTAGCTTCCACTCTGGACGGGCAGGAAATCATAATCCCGGTCAAAATCGGCGAGGAAGAGCAACTTTTTGAATCAATTAGTCAGCAGAAAATTTTGGAAAAACTGAAGGAAGCCGGGTTTGAAGTCAAGAAAGACCAGATTATTTTGGCCGAACCCATTAAGGAGGTCGGCGAGTTTCCGGTTAAGATTCGTTTTTCCCACAATCTGGAAGTGGAAATTAAAGTAATTGTGACTGAAGAAAAAGAAATAACATAATCCGAATGTTACGAATTCTTATTCGAATGATACGAATATTCGTAGTATTCGGATATTTATTCGTAGAATTCGAATTATATTTTTTATGGCAAAATTTATTTTTGTGGCCGGCGGGGTTATGTCAGGCATCGGCAAAGGGGTGGCGACTGCCAGCATCGGCAAAATTCTCAAGAGCAAAGGATTTAAAGTGACGGCGGTCAAAATCGATCCTTACGTCAATGTAGATGCGGGCACCATGAATCCCATTGAACACGGCGAAGTGTTCGTCACAGCCGACGGCACCGAATGCGACCAGGATGTCGGCAACTACGAAAGATTCATTGACGAAAATCTGAGCACCACCAACTACATTACCACCGGAAGAGTCTACCAGGCCGTCATCAACCGGGAAAGGAATTTAGGTTACGGCGGCAAATGCGTTGAGGTTGTACCCCACATTCCCGAAGAAGTCATCTTCCGCATTAAAAAAGCAGCCAGGGAAACCCGCGCTGATTTTGTTTTAATTGAAATCGGGGGAACGGTCGGAGAATACCAGAACAGCCTCTTTTTGGAGGCGGCCCGGATGATGCGTTTGAGCCGCCCGGAGGATATTCTCTTCATTTTGATAAGCTATTTGCCCGTGCCCAGCATCATTGGCGAGATGAAGTCAAAACCGACCCAGCAGGCGGTCAAATGGCTGAACATGGCCGGCATCCAACCCGACATTATTCTGGCCAGATCAGTGGTGGCCGTGGATAAGCCGCGCAAGAATAAAATTTCTACTTTTTGCAATGTTGACAAAAAAGACGTCATTTCCGCTCCCGATGTCAAATCGATTTACGAAGTTCCCATTAACTTTGAAAAAGACAGGCTGGGGGAAAGAATTTTAAGCAAATTCGGTTTGACGAAAAAACGGAAAGGCAATTTAAGAGATTGGAAAAAGTTGGTCAGGGTGATCAAAACGGCTCGGAGCCCCGTTAAAATCGGGATTGTGGGCAAATATTTTGAAACAGGCAAGTTCACCTTGATGGATTCTTACATTTCCATTATTGAAGCTCTCAAGCACGCTGCCTGGTACCATAAAAGGAAACCCCAGATATTTTGGCTGTCAGCTGAAACCTACGAGAAGGATAAACGTTCCTTGAAGGAGCTGAAAGAGTACGACGGGATTCTGGTTCCCGGCGGCTTCGGTGTGCGAGGCATAGAAGGAAAAATCAGGGCGATTGAATTTTGCCGCAAAAACAAAATCCCTTTTCTGGGATTGTGCCTGGGCATGCAGCTGGCGGTCATTGAATTCAGTCGGAACGTCTGCGGTTTGAAAAAAGCCAACTCAACCGAATTCGCTTCCCATACTCCCAATCCGGTGATTGGCGTCATGCCCGAGCAAAAGGTTTTACTTCAAGACAAGAAGTACGGGGGCACCATGCGGCTGGGTGATTACAAATGCCGCCTCAAACCAAAAACCAAAAGCTTCAAGGCGTATAAGCGCTACACTGTTTTTGAGCGGCACCGCCACCGCTACGAATTAAACAACGATTTCAGAGACATTTTGGAGAAAAAAGGCATGGTGATGGCCGGTTTGAATCCCGAGAAAGATTTGGTGGAGATCGTGGAACTGCCCAAGCATCCTTTCTTTCTGGCTACGCAATTCCATCCCGAGTTCAAATCCCGACCCACTCGCCCCCATCCTTTATTTAAGGCTTTCATCAAGTCGGCCATAAAAAAATGAAAGAGGTTTAGCCTCTTTCATATCCCTTCCGTCGCAGACGGAAACCCCTTGTTTCCTTCGGGCAACTTCCTTCGGGCAACTTGAGGTTTAGCCTCTTTCATTCTACATTGACGACTTTGGCGATGCGTTGTGAATTATCGAAAGATTTTTTTCTTTTGGTGGAAAACTTAACTACGCCCTCTCGGAGTGCGTACAAAGTGTCGTCAGTCCCTCGTTTGACGTTTTTCCCGGGCAGGAATTTAGTTCCTCGCTGACGGATTAAGATTTGACCGGGTTTGGCTTTTTCTCCCTCGAAAAGTTTGATGCCCAGGTATTTAGGCAAGGAATCCCGGCCTAATTTGGCGGTTCCCGCAGATTTAGTCTTAGCCATAGTGCTGATATGGGATATAATACAATACTACAAAGAATAAAAGAATTTGTCAAAAACCGAGACCAGCGAAGCTGGGCGAAGGTGAAGATGAAAGCAAGAGCTTGCATCGACAGACACCAATCTGATATTATTTTAGTTGTCGGCGTTATTTTGATTTCTTTGCTTTCGTTTGCGGTCGGCTACATCGTTGCCAAAAATTATGGAAAAGAACCAATTAAAATCGAGCAGAGTGGCCGTGATTGGCGGGGGAGTGGTTGGGTTGTATCTGGCCTGGAAGCTTTCGGAAAAGGGTCATAAGGTAACTTTATTCGAGAAAAAAGACAAGATCGGCAAAGAGGCCTGCTCCGGCCTTTTTTCAGAAAGGATTTTAGATTTTATTCCTCAATGCAAAAGCCTGATTCAAAACCAGATTGAGTCGGTTTTAATCCATTTCCCCAAAAAAACCTTGAACGTTAAGTTCTCCCAAAGATTTTTAGTTATGAGTCACGTCGAACTGGATAAGTTAGTTTTCAATTTGGCGCAGAAAGCCGGCGCTGACATTAAACTCCAGAGTCCCATTAATTCGTTGCCCCAGGGCTTTGACAGAACAATAGGGTGCGACGGCGCCAATTCCGCGGTGAGAAAAAGCTTGGGGCTGGCTGCTCCGGTTTGCCGTTTGGGGATTCAAGGATTCGTTTCAGAAAGAAACTCAGCCAGCTTTGTTGAGACATGGCCAGTTAAGGGAGGCTTCATCTGGAAGATTCCCCGCGGCAGGAAGTCGATGAAGTTTCCTTCATCTCCATCTTCACTTTCGCTACGCGAAAGCTCGATAACAGAGTACGGCATCATTTCAAGTTTAAAAGGAGCTAAGCTCCTGTTTGAAGAATTTCTGAACAAAAATAATATTAAACTAGAAAAAATTAATTCGGCCTTTGTTCCCCAAGGATTTTTAATTCCCCGCAACAGCGCTATAACTCTTTGCGGTGATGCGGCCGGCCTGACCAAACCCTGGAGCGGCGGGGGAGTCGTCTGGGGTTTGACCGCCGCCGCAATTCTCTTGAAAAATTTTCCAGATTTTATAAAATATCAGAAGGACTTAAAAAAGTTCTTTGGACCGAAAATTTTAATTTCCAAAATCGCCACGCGAGTGGCTTATCTAATCGGCTTTCATTTTCCTTGGATTTTGCCAAAAAATGTTAAAATAGAAGGCGATGTCATCTTATCAAATTTTACTAAACTATCAAAAAAGAATAAATAAAGAAATAAGCAGATTTTTTGCTGCAAGAATCAAGAGGGCCAGATCTTCTTTCGAAAGAGAAGTTTTGGGATGGCTGAAGGAATATTCCTTGCGGCCGGCCAAGAGATTGCGGCCGGTTTTGGTCAATCTGGGGTACGCTTTGGCCGGGGGAGAGGGCAAAAAGAAGATTTTGGTAACCTCCATTTTTATTGAACTCATACACAACTATCTGTTGATTCACGACGACATACTTGATCAAGACAAACTGAGACGGGGCAAAAAGACATTGCATTTGCTTCACGGGGAAGACATGGCCATTTGCGCTGGAGACTTGGCGTGCGCTTTGGCTTATGAAATATTGAGTTCTGCCAAGTTTCCTTTCGATTGCCGGATTCGGGCTCTGGAAAAACTCAACCGTGCTCTTTATTTCACCGGCTACGGTCAAATGCTGGAATTGGAATTGAGAAGAAAGAAAAAATCTGGTAAAAAGATAAGTAAGAACGAAGTTTTGGACATTTATCGGCACAAGACCGCTTTCTACACTTTTGTCTGTCCTCTGCAGGTTGGTGCTTCCTTGGCCGGAGCGGACGACCTTTTTTTGAAAAAAATAGAGAAGTTCGCCTTGCCTTTGGGAATTGCCTTTCAAATTCAGGACGACATCAAAGATAACGACGTTTGGCCCATTCTGAACGCCGAGAAATTGGTTGCTCAAGCCAAAAGGGTTTTGAACTCGGAAAAATCTTTTCCCCGCCGAGAAAAACAGCTTCTTTTAGACTTAGCCGACTACATCGTCAAATGAAAAAACTGCCCCAACACATCGGTATTATCATGGACGGCAACCGGCGATGGGCGGAAGAGCAGGGTTTGTCGGCTTTTAAAGGCCACGAGAAAGGCCTGGAAAAGGTTGAGGAAGTCATTAAGTGGTGTCGGGACAAAGGGATAAAAACCCTGACTCTTTTCGCTTTTTCAACCGAAAATTGGAAAAGGCCCAAGAAAGAGGTCAGTTTTTTGATGAATCTGGTTAAAAAAGCGCTCAGCCGGGACATTAAAAAGTATTTAAAAGAAGGAATCAAAGTTAGAATAATCGGCCAAAGAGAGAAATTACCCAAAGGTTTGCGGGTTTTACTGGCTGGCATTGAGAAATCAACCGTCAAGAACGAAGTCATGACTTTGAACATCGCTTTGAGTTACGGTGGCCGAGCCGAGATTACCGAAGCCATTAAGAATATTGTCAAAAAGAAAATACCGCCGGAAAAAATCACCGAAAGTGTTATTTCACAAAATCTTTGGACGTCGGATGTGGATTTGTTAATCAGAACCGGCAAAGAGCAGCGGCTCTCCAATTTTCTGATTTGGCAGGCGGCTTACTCCGAACTCTACTTCTGCTCCAAATACTGGCCGGATTTCACTGAAAAAGATTTGGATGTAGTCTTAATGGAATATGCTAATCGTCACCGACGATTCGGCCAATAACCTTATTATTTCTGTCCTTTAATAACAAAAAAATAAAAAAAGGAGGTAAAAAAGTGGTTGAAGCGATAAGACCCAGGATGTATGAGCTGGAATCGGACATTCGAGCTGGCCGAATTGATATTTCCTTTGAGCAGAAATATGATTCCATAGCCGTAAAAGAAAAAGTAACGGTTTTGAACCGCTGGTCAGAGGATAATCGAGGGAAAGGATTTGTTTTAGAGCCAGGAGTACTTTTACATCGGAAGTGGCAGGGATTTACCAGGAAAGAAAAAGCCGAATTTGCTTTACTTTCTGGAGAAGAACTAATAGCTAAGAAGGTTAGTTCGCAATTTAAAAAAGTCCAAATTGCTGAAAAAATAAAAGATTTAGGAGCTGGCCTTCGCCAGAGTTTTCGCCACCTTCCCAGGCGACTTACTTACCTGAAAATGGATACGGAGGGAAAAGAAATTCTCAAGGGAGAGGCCGTATTCTTAGCCGATTTAGAAGAGCGGGCTGATGGGATAAATATCGTCTTGATTCGACCGGAGAAATTTGGTCTCAAAGCAATTGAAAAAGCGGTTGCCAAGATTGATCCGCTTCTGGCGAGTTTAGAGCGAGTGAGAAATGGTTATAAAAAAGAAGTTGCTCTCCAGTGGGGATTAGCTCAAAAGTCAGCCCGGCAAGGAAAGAGGGCGGAAGCCGCTTTAAGAATGGCTCAAGCCAAACTAAAGTTAGCTCAACGCCGAAATAGGATTGCCGCCGAAGTGGCAGCAGTCTTAGAACTTGGTCAAAAGAGAATGGCACTTTATCAGCTGGGCCTGGAGACTTTCGCCTGGGCCTATGAGGAATTAAAGGAATTAATTATCAGGGTCCAAAGGGCGAAAAGCCTTCAAGAAAGTGGTCGCCATCCTTCTGTTGAAGAAATTCTTTTTCTAGGGGAAGAGGGAAATAAAATTCGACGCCGTCTCAAAGCCACGCCGGCTTGTGCCTTCCAACCCTTCTGGGAAAGACTTGAGTCAAAGGAAGTCCGCTCTTTAGAAAAGGTTTTGGGGTATGCTCAGGCTGGCAAGGTAGATACCTTGTTTAACTCCTTGAGCAATGCCCGGGCCAAATTGGAAGCCTTAGTTCTTGGAGAAATTCCGACCGAAGAGGAAATAGAAGAATTAGAAAAAGTGAGGCTTTAAGTTTGAGGACTAGAAAACTAGTCCTCTTTTTATTTACAAAATCTTTGAAAAAGTTTAAAATTAATAAAGTTTTTATTTATGAAAAGAAAAATTCTACCGACTATCACCACTATTACCCCTTCAGCCTGGCGTTCCAAGATTGCTGAAGCCAAGAAGTTGGGGCTGAAGGAAGTGGCTGTTTTTCCGACGTGTTTGAAATTGGCCGAGAGGAAGGAGTTTTACAAATTGTTGAAAGAAAGCGGAATCGAGAAAATCCCTTTTGTCCATTTGAGAAGCGATATGGAACTTTGGGAATTGGATTATTTGATTCAAGAATGGGGGACCGAAGTTTTTAACACCCACACCCAGCGTGAATTTTCCATTCCGGCCGATTGGCAAAAGCATAAAGGTCTTATTTACATTGAAAACACTTATGAGCCGTTTGATGAAGAGGAAGTGAAAAGGTTTGCCGGCGTTTGCCTCGACTTTTCCCACCTGGAGAACGCTCGTCAGTTTTACCCGGATGTTTACCGGCATAATGTCGAAATAATCGAAAAATACCCTTGCGGCTGCAATCACGTGGGGCCGGCCAGAAACTTTCCTTTTTTAGACAAAGCCACTCTAAAACCAGACTATCGGCACCCTCACTCTTCACACCTTTTAAAAGATGTGTCGGAGCTTGATTATTTGAAAAACTATCCCAAAAACTATTTCTCTCCTTTTCTGGCCGTTGAAATAGAAAATGACCTGGCCACCCAGCTCAAGGCTGGAGATTATGTTACTCGCATGTTAAAATAAAACCATGACACAGATTAACACCGGCACCACGCCCAAAGACGTCTTTCTGCATCTTTTGAACATTCTCACCTTTTTCATCAGCATCGTCGCTTTTATCATGCTTTATATTCAGTATATCAGCGCTCTTTTCCCCGATCCTCTTAACTTTTATTACACGGCCATAGCCGATGCGGTTCGCGTGGCCACATCAATCCTGGTGGTGGCGGTGCCGGTCTTCATTCTGACATCCTGGCTTTTAGGCAGGGATTTGGCGAATAACCCCGCAAAGAGAGAACTCACATTGAGGAAGTGCTTGGTTTATTTCACTCTTTTCATTTCGGCCGTCACCATCATCGTCGATTTGATTATGTTCGTTTACAGTTTCTTGAGCGGGGAGTTGACGAGCCGGTTCTTTCTGAAGGTTTTAGTGGTGCTTTTGGTGGCAGCGGCTGTTTTTGGCTATTACATTTGGGATTTGAGAAGGAAAAGCGTCAAATCCAAAGCCCCCAAAATGCTTGCTTGGGTTTTAGCTTCGGTTGTTTTGGCCAGCATCATTTGGGGTTTCTTCATCATCGGTACGCCGCAAGAGCAGCGGCAAAGAAGGTTTGACGATGAGAGGGTGTCCGACCTACAGATGTTGCAGAATCAGATCATTAACTACTGGACGCAGAAAGAAGTCCTGCCTCAAAACTTAAGCGATTTGGAAGACAGCATTTCCGGGTTTGCCGTGCCGCAGGATCCAGAAACCGAAATGTCATATAAATACAACGTTATGGGCGAACTTGCTTTTGAGTTGTGCGCCGATTTCAAGACTTCGAGCGAAGGCTTAGGTTCTGTCAAATCTTACTATTACGGTTCATTCCAGCAGAATTGGGAGCACGAAGCGGAAAGAACCTGCTTTGAAAGGACCATTGACCCGGAATTATACAAAACCGAGCAGCTAAAAGTGCTTCCGCCGGCGCGGTATTGATAAATCAACCAAAAGAAAAACCCCGCCAAACTTGGCGGGGTTTTTCATTCGAGAGTGTTACCGATTAATAGCGGCTGGATCTCTGATTTCTCCGTTTGGCGTGGCAGTCTCTGCAATAGAGAGGTCTGTCACCTGATGGCTCAAACGGCAGTTCAGTGATTTCAGCTCCGCAATCGGAACATTTCCAGTTCCCCTGATACATTTTTCTGGGGAACTCTCTGTCAGAATCAGATTTGTTGAACATAACGATTAAATTACTTTAAATAAAAAGCGACCTTTTTTTAACTCTTAAGTCGCTAACTTAACCTGGGCCTTTAATTCTTTTGAAATTAGATAGACTTACTTTAAGATGAATCGACTTACTAGCTGGTTTCATTATACTCCTTTGTTCGGACTTGTCAAGGGCTCAGAGAAACCCATAGAATACTGGATTGACAAAACGAGTCGGAAGTGGGAAAATGAATTATTCTAAGATAAAGGTCGCGTTTTAACTAAATGAGATATTTATTATGGCAAAAGAAGTTATCAAAAAAGACGGGTCAAAGCAGCCGTTCGATGCCGGTAAAATCAGGAATGCCGTCGTAGCTGCCGCTGCCGAAACCGGCCTGCCGGACGACAAAATAAACAAAGCAGTCGAACAGGTAACAGCCGCCATCATTCAAATGGTGGAAGAGAAAGAAGAAATAACGACCAGCGAAATCAAGGAGAGGGTTCTTTCAGAATTGGACGCTGTTGAGCCCGAGATTTCCAAAGGCTGGAGAAAGTACGACCGGGAGAAAAAAGAAATCTGACAATTTACGTTGACCTGACAGAAAACGCCCCTTTGGGGGCGTTTTTTTGGTTGCCAAAAGCAGGTTGCTTTTTTGAGGAATAAGCGTATGATGGGAGTATGACGAAGAAACAGCAATTTTTAGAAGAACACAACCGATTGGCCTCGGTCGATCTGCAAGCGACCGCCTCTTTGCTGTCTCATTTCAAAATAGCTAAGTCGACCCTTTTTAAAGATAAGAACTGGTCCATCGACAAACTGCGCCGGCCCTTCATTTTTTGGCTGACGTCTTTGAGCGCTAAAGAAAAACAGGACATCAACAAAGAAGAGAAATAATGAAAGAGGCTAAACCTCTGTCACCTCCGCCCGCCCGGGCGGTTTTTGTTTTGGTCGAGGTTCGACGTTGAAATAGTAGACAACTTGTTGACAACTTTTAATTTAAGAATTATCATAAAGTTGTCAACAAACCATTATGGATATCCGAAATTTAATCTTAAAACATCTTAAGAGGAGAAAAGAAATTAAAGTTTCAGAAATCGTCAAAGAAACCGGATTTTCCCGCGCCTATATTAGTAGATTTTTTCAAGAACTCAGGGAAGAAGGAAAAATCGCGCTTATCGGCAAAGCCAATAAAGCCAGTTATGTTTTGGCGCACGAT
>Ga0210018_1001978_pt1 | contig 10500 bp, 9 predicted proteins | sample CryGeyCG2014_010_2_FD_183967 | JGI IMG/M metagenome (GOLD analysis project Ga0210018, IMG submission 183967) | Groundwater microbial communities from aquifer - Crystal Geyser CG09_land_8/20/14_0.10 (SPAdes) (version 2) | ecosystem: Environmental > Aquatic > Deep subsurface > Groundwater | place... | reverse complement strand
TAATGTTTGAACTTGCTATAGCAAATCAAGACAATTGCTGACAAAAATGATAAAATTGAGGAGTTAAAAACTATTAAAAAATCTTAATTTAATGAAGGTTAATAAAATTCTTCTTTTAGTCCAAAGACAGGGCTACAGTTTTGTTAACCAAGCAACCTCCCTTTCTTCGGGATTGTCACAAATCGGGGTTGCAAATAAAATCATAATTTGCTCAGAAGAATTCCCTGCCAAAGAAATTCTTGAATTTAAACCAGAGTTAGTTTTAGGGGTTGGTTCCTGGCATTCATACGAAGACTTTGTCGATAAACCCCAAAAAATTGGTCTGAAGGTCGTTCCTTGGATTGTTTCAGATGATAGAGTGGAAAAATTTATTCCAGAATACAACCAACTAAGCCTTATCCTCACTCCCAGCTCACATTGCCAAAAAATTTTTATTAAGGACGGCCTCAAACCAGAAATTATCAAAGTCCTTCCTGAGGCAGTTGACCCAAATTTCTGGAAAAAAATTAGCGAAGCTCAATTGGTTTCTTTCTTGGCGCTAATTTCTATCTCCCATCAAAACTTAAATCTGCCTTTTTTCTTTGATTTGGTTAAAGCTCGCCACCAAGAAGTTCCTATTCTTTTCACTACAGGAGGTGATGCAACCAATAAAGGAGCGCAGGAAGTAATCGCTGCTCTCGGCAAAATTAAACCTGAAGTGCCCTGGCTTTATCTTATCAAAACTTGGCCATCTGAAGGAAGTTTTCTTCATTCAGCAGAAGAAGTTAAGTTGGCCAAAAAGTTGGGAATTTCAAACCGGATCAGATATATTGTGGGTGAGTTCTCCGCCGACTTCATGAGAAATTTAATGAATTTTTGCGACATTTATGTTGCCCCTTCAAGAAGTGAAGGATTTGGTTTACCTTTAGTTGAAGCCCAATTTTGCGAAAAACCCGTAATCTCCATGAAAGCCACCTCAACTCAGGAAATTGTTAAAGACGGGCTTACCGGATTTCTTGTTTCTCCAAAATTAGTTGACAATCAACCTCGCGCTGATACTGATGAATTAACCACGGTACTCCAAAAAATGCTTACTGATTCGAACCTTCGGAAAAAAATGGGGAAAAAGGCCAAAGTTTTTGTAACCGAAAATTTTAGCCCAATGGTGATAGCTTCCAAGTTAATCCGATACCTCGAAGAAAAAACGGCATAGTGGTATAATAATTTACCATGGCCGATTTAGAGAAAATCCTAACTGAAAAAACAAAAGAGATCAGGTCAATTTATGTTTCTTCATATATCCCGCGCAGGTGCGGGATCGCCACTTTTACCAAAGATCTCACCAATGCAATTAATCTTCTTAATCCCCACGTCTTGGCAGAGATTATGGCAGTAGTCAGACCAGAAGAGATAACCGCTTACCCATGGGAAGTCAAATTCAAAATTGTTCAAGACGATTTAGACTCTTACCTCCGCGCCGCCGACTATATTAATAAGTCGTGTACCGACGTGGTTGTTCTTGAACACGAATTCGGGTTATTTGGAGGGCACTATGGGGAGTACATCATTCCTTTCTCTGAAACAATTAAAAAACCCTTGATAATCACCCTTCACACCGTACTTGACGATCCTAACAGCGAACCAGCCATTATTCTTAAAAGACTGGTTGATAAAGCAGCGGCTGTAATCGTTATGACGGAAAACATCAGCAAAAAATTAGTCAATGAATACTTGATCCCGGGTGAAAAAATAGTGACGATTCCACACGGAACTCCCGATTTACCCCTTGGACCCAGTGCTCCTTTTAAAAGAAAAAGAAGACTTTCCAACCGATTGGTTCTGGGAAATATTAACTTGATTACCCCGGGAAGAGGACTTGAATACGCCCTGGAAGCAGTTTCTATTATTGCCAAAAAATATCCAGAGGTTCTTTATTTGATCATCGGACAGACCCACCCAGTTTATCTTAAAGAACACGGCGAATTATACCGCAATTCTTTAAAAAAACTGGCCAGAAAACTCAGAATCAGCAAAAATGTCCGATTCGTCAATCAGTATATTACACTAGAACAATTAATAGATTGGTTAAAAACTCTTGATTTTTATATTACCCCTTATCTTGATCCACAACAATCCTCTTCTGGCGCTTTAGCTTATGCCATCGGCGCCGGAAAATGTTGTATTTCTACTCCTTATGTTTATGCCAAAGAAACATTGGCGAATAATCGGGGTATTCTTATTCCTTTCAAAGACCCCAATGCCATTGCTTCATCGGTAATTGAACTTTGGGGAAATCCGGAAAAGAAAAAGACTATTGAAAAAAACGCTTATGATTATGGCAGACTGATGACCTGGACAAATGTGGCCATGCAGTATCTAAGTTTATTTAAAGCCGTAATAAAAAATAAAAATGGAGAAAACTAGCACCGGACGATTTTCGCTCCCTGCTCTTAAATTTGACCACCTTTATAGACTAACCGACAAAACAGGAATTCTCGAACACTCTTTCTTCGCCATTCCAGACAAGAATCATGGCTATACTACCGATGACAACGCCAGAGCTCTACAAGTTTGTCTGAGGTGGGGTAAGTGTATCTCTAATCGAGAAAAATTAATTGACACTTATTTAAAGTTCTTAATATTAGCGAAAAAAGATAATGGATTTTTTAATGACCTTAAACCCGATCTTCAGTGGAAAAATTGCTCAAATCCGTTAGGGGAACATTTCGGCCGGGCAATGTATGCTTTAGCCGAGATAGCCAATGAAGATATAGACGAGAAACGTAGAAAAACCGCTGATTTAACTTTCCAACAAATGTCAGGCTTGATAGACTTGACCTTAAGTCAAAGGACCCTCGCCAATCTGATCGCTGCTTTTTACCATCGTCAAAAAACTGCCAAAAATTTTTCCGAAATCAAAGAAAAAACGAAAAACTTGGCAGATTTTCTTATTCAAAAAAAACAAAGCTTCTCCGACAGTAACTGGCATTGGTTTGAAGAGATACTCTCTTACGATAATGGCCGCCTTCCTTCAGCTCTAATTTATGCTTATAAAATTCTTGGGAAAAAACCATATCTAAAAGTTGCTTTAGAAACACTGGACTTTCTTCTAGAGACAACTTTTGATAGGCAAAAAGACTATTTCTCTTTTCCGGGAAATAAAAGTTGGTTTACCAAGGATGGCAAAAGGGTTTTATATGGTCAACAGCCTGTAGAGGCAGGTAGCACGGTGGAGGCGTGCTGTTTGGCATTCGAAGTTACTCGGGAAAAACAGTATTACCACTTTGCCAAAAAAGCCCTTGCTTGGTATCATGGAGAAAATATTCTTGATGTTTCTTTAGTTGACAAAGAAACCGGCGGGGTTAAAGATGGAATTGATACTGCCGGTGTCAACCCAAACCAAGGCGCGGAATCAATCCTAAGTTATTTAATCGCATACCACTCTTTTAAAAAAGTTCAGTTATGAAAATCGCTATTCTTTCTTCCATTCATTGGCGTACCCCACCACGAGATTACGGACCATGGGAGCTCATTGCCAGCTGGGTAACCGAGGGCATGGTAAAAAGAGGTCATCAGGTTACTTTATACGCAACCGGTGACTCAATCACTCAAGGACAACTTAAATGGATTTGTCCCCGGCCAATTTCCGAAGATCACGATTTGGAACCGAAAGTATATCAATATCTTCATTCAGCTAGGGTTTTCGAAGAGGCAGAAAACTACGATATTATCCACAATCATTATGATGCTTATCCTCTTGTTTTTTCAAAACTAGTAAAAACTCCGGTTGTTACCACCATTCACGGCTTCTCCTCACCTCAGGTAAGAGAAATCTACCAAAGATATTCCAATACCTACTTCGTCTCCATCAGCATGGCTGACAGAAAACATGCCCCAGACTTAAATTACATCGGTAATGTTTATCATGGCATACCGTTAAATGAATATCAGTTTAACGATAGACCAGAAAGTTATTGGTGCTTCATTGGCAGAATCTCCCCCGAAAAGGGTATTCATTTGGCAGTAAAACTAATCAAAAAACTCGGACTTAGATTTAAAATTGCCGGCTTAATCCAAGATCAAAAATATTTTGATAATGAAATAAAACCTTTTCTAGACCCCAAAATTGAATATCTGGGAACTGTTTCTGATGAAGTGAAAAAAGATCTTCTTAAAAACGCTTTAGGATTTCTTCATCTCAACACCTACCCTGAAGGATTCGGACTGACTTTAATCGAGGCAATGGCCTGTGGAACGCCTGTAATCGGCATGAACTTAGGCTCAATCCCTGAAGTAATCGAAGATCAGAAAACCGGTTTTGTGGTAAACACACTTGAAGAAGCCGAAGTAGCCATAAAGAAAATTGATCAAATTTCAAGAAAAGATTGTCGAGAAAGGGTAGAAAAACATTTCACCGTAGAAAAAATGGTGGACGAATACGAAAAGGTTTACCACCAAATTCTTGAGAAGAAAAAGACTACTTCAAACTAGATAATAGCTTCTCGAGAGAAGCAGTTGCCAAACAAACAGTTTTATCGGCCGCCCCATAATAAAGATAGAGCAAACCGTCTTTTTCCACCAGTCCGGTTGGGAAAACAACGTTGGGCACGTCGCCAAAAAGTTCATATTCTTCTTTTGGTTCTAAAATCGGTTCCTTTGTTCTGAAGATAACTTTTCTGGGATCTGCCAAATCCAAAAGTACTGCGCCTACCCGATAGACTCGCTCCTGATCTACTCCGTGATAGATGAGCAACCAGCCTTTGTTTGTTTTAATTGGCGGCGGACCGCTGCCAATCTTATAATTCTCCCACCAGTATTGCGGTTTCAACAATGGTTGAGTGTCTTTCCATAAAAGAAGATCATGAGAAAAAGAAATCCAAATCTCTGGAGCAATCGTTCGCCCGTTCCTCTGACTGCCAGCGGAATACAATGGTCGATGCAGCAAAACATAACGGTCATTAATTTTTTCCGGAAACAAGACGCCGTTGCGACTGCAAATCTCCTTTGGCGTAATTACTCCCAATCTCTCAAACTTTATAAAGTCGTTGGTTTTTATCAAACCCACCCGATGCGGCTCTCCTCCTTTGTTAGCCGGACATCCCAAAATCGTATGGGTTAAATAAAAACTTCCTTCGAGCGGATTAATCCGTAAATCCTCAATCCCATATTGCTCATAATCTTTTTCCGGAACAATTACCGGCTCAGGGTCTCTGGTAAAATTGATCCCGTCTTCGCTTATAGCATGGCCAATCGACGAGACATAGTTCACATATTCGCCAATCGCCCGATAAAGTAGATGAAATTTTCCCCGGAAAAAAGTTGCCCCGGGGTTAAAAACCGCCATATCCTCCCAGGTATGATACTTATCGGGAAGCAAGATGGGATTTTTAGGATGTCGTACAAAACCCATAATAAAATTATACTCCTCGCCCCTTCTTTTTTGCCCAATGGGCATTAGACCTAAACAAGCTTTCGAATGTTCCTGCGTCCGACCAAAAACCTTTAAGTTCAAACCAGTTTAATTTTCCCTGGCCCAGATAAACATTATTAACATCCGTTATCTCCAATTCTCCCCTTTTTGAAGGTTTGCAGGTCCGGATAATATCAAAAACTTTATTATCATAAAGGTAAAGCCCGGTCACGGCCAAGTTTGACTTGGGTCGCTTGGGTTTTTCTTCAATTTCAACTAACTTTTTCTTATCCTTTTTGTCAAAAACGGCTACCCCGAATCTTTGGGGATCGCCAACTTTTTTTAAAAACACAGTCGCTCCTCCAGAAAAGTTTTTTACTGCCGACTTAATATCGGCATCAGTGGTATTGTCACCTAAAATAACGGCAATCGACCCGCCGGCGGCAAAATCTTCGGCCAACGACAAAGCGACAGGAATTCCCCCTTCACCTTCTTGAAAAGCAAACTCCAAATGTTTCACCCCTAAACTCTTGCCATTTTTCAAAACCGATAGAAAATGGCCCGCAAAAGGACCACCGGTAACAATCATAATTTCATCAATGCCCGCTTTTACTAATGTTTGAATCGGATAAAAAACCATTGGTTTATCAAAAACCGGAAGCAAATGTTTGTTGGTCACGTAAGTTAGGGGATAAAGTCTGGTTCCTAAACCTCCTGCTAAAATAACTCCCTTCATATAGGATACATTCTACACCCGATTGACAAGGGTGAAAAGAACCAAGAAACCTAAAATAGCCACGGCCATATACTCTACCACTACCCGCAAGTGAAGGTCTCCTTCAAGATAGTGGTGAATCACTCCCCATAAAACATAAAAAGAGGCGGTTAGAAAGGCAGAAACAATTTGCGCCTGGGGAAAACGCTGAAAATAAAAAAAGGAGAGTCCGCCGGAAACCAATAAAAATAACAGGACTAAATAGTGAACTAAATGTTTTTTAATGTTTTCAAATAAAATCTTCATAGTTTATTATCTATTATCTATTAACGGATTATTTATTAATTTATTAATTCGTTAATCCGTTAATCCGTTAATCCGTTAATTTAAAGAATCGCTCCTCCTTTAATTAAAAGTCCGGCAACTAAAACAAAAAGCAAAAACATCATTTGCGCTAAACTATTACTGGAAATTCTCGGCGTATCGCGGTGGGAAACCATCAAAATATCAATGGCAAAAGCGCCGATTAAAATGCCCACCACAAAAATGATTAAGGCTTTGGTCAGATCAAGCGGGCTGGTTAAGACTGACTGTCTTTTCTCACCTAAAGTTTCCACCGGCTGAGCCGCTACCGGCTTTTCTGCGGGCTTAGGCGCGGCTTTTTCGACCGGTTTAGATTCCACCGCTCCGTATGGCGTTCCGAAAAGCTGGACCACAAGAGTTGTTTCCACTCCTTGCAATGTACCGTCCACCACCGCTACCCCAATTTCCTGATATTTTTCATTAACCACATTTTCCCGATGAGAAGGCGAATTCATCCAAGCGCGAATCACTGAATCGGGGTCACGGAAATCGCGGGCCAAGTTTTCCCCAGCGTATTGATATTTATAACCCACATCCGTAAAAAAAGTCCAAGGCGTTCGGCCCGAAGGTGAAACATGAGCCCAATAGTTAAAAGCAAACATATCGGCCGCTTTTTGCCTAGCGGCTTCCGACAGCAACTGATTGGGTTTCAAGTCCGTCAGCCCTAACTTTCCTCTTTCCAGATTGGTCAGTTCAATAATTCTTTCAGGAGTAATATTGGAAGAAAAGCCCAGGACCGAGGGCTTGGCCAAAACAAAAAAACTAAGACTTATCTGTAAAAACAGAAAAAGAAAGGTCAGAATAAAAAGAGACGAGGCTTTGATAATTTGGGCTTTTTGATTATTGGTCTGATGGGGAAAGAAAAAATTCCAAATGGCAGACATGGATATATTAAAGCACTGCCAGGAGTGAAAAGTAAAGAAGACTCAAAGAAATTATTTTTTCCTTCTGAAAAAAGAAATGACCACTATTAAGATTAGGATTAAAACAAGACCACCCAAAATTAAAGGCAGTTTGGAAAATTTACCAATAGCTTCCCCTTCAACCTCACCAGAACCGGTAGCAGTTCCTCCCCCCAACTCGCCCGGAGCGCCTTCTTTACCCGTTTCTACTCCCAAAACTCCCTCTTGAAAACCCGGAGGTACTCCAACAGCTAAAGTTGTTCCCAATGGCACCGAGGAAAGTTCACTAGAAAAAGGACCAGGCATACAACCATTTCCGGCACGCACTTTAAAATAGTAAAGCTGTCCGGCTGATAAATTGGTTACAGTATAAGAAGTCGTCCCCGCACCTCCAATATTAGGATTGCCATATAAAGGCACCCCTGATTGAGTTCCAAAAGCAATTAAATAATATGTTAAGGGTCCATTGGCTTCATTCCAAAATAAGGTAACACTATTAGTTCCGGCAACAGCACTGGTTAAAACAGGCGCGGAAGCGGGCGCGATATCAGAACATACTGGAGCCGAAACATTCGCCCCCAAAACCGTTCCACCTCCACCACCTCCGGGAGCTGATGTTGGGGTTGGTGTTGGAGTAGAAACTGGTTCTACCCAAAAACCCAAAGTCAAATCAAAAACCGTTTCTTTATTTTGATAATTATCATCAGCTGCGAAAGACATAGAAACCGTAAAATCGTAATCAAGATCCGCTCCGGGAGCAAAAATTCCCATTCCAATTTTATCTTGACCATAAAAATCGGTCACCGACCCACTCCAAATTACTGTCGTTCCTCCAACAATACTGATCTGCATTACATTTTCCAAAATACTAAAATCTGAAGTTCTTGTTCCCCTAATTGCCATTTCCCTTGTTTCCGAATCGGAGTTTTTTAGATTAAGTGTTTTGGTGATAGACTTTCCCGGATACCAAAACCCATCAAGGGTATTGCTAAACAGCGGGTCAGCAAAACCGCTTTTACTGCATACTGTTGGTGACGCCGGACAATCAATATTCAAATCCGCCGCCAAGACTGGTTTTACTGCCAGTAAAAAGAAAAATAATACCAGAAGCAAATTCTTTTTCATCAGTAGTCAATCCCTTTTTCCAAAACCGTTTCTACACTGCCGGAAAATAAAGTTGCTTTCAAATGAAGTTTGGTAATTCCTTCGTCGTAAACACAAACTTTACCTTCTATTTCCGAACAAGTTCCCAAAAGCAGATTGCTTCGACTGAAAGTATTTTCTCCGTTTAAATCAGCAGATCCGGCGATTCCTTTATCTTCACCAATCGAATCATAAACAATTTCATAACTAATTTTTTCAAACGCATTGACATTTGAAACCGTAAATGACACTGCTTTTTTATCACCTCTTAAAGAAAATTCCAAACTCGGAGTCGGTGTTGGCAATGGCTGAACCTCGAGAACATTCGGTCTACCGGGAGACGGAATCGGGTCAAACCAATTATTATCGGTTCCATCAGGATAACGAGCAATGGATTTGTTTTCTAAAACCTCATCCCCAAAGGCAACCGAATAAGAATGTTGATCAACTAATATATTGGTTGAAGAATAAAGATTAACTTCGTCCCCCCAAAAACTATTATTTAATTCAAAATTCGAATTTCCATTTCGATAAACAACCATGAACTCACCCGGAGCAATATCAAAACCGGTTGTGGACGAATTCGAAGAAGTAATATTCCCCAAAGTTAAATTAAGTCTGCTGCCCTCAAAATCTGTAAGATACCAGCTTTGCAGATTGTGAGTCGATGAACCGCGATTATAAAGTTCAATCCACTCGCCACCCGGCATCAAAGCCGTATCATTTCCGATCGGATTGGGTAAAAACTCGTTAATGACAATATCATCTAACCAATCAACCCCTGCTCTTAAATCGCTAGTATTAAAACTATAAGAAGCAGTCGCCGAATTGCCGGCGCTGTCAGCGCTTTCAACCTCAACATAATAAGTTGTTTCCGGCAAAAGCCCGTCAATATCACGAGAGTGATGTGTTTGGTCGGCAATCGTATCCACCGTCAAAGCCGTCCAAGGATCGGCCGGATCTGTCCGCCATTTTAAATTAGAAGTCGCCGGCTCATTAGTTTCCCAGCTGACGGTTGCTTTTTTTTGATTCGGCGAGCCGGGCGTACCGATAAAATGACTGACATTGCTAATCACTGGTAGAACGGATTCAAAAGAAGCGGCCGTGCTTAGAGTGACACCGGTAATCGCCGCTTGCCCCGAAGTAAAAGAAGCATAGGTTACAAAACTAATTCTGGCGGCCAGGAAAGAAAAAGCAAGAAGTATCGCTACCAATACCTTTGGGACGGGAGGAACATTCCGCTTTTTCCACATTTGTAGTACATCTCTGGCCTGCCGAACAATAAATATTAATAACGGCAAAGCAACTAATAATATGAAGCCCACCGGGGTCTTAAAGAATTCAATCAGATAACCAATGAGAGGAATTATCAATATCACTTTACCTTCGGTGCCGGCTTGAGTCACCAAACCAAAATCGGAGGCCGGGTTAGCGTCTCCCTTAGTTTCAAACCGCCAAAGTAAACCGGTTTTATCAATCTTCACGATACGGTGAGTGATATAGATAATTTTTTTATCTGAAGGGTGCTGATAGGTGATGACGTCGCCAATTTTAAGCTTTTTCTGGTCCAGCCATTGGTTAATCACCACCGAGCCTTTGGAAATTTTTGGTTCCATTGATCCGGTTAAAACCGTCCGAGAGTGGTAGTAATTTTTAAATGGGGGCAGAAGAGGAAAAACGGACACAACGATCACCAGGACTAAAATTAGTCCGAAAAAGATTTTCCCAGACAACAACAATTTTTTTAACAAAGCTTTTTTCATAAAAACCTACCCGCCAGGCGGGAAGTCCTTCTCCCCGCCTGACAAACACAAAAAACCACTTTATGGTGTCTGACCGACGAATCCAAGTGTGAAACTCAGAGTTTTTCCCTTAGCACTGTTGCCAGCACTAGAAAGCATTGAGAACGTCACTTGAAAGTCTCGACCAGTGTTATCCAGAAACGATGTATTCAAAATATTATACGGGTTGGTGAGCCACCATTGTAA
>Ga0210018_1001973_pt1 | contig 10526 bp, 7 predicted proteins | sample CryGeyCG2014_010_2_FD_183967 | JGI IMG/M metagenome (GOLD analysis project Ga0210018, IMG submission 183967) | Groundwater microbial communities from aquifer - Crystal Geyser CG09_land_8/20/14_0.10 (SPAdes) (version 2) | ecosystem: Environmental > Aquatic > Deep subsurface > Groundwater | place... | reverse complement strand
CAGTAAATTCAAATCGCTTTTTTTATTTATCCTGAGCCTGTCGAAGGATTGATTTCTAAGCGATTTTAAGGTAAAATTAAGGCAAAGTTAAATTTGGAGAAATATGGCTGAGGAAAGTAATTTCAAAATCACCAAAACCGAATTAGTTTGGCCGGGGAAGAGAATGAAGGTTGAGCCGGTGGAATTGTCATTTTAAGACGATTGAGACGATCGAAAATATCTAAATACATTTTATGTGGAGAAATTATGGAAACAGATTTAATATTTATTACAAATGAAAACGGTCAGAATTTGAAAGATCGTTTTGGCACACTTATTCGAGACACTCGTTTTTTTGATTGTCTTGTCGGATATTTCTACGCTAGCGGTTTTCATGCTCTCTATAAATCATTAGAAAACACTGAAAAAGTCCGAATTCTAATTGGTATCAGCACAAATAAAAAGACCTACGACTTAATGCAAAATGCCAAGCAATTAACACAACAGCCATTACAGTTTTCAAGTGCTGAAGCTAAGCAGGAAATTGAAGGTTTGGTTGAAAGAGAAATGGAAAATTCGGAAGATAATCAAAATACTGTTAAGGGAGTGAATAAATTTATTGAATGGATTAGAAATAAGAAACTAGAAATTCGAGCTTATCCTTCAGAGAAAATTCATGCTAAGCTTTACATTATGACTTTCGCCGAAGGTGATCGGGATAAAGGTAGGGTAATTACCGGTTCCAGTAATTTCACTCAAGCTGGTTTAATTGACAACCTTGAATTTAATGTCGAACTAAAGAATCGAGCCGATTACGACTTTGCCCAGAAGAAATTTAATGAACTTTGGCAAAATGCCATTGATGTAAGTGAAAAATATGTTGAAACAATCCAAACTAAAACTTGGCTTTCTAATGATATTACCCCATATGAACTTTACCTTAAGTTTCTCTATGAATATTTTAAAGATGAATTGAGCAGGACCGATGAACTTTTTGTAAAATATTTGCCGATAGAGTTTAAAAAATTGGAATATCAAGAACAAGCTGTATTTAATGCCAAAAAAATTCTTGAAGAGTATGGCGGTGTATTCATCTCAGACGTTGTTGGATTAGGCAAAACCTATGTTTCCGCAATGCTTGCTGGACAACTAGATGGTAGAACATTAGTAATCGCTCCGCCTGTGCTATTAGAAAAAAACAACCCTGGGTCGTGGCCAAATGTCTTTTCTGATTTTCGAGTGCCGGCTGATTTTGAGTCTATTGGAAAATTGGATAGTTTAGTCGAACAAGGAACCGAAAAATACACCAATATCATTATTGATGAAGCTCATCGTTTTCGAACGGAAAGTAATATCACATATGAAAAACTGGCTGAAATCTGCCGCGGCAAACGTGTTATCTTGGTTACTGCTACGCCCTACAATAATTCACCCAAAGATATTTTAAGCCAAATCAAACTTTTTCAAAAAGCAAGAAAAAGCACCGTCCCTGGTATGCCTGATCTTGAACGCTTTTTTAACAGCTTGGATAGGAGAATAAAAGATTTAGACCGTCAAAAGGATTACGCTGAATATATTAAAACAGTCAAAGAAAATGCCCAGGAGATTCGAGAAAAAGTTCTTAAATACTTAATGGTTCGCCGCACCCGTTCAGAAATTTTGGCTTATTTTGGCAAAGATTTAGAAAAACAGAACTTAAAATTTCCCGAAGTTGAAAAGCCGGAACCTTGTTTTTATGAACTGGACGACGAAGAAGACAAAATTTTTACCAAGACCATTCAACTCATTGCCCAAAATTTCAAATATGCCCGTTATACGCCGATGCTTTATTACAAAGGACAACTTTCTCAACCGGAGGAACTGGCTCAGAAAAACATGGGTAAATTTATGAAAATTCTTCTGGTAAAAAGATTAGAAAGTAGTTTTTATGCTTTCAGACAAACCATCGAGCGTTTCGCTCATTCCTACCAGCAATTCTTAAATGAGTTTGATGCCGGTAATGTCTATGTCAGTAAAAAATATACTTATAAGATTTTTGAGTTCTTGGAAGAAGACGATGATGAAGCGATTCAAAAACTAATTGATGATGATAAAGCTCAAAAGTACTCCAGCCAACAATTTAAACCCGAATTTAGGCAACTTCTAGAAAGTGATTTGGCAACCTTGAAGGAAATACAAAAACTTTGGAAGCAAGTTACCCGCGATCCAAAGTTGGAATCTTTAATCAATTCTTTAAAATCCAAACCAGTGCTAGGGGAAAATAAATTAATCATCTTTACCGAGTCTAAGGAAACTGCCCAATATTTGGCCAAAAACTTAGAAGAGAAGATGCCCGGCACAACTATTTGTTTCACCGGCGGATCTGGCGCGGCCGTTAGAGAAAAAGTGATTGATAATTTCGATGCCAGGGCTCGAAATAAAAGTAATGAATTTAAAATATTAATTACCACTGAAGTCTTGTCAGAAGGTGTTAATCTCCATCAATCTAATGTTGTTATCAACTATGATATTCCTTGGAATCCAACCAGAATGATGCAAAGAGTCGGTCGTGTTAATCGCGTTGATACCAAATTCGATAGAATATATACTTTCAACTTTTTCCCGACGAAACAATCCAACGATGAGATCAAATTAAAAGAAGCCGCCGAAGCAAAGATAAATGCTTTTATTACTTTACTCGGAGCTGATGCCCAACTCTTAACTGAAGGCGAACCAATCGAACAGCATGAACTATTTGATAAGCTAACTTCCAAAATCACCCTAACCGGTGAAGAAGGGCTCGAAGAGAGCGAACTAAAGTATTTACACTTTATTAAAGAGCTTAGAGATAAAAATCCGGAAATGTTTGAGAAAATTAAAAGATTGCCCAAAAAAGCCCGGACGGCGAAGGCCCTACAATCAGGGAAAGACATTCTAATCACATATTTTCGCCGTGGTAAGCTACAAAAATTCTTTCAAGTCAAAAGCGACCAAGATTCTCAAGAGCTTGATTTTATTGCTGCGGCCAAGCTTTTAGAGTCGGATCAACAGGATAAGAAGGAACAACTACCTGACAAATTCTATGAACTCTTGGATAAAAATAAAGAAGCATTTGTCTTTGCCACTACCGAAGAACTAATAGATACTGATCTGCGTGGAGGTCGAGACAGCGCCACCCAGGTTTTAAGAATCATTAAAGCGACAATGAAAGATCGTCGTCAATTTACTGATGAGCAGGAACTATATCTGAAAAAGGTTATAACTCAACTGGAAGAGGGTGGACTGCCCAAACAAACGTCCAAAGAATCCTTCAAAGCTCTTGGCGAGGAACTTAAAAAAGGAATTAATCCTCTAAAAATTCTGGCGGTATTACAAACAAAGATTCCGGAAAGATTACTTGAAAGTCACTACGCTGAAAATCAAACTTTTAATTTCGGCCAGCGTGAAGTGATACTCTCAGAATATCTGATCTAAAAAAATGAATAAAGAAACTTGTTATAAAATTGTTAAAGATACTCTTCAAAATGGTTTCGACAAGGAACGCTTCATTTTTTTTATAAAAAATCTTCTTAATGAAATTGATGAATCAAAAGCTTTTCATGCTCACGGTTATGTGCGTCATCAATTTAAACAGGTTGTCGGCATTGTCAAAACATATGAAAGAATCGGTACATATGTAGATCCCGAAGAAAAGAAAATAGATCTTCTAATTGTTTATTTAGAAAAAGAAAAGTCAATTGATAGGGCTCGAACTTCTTTAAGAAATTTTGGTGCCGATTATTTAAAACAACGTGGTCAAAAAGATGCCGCCTTAGTTGCTTTTGTTTCGCCCAATTTTAATGATTGGCGATTTTCTTTAATTAAAATGGACTATAAATTTGAAGAAGGAAAAAGTGGGAAGATTAAAGTTAAAGAAGAGTTTACCCCTGCCCGTCGTTGGTCGTTTCTTGTAGGGGCAAAAGAAAGTTCTCACACCGCCCAAAGCCGCTTGGCTCCGATACTCGAAGATGACGAAAGAAAACCAATGCTTGAGCAACTCGAAGATGCTTTCAATATTGAAAAGGTCACTAAAGAATTCTTCGGTAAATATCGGGAATTGTTTCTCAATCTCAAAGACAACTTAGATAAAATGGTTACCAAAGACTCTAAAATTAAAAAAGATTTTCTTGAGAAAGATATAAACACAATTGATTTTGCTAAAAAACTTTTAGGACAAATTGTCTTTCTTTATTTCTTGCAAAAGAAAGGATGGTTCGGTGTTGAAAGAGACGCTGACTGGAGTACGGGTCATAAAGATTTTTTAAGAAGATTGTTTGAGAAAAAACATGGTGGTTATAAAAACTTTTTTAATGATATTATTGAACCTCTCTTCTATGAAGCATTGCGGTTAGAACGACCTGGCGATTATTACAGTCGTTTTGATTGTAGAATTCCCTTCTTAAATGGAGGACTTTTCGATCCACTTAATGATTATGACTGGTGGAATACAGATATTTTGCTGCCAAACGAGCTTTTTTCTAATAATGTTAAAACAAAAGAGGGAGATATCGGCGACGGAATTTTGGATGTTTTTGATCGCTATAATTTTACTGTTAAAGAAGACGAACCATTGGAAAAAGAAATAGCGATTGATCCTGAAATGCTTGGAAAAGTATTTGAGAATTTGCTCGAAGTTAAGGATCGTAAATCCAAAGGAACTTACTATACTCCTCGTGAAATAGTCCATTATATGTGCCAAGAAAGTTTGATAAATTATCTTGCCACAGAAACGAACATAGACAGAAAAAAGCTAAATCTTCTAATGCATTTTGATACTTTTATGGCCCAGAAGATGCCGAAAGAAAAGAGAATGAAAGCAATTGCGATGTGGGAAGGAGAAGTTAAAGATATCGAGAAATCTCTTGATACAATACTAATTGTTGATCCGGCCTGCGGTTCGGGTGCTTTTTTGGTTGGAATGATGCAAGAAATTATCAAGTTAAGGAAGATTCTAATACTATTTTTTAAAACTAACGATTTAAACGATTATCAGCAAAAGTTATCAAATATCCAGAAAAATATTTATGGTGTAGATATTGATCCCAGTGCGGTGGAAATTGCTAAGCTCCGACTCTGGCTTTCTCTTATTGTTGATGAAGAAGATATCAAAAATATCAAACCATTACCGAATTTGGATTATAAAATTATCTGTGGTAATTCACTTTTGGGCATTGATAGGCAGGATATGTTTATTGATTTTAAATTAAAACAAATTGAAAAATTAAAACCTCTTTTATTTCAAGAGACGAATAGCAAGAAAAAACAAGAATATAAACGGCAGATTGATAAACTTATCGGCGAGATTACTAATAATCTTCAGGTTTTTGACTTTGAAATTTATTTTTCAGAAGTTTTCCACGAGAAAAAAGGTTTCGATGTGGTGATTGCCAACCCGCCATACATTCGAGCGGATAGTCCAGAGATAAAAGAACAAAGGGAATTAATAATGAAGTCTAGAGAATATCAAACTCTTTATGAAAAGTGGGATTTGTATGTTGCCTTTATTGAAAAAGGATATGGCTTACTGGCACAGAACGGAGTTATTGAGTTTATTATTCCCGACGCGTATATGTCTTCTAAATATGCGGAGAAATCTCACGAATATTTTTTGCATAATGCAACAATTAACCGAATTGATTTTTGTTCCGATCTAAAAATATTTGAGGCGGCGGTGAGGAATATCATAATTGAATTTACGAAGCATACAAATCCTGATCATATTCCACTAAGAATAAAGCATAAAGGCAACTGGGATAATTTCATTATTTTGCCTTCTAAAAAACAGTTAGAAATGGGTAAAAATACCTTTAGATTAGACAGCGAAAATAAAATTATTGGAGATTTATCAAATACTTTAACATGGGGCGAAATATGTTATGTAAGTGTTGGTTTAGTTTTACAATCAGAAGAAAAATTGTATAAGGGGGAGTTTATTAAAGAAGATTTGATTTCCAATCAGAAAGATAAAATTCATACTAAACCATATATAGAAGCAAAGTGGATAAAAAGATATTTTATCGAAAATATCAAGTATCTTGAATGGAATACTGATAGAATTCCTAAAAAAATTAGAAGACCAACATTTCCAGAATTGTATGTATCAGAAAAAATAATGTTAGGTGGAATGACTGGCGCAATTTTCGATGAAAGAGGGTTGTTGTGTAATCACAGTATTACTGTTTCTGTTTTGTGGAAGGATTTAGCCGATGTCAATAATAGAAGTATTGAAGTAAGTATTAAGAAGGATTTCCATATAAAAAGTGTTCAGGCATCCAGGAAACAATTAGAAGAAAATTCGGGATTATTTAATCTGAAATATTTATTAGCAATTCTTAATTCAAAATTTGCTCATAAGTTTTTAGATTCGGTCAGGCGAAGTCAAATTGGATTTTATCCCGATGATTTGAAAAAGTTACCAATAAAAAAAGTCTCAACAACAGTACAAAAACCATTTATTGAAATCATTGATAAAATATTGGCAATTACCAAATCCAGCGACTATTTGGAAGATTCAGCCAATCAAGTAAAAGTCCACGAATACAAAAACAAAATCGACCAAATGGTCTATAAACTCTACGATCTAACACCGGAAGAAAAAAATATTGTTGAGAAAATAAATGAAAAATAATTGGGCTGATATACAAGGTGTGGATCACAAATGTGAAGGTGTTAATGGATTTATTGATGCAAACAGTGTTTCCAAAACACTTCAATTTAAAATTGAACCATTAATAGGAGCTCAAACTACCTTAATCGATTCTGCCACTAAACTATCTCTAGCATGTGAGCCGATGAAACAAATTGGTAATTTAATTTCTCCTGTTACTGAGTCAGTTCAATCGTTGGGGGCTAGTCTGGCGGAAGTCAGCAAGGCAGCATTAGCAAATGGTGAGTTGTTAAAAGCTCCAACTTATGATTTTTTTTCTAGCCCGATGGCCTCAGTATTAAATATATCTGCAGACGCGATTAAGCTTGGGCAAGAAAGAATTATTTCAATAATGCCGGACAATAAAGATATTACTGGTTTATTGGATATTGGCACCCCGAATCAGATTTCACAAATAAACTCTTTGAATAGTATTGCATTAGATTCTTTACAATCATCTCCCATATTATTTCCTGTTTCAAGGGCAGACGAAAAAATATCCAATCTTGATAAAAAAATACAATCACTTGAATCTAAAATGATTCATTTGGAAAAGAATAACGACGACTTATTTTTAACTGATATTACTTTGGACATTGTTAATATTCTCGAAGACCTAGATGATGAAATCGCAGATTGTTTTAAGGGCGCTATGAGAACAATGCATGATAATAATAATGAAGACATAGTTGGACAAGTTTCAGAATCCCTCAATAGAGTGGCAGAAAAATTACCATTAGCATTAGCCCCAATCCATGCTCGGGTTAAAAAAGAAGAAAAGATAAAATTAGCACTGCTTAAACATCTCGACAAACTTCCAGATCACTACGAAAAAGAATCTTTAATCAATCAGCAAAAATCTTTTTACTCAGTTTTTGGAATTTTGAGGCATAGAAACGCAAAACAATATTTATTATTTAAAAACGACATTCCTAGATTTAAATCTTTAGTAATAGTTTTTGAATCATTTATTTACGCTTTAATTACCATAAATGATGAAAAAAAATGATTCAAAAATACGAAAACAAATCGACCAAATGGTCTACAAACTTTATAATTTAACCCCAGAAGAAATAAAAATTGTGGAAAAATCAAAGAAATAATCGTATGAACAAAAAAAAGATTGTCTATCTAGACCAAAACTTTATTAGTGACATAGCAAAGACCAAACAGAATCCGAATGTTAGTCAAAGATTCGGGCGTATCTTTAATTTACTTCATAAAGGTTTTATTGATGAAAAGCTTATTGTTCCAAAATCAATGATACACAAAAAAGAAACGGCATTAGCAACTCAATATAAAAAAATTATTAGAGAACACCAAGGTTTTATGGGTCAAATCAGCATGGAAGATTTTACTCATATATTTTCTTATCAAGCATATAGGGCGGCAGAGAAATTTTTAGGCATCAGGCCAAAACCAGTTGGTTGGAGAGAAGCTTTTAAGGAGAACCCTGATAAAAAAACAGAACAGTATGGTGTTATTGTAGATTCTGGGTTATGGGAGGATGGAAGCTATAAGGAAGAAAAAAAACGGATAGCAGATCTTTTAAATAACGCGAAGAATATTTCCAATACGGAGAACAGGACTTATAAAGATCAAAAAAATAGGGAACTCGAAGCTCAACGTAAGCTATTTCTACAAATGCGCTCCTATACCGTCGAACAGCTTTTCAGAAAAAACTACGGACGGCTTGTTGACTTTACCAATTCAAAGGAATTTATAAACATACCGTATATTGATATAACGATAATTCTTTGGCCAAGTCTTTTTATCCATCATAAAAACAGAACAATCAAAGAGAGTGATTATGCGGATATTGAAACAATAGCAACCTATTTGCCCTATGTTGATATTTATGCTACAGATAAATTTATGGCAGAGCAAATAAAACAACGAAAACTGGATAGTAAGTATATAACAAAAGTTTTTTCTTCCAATAGTAATGGCCTGGTTGCATTTGAACAATACTTAAAGCGATCTATACCAAAAAAGAATCCTGTAAATTGGCCACAAATATCAATTTTTGTTCTTTCAGATAAAAAATTGAAGGAAAAATCCTGGGAATTTTTTAGAGGGTTGGGGAATCAATGCCATGGTGATGAAAGGGGAAGGGGATGGGTGGAAGTTTATGCTTTCGATGATGGCAATATGCCCAGGTATTATGATCATAGGATTAATAATTATTGGCCATTTTATGGTCTGCAAGATGTAACCGTAGTTAAAATAGATAAAGCAAAAAAAATTGACGAACTTTGTAAATCAAATTGCCGGACAACCCATTATTTACTATTAGATTCCTATTTGGAATTACCAGATAATTTTGTAGCAAATCTATTAAAGCGACTTATCGATGGTAAAACTAAAATTCTTAACTATCAAATAAATCATAGGAGTTAACGGTAAAGAATGTATTTGAAAATAACAAGTTACAAGAGGACATTTTTGGCTGTAAAGTTTCAGGGACACTTCACTTTTAAATACAGTTTTGGCTAAATAAAAATCGTCGAGGAGCAGAATGAAAATTAAGAAAAGTATACTAAGAAATGAAGTGGCAAGAAGGTGTTTCTTGGAGATGGCAGATTACGATTATATTTCAGCAAGAACATTGTTCCGGCAAGAGTGTATCACTGGTTTTTTACTTTTAGCCCAGCAGGCTATTGAAAAATATTTAAAAGCTATTTTGCTTTTTAATAAGCTAAAGACTGAAAATATCCACAATCTAGAAATTTTGGCTGAGCGCTGTAAAAGAATCAAGCATTTTGAAATTAATAAAGAAACGAGTGATTTTATTAAAGAAATTAATCACGCTGACACGATAAGATATTTAACCTACTCTACAAGTTTTCATGGCCCCATGCTTCTTAGCTTTGATAAAGCAGCTTGGGACATTAGAAAGTTCGCACAAAATGACACAGAAACGATAATCAAATTAAAAAAATTTAAGCCGGACAATATCCACAAGGTTCATTACGTTATATTCTCTGGAAAATTAGAGAAAGTGATTAATGAGAAAAATAAACAGTACAAATTGTTAAGAACTAGTTTAATTTGGAATAATCCTTTTTTCTCTAAGAAAAAAGTAAGGATTCTCTCAACAAACAGATTTTGGGCCAAAATTCCCCCCTATTTCTCGGGATCTGATTCTGAAAATGTTGAAGTATACGAAGCGATTAAAGATTATGTTTATTTGCCAAAAGATATTATAAATTATTTCGAAGATTTAAAAATTAAATACGAAAAGTTGAAGAAATAACTAAAATAAGAAAGGATAAAAAAAGAATTTGGGGGACGTTTCACTTTTGAATACACATTTGACGATAAGGAATAATCAAGAATAAAAATCATGATTAATTTTAATACATTACCAGTTATGTCAGACTTCTCAGATCTAAAATATGGAGATAAAATTTACTCCAGGCGTTTTGGATTGGGAACGGTATTGAGCTTATACAACAACGAAGTGGTAGCACAATTTTCAGATAGGCGCACTAGAATTGCGCTAGATGAAAAGGACATTTCTTTAATCCCCGAAAGCTCAACCAAAAAGAACCGGAGAAATGCAAACGCTATTATTCGAGGCGAGAAGGTAAGTTTTGGTAAAATGAAAAAAATGATGCGCCAAGAAATCTCAGATGAATGGATCTCTATCAGCGAGGCAGCTGATGTTCTGGGCTTAAGAAAAAAGGTTCTGATCGAAAATTGTGAAAAGAATGGAATCGAGATTACTAAATTTGGCATAAGAAAGCAAGATTTATTCAAATCAAAACAACTTCTATCTAATAAATAAAAATCATCCACCTGCGTTTTAGTTAGCCGCGGTGGACAAGACGGAGTGGCACAGTGAAAAGCTATAGGATAATTGTGAAAGATTAGCTTCCCA
>Ga0210018_1001972_pt1 | contig 10527 bp, 10 predicted proteins | sample CryGeyCG2014_010_2_FD_183967 | JGI IMG/M metagenome (GOLD analysis project Ga0210018, IMG submission 183967) | Groundwater microbial communities from aquifer - Crystal Geyser CG09_land_8/20/14_0.10 (SPAdes) (version 2) | ecosystem: Environmental > Aquatic > Deep subsurface > Groundwater | place... | reverse complement strand
TACCTTTATCACCAGCAGGAGGCTTTATGGAACGAGGTTTTTATCAACTACCTTGGGCAAGGAGAATTAGATAAAATAATGATGGAGAATTTGGATAAGGGTTATATTAGTTTGTAAATTGCGTTCCCGGAACATTACTTTTTACTAATCCTTTAAGCGAAAATATGGACAAGCTTTCAAAAATCACCACTAATGGCAAAGCGATTTATCTGGCCTATGACCACGGCCTTGAGCATGGGCCAATTGATTTAAAAGGGAAAAGCCTTGACCCTAAATATATTTTAGACCTGGCCGTTCAGGGCGGCTATAACGCTATTGTTTTACAAAAGGGAGTGGCTGAAAAGTATTACCCGTCTTATCGGGAAAAAATTCCTCTGATTGTCAAATTAAACGGTAAAACCAGATTGGTTGGCGGCGAGCCGATTTCCAGCCAAGTTTGTTCGGTGGCCGAAGCCGTTGAATTGGGAGCGGCCGCCGTCGGCTACACGATTTATTTAGGCAGTCAACATGAGGCCAAAATGCTGAAAGAGTTTGGCCGGATTGAAGAAGAAGCTGACAGACATAATTTAGTTGTCATCGGCTGGATATATCCGCGGGGCAAGGGAGTCAAAGATGACGATTCGCCGGAAATCACCGCTTACGCCGCCCGGGTCGGTCTTGAACTAGGGGCCGATATGGTTAAAATAAAGTACTGCGGTTCGAAGGAATGTTTTGCCCAAGCGGTTCAAGCGGCCGGCAAGACAAAGGTGGTTTTATCGGGCGGACCCAAAGTTTCCGACGAAGAATTTTTAGAAGTAGTCAGAAATATTATGGCCGCTGGAGCGATCGGCCTGGCTGTCGGCCGAAATGTCTGGCAAAGGGAAAACCCTTTGGAAATTACCCAAAAAATTAAAGAAATAGTTTTTAAGTAATTTGAGAGCAAAGCTCCCGACATCGTATGGTTAAAAAAATTTCTATAATTGCTATTTTGTTAATTATAATAATTACTACTTTTACCTATATTGGACTTACCGGATTAAAAATTCAAAGAGAACAAGGAGCAAAGCAACATCGTGAAAATATAAAAAATACGTTCTGTAATCAGATAATTATAAAATTGTCTACTGGTGAAGATAAAGCTTCCGCTGAAGAAATCGCATCCAAAGTAGAGGGAAAGATAGTAGACTTTTTCCCGCCCGACGACTATCGTATAGAGTTACCATCTTATTTTACTCTAGAAGAAGTAGAATCTAAGGCAACAATGCTTAAAGACGATCCTAGAGTTATGGTTGCACTTCCAAATGTAATTATGAATCCTCTTAATTAGACGGACATTAGAAATAGCATAATTGGAAGTCCAAATTGCTTTCAAATTAGAATCTTATGAAAATCACCATAGATAAAAATAAATGTATTGGCTGCGGAAGCTGTCTAGCTGTCTGCCCGGATTTATTTGAAATGGGCGATGATAATAAAGCGCGGCTTAAAGAAGGAGCCGAAAACAAGGATGATGCCGAGGTCCAAAAATGCGCTCAAGAAGCAGCTGATATTTGTCCGGTCAAGGCGATTGAGATAGAAGGATAAAAATAAGGATTGTCCCTTTATTTCCGATTAATGTATTTATCAAATTTTATCCACAAATTGACTTGTTTTGTTATCAAGGCATTTTGTGGTAAGATAAAAATATGTCAAGAAAAAACGGAGACAATCAAGTAATTACTAAAAAAAATTTAGAAAAAACCTTAGATAAAGCGTTGGCAAGCCGAGGCAAGGTTATTTTAAATGAAGTTGACCAAAAATTTGAAAAAGTCGGCGAGAGATTTGATGAAGTTGACCAAAAATTTGAAAAAGCCGGCGAGAGATTTGATGAAGTTGACCAAAAATTTGAAAAAGCCGATGAACAGATAAAAGAAAAATTTGATAAAGTTCTAACCGGACAAGATAAAATTTGCAAACAGCTTTCTGATTTAACACAAGAAAGCAAGATAAATACAAAACTCTATAAATACCATGACAAGAAATTAGAAAAACACGAACAGAGAATCAATAAATTGGAATTAAATATACAACCAGCCAAGCATGCTTAATATCGGCTTCTGTAACCGTTAAATGATTTCTAAGGGCTTGTCTAACCTTTCCTTGACCGAAGGAGTTTTTTTATTTAGAATAAACGTATGTTAGAATTATCGGCTAAAGTACGGTCGGTCACCGGCCACCACAATGAAAAAATCCGGAAACAAGGCTTCGTTCCGGCTGTTTTGTATGGCCACAAAGTCAAGAATTTATCTTTAACGGTTGACGCTCATCAATTTGAAAAAGTATATCAAGAAACAGGCGAAAGCGCCTTAATCAAGCTTAAAATAAGCGGTCTTCAAAAAAAGGAGAATTCGTCTAAAAAAAGGGCCGTTTCCGGCCAAAAAGAAAGAGTTGTTCTTATTTATGAAGTGGCCCGCCAGCCGGTTAGCGGCCAGCCCATACATGTAGATTTTTATCAGGTTAAAATGAACGAGCCGATTAAAATAGAAGTGCCTTTGGCTTTTGTCGGCGAATCGGCGGCCGTTAAAGCATTAGACGGTGTTCTGATAAAAAGTATTCAATCTTTGGAAATAGAGGCTTTACCGGCCAATCTGCCTCATCAGATAGAAGTAAATATTTCTTCTCTAAAAACCTTTGACGATAATATTCATATTAAAGACCTTAAATTGCCGATCGGCGTCAAAACCGGAGCCCGGCCAGACGAAGTCATTGCTTCGGTTATTCCGCCGCGGACTAAAGCCGAATTGGATAAATTGGCAGAGGCGCCTGAAGAAAAAATAGAAGAAGTTGGGTTGGCTGAAAAAGAAAAAGCCGAGGAAGAAATTGGCAAAGAAACCAAGAAAGGAACCGAAGAAAAAGAAACCGGCCCGGCTGAAAAAGAATCAGCTAAAGAGTAAAAAAGGGAGGAAATGGGTAAATTGTCAAAAAGATTTTCTTTTTCGTTAGGGATAGTCGTTTTTCTGTCTTTCATTTTGGCTGTCCCATTTTTTGTTCAAGCGGCTGATATTGATGGATTGCGCCAAGATTTAGAAGATCAAATCAAACAAAAACAGGCGGAAATCAATCAATACCAGCAGCAAATCCAAGAGAACCAAAATAAGTCTAAAACGCTTAAGAATGAAATTCAGATTTTAGAAGACCAAATTAGTCAGGTTCAGTTGGAGATAAAACAAATAGATTTGGTTATTCAAAAAAGCACTTTGAACATTCAAGAAATAGATAGTCAAATTAACGTTTTGAAAGGCCAGATTAATCAAAAGAAAGATCTCTTGGCCGAATATATCCGAATGGTCGCCTATGCCGATCAAGAGACTCTTTTGGAGATAATTTTAAAAAACGAAAAATTTTCCGATTTTTTTGACCAACTTAACGCTTTGGAAACTGCCCAAGGAGAAATTCATAACGTTTTAGCCAGTATTCACGAGGTCAAGGAAGAATTGAACAGCCGGAAATTGGAAATAGAAGAAGAAAGAGAAGCCCAAAATAGGATTAAAGCGGTTCAGTTGTATCAGAAGAGGAGCATTGAAAATATTCAATGGCAAAAAGAAGATATTCTTGATAAAACAAGAGGAGAAGAGCGACTCTATCAGCAAATGATTCAGGGAACGCAGGAAGAAATTGTTTTTATAAAAGAACAGCTTTCTTTGTTGGAAAAGTATAACATCACTTTGGATGACGCTATTCAAAACGCTCTTTACGCCGGCGCCAAAACAGGCATTAGACCGGCTTTCTTATTGGGAGTTTTGGAGAATGAATCAAGATTGGGCCTTAATGTTGGCACCGGCAATTGGCGAGACGATATGCACCAATGCTATTTAAGCCGTGGCTATATCACTGTCGCCAACAAGCAAAAAGACGCTTTCCTGCAAATCTGCCAGAGCTTAGGGCTGAATCCTGATTTGCAGCCGGTTTCCGCCCGCCCGGCCGCTTATGCGGGATGCGGCGGAGCCATGGGCATTGCTCAATTTATGCCGACTACCTGGATGGGGTATAAGGATAGAATCGCCGGATTAACCGGCAATAATCTGGCCAACCCATGGAATCTGCAAGATGCTTTTCTCGCCGCGGCTATCAAACTGGCCGATGCCGGCGCCAATCAAAAAACATACACAGCGGAACGCAAGGCCTATGCTATGTATATTGGAGGAAAATACTGGAGCGGATTATTGAGCGTTGCCGAAAGAGCGATGGTCTACGCAAAGGAATTCCAGAAAGAGTATTTTGACTGAATCAAAAAAAACGCCCCGAGGAACATATCTTGTTTAGCGCATTTACGAGGCGTTCTTTCAAACGACGCCTTTTTGTTTAGCTTAATTTTAGCGTGATAAAGTGATTTTGGCGCTTAGCAGATTTTGTATTTCTAAGCCATCCAGAGAGAATCTCTCAACCCTTGACAAAATATATGCTATATGGTATACTCGAGATAGTAAAATTAGTAGGCAGCAGAGTGAGAATTCCGACCTCTTTGAGGGTTTCGGCTCCCTCCTGCTGAAACGGGCTTTATGTCCAAGGGATTCCCACTCTACTGCTTATTATTTGTCTTAACAAGCAGTAGCATTTCTCTCTGTCTTTGATTGGGTCTGACTCAATCATTAGCTTAAAGGAATGTTGAATCATTTATTACTCCGGTAATAAATGGATACATTAAAAATATTGAGAAAGGCAATTTATTGCCTCTCTCTAAAATTTCATCAGTCTGTTCTTAACTGGTGGGATTTTAGAGGGATTAATTTCCCAACATAAAAGCCCCTTCTGGGGGCTTTTATGATTATAACTTTTTAAAGGGAAAGAACTATATTTTGTTCGCGCCTTTTGAAAACGGCGCCGTGGTTACCAGGAAACAACTAAAGCGCTGTATTTTTCCAAAACCTTCAGTTGCTCCGGAGTCAAGTCCTGAGAAGCGTCAATGGCTTCTTTAATTAAATCTTCCGAAAAAGAAATTTCTTCGTCAACTTCCAAAGGACGGGAGCCAATGTTATCTTTGAGGTAATCCTCAATATAGATTTTATGTTCATTGGTTAATTCTTGCGGATGGTCTTTAACTTCAAGATAATCCTTAAGAGCTCGTCGGGCCAAATGAGTCACTCCGTCTCCTTGAACAGCTTTTTCGACAATATTTCCTTCTTCTTGACGGCCAGCCGGAAGTATTTCTTTAATAGTTTCCGAGCCGGTTTCTCCTTCGCTGAATTCTTCTTGAGGCAGGCTGGTTTCTTCTTCGTGTCCGGCCAGGTCCTTTTCCAGGTTAGCCGTCATTTCTTCACCTGTCAGTGAAATTACTTCCGTTTGGCTCTTTTGACTGGCATAAAGATAAATACCGCTGGCTAAAATCAAAAGGGCAACAATCGGCAGAATTACCGAACTGCCGTATTTATTAATCCATCCTTTCGCCCTTTCGCCCCAACCGCTTTTATCCTCCAGGTCAAACCGAGGGCCGCCGCCTGTCGACGAAGCAAATTTGCCTGGATTAGCGGGATTATCTTGCCCTGACCGGGAAATAGCCGAAAAAGAATCTGATTTATTTTGAGATTGATTAATCTGTTTTAAAAGATCTGATTGGACTGTCTTATCTTGGTTTTGCATGATAGACATCTCCTATTCTGCCTTGCTTAATCTTTCGACCTTTTTCCCTCCAAATTAAATCATGTCAAGGGCGTCCCTTAAAAGTACGCCCTTTCCATCTTTAATTATTTAATTGTTAATATTTCCAAAGCATCTTTGAGCAAGGGCGTGTTTTTAAGGGACGCCCTTGGACTTTGGACTTATATCTCAATAACTACCGGTAAAACCATTGGTCGTCGCTGAGTTTTAGTATAAAGGAATTGGCCAATTTTGTCACGGATATTGTCTTTAACATAAGACCAATTGACCGTATGCTCGTTGGAAGCGGTTTGTTTAACAATCTCTTTAACCTTTTCTCTGGTTTGGTTAAGCAAATCCTTTGATTCTCTTAAATAAACAAAACCGCGCGAAATGATATCAGGTTCGCCATGCACCAGGCCGGTTTTGCTTTCAATGACGGCGATAATAACAAACATACCATCTTCGGCCATAGCCTGTCTATCCCTTAAAACTATTTCGCCAACATCGCCGACGCCCAAACCGTCAACCATAACGTAATTAGCCGGCACTTTCTCTTCACTTAAGCGGATTGATTTTTGATTAAGCAAAATAACGCTGCCGTTATTGGCGATCATGATGTTTTCAGCCGGCACTCCGACGCTTTCCGCGATTTCCCCGTGTAATTTTAGCATATAATAATTGCCGTGGACGGGAATAAAGAACTTGGGCCTAATCAAATTAATCATCATTTTAAGGTCTTCTACTTGACCGTGTCCGCCGGCGTGAATATCCATCATTTGATAATGATAAACGCGGGCTCCCTGCCGCCAAAGGACATCTTTTAAATTTTGAACGGTTCTTTCATTGCCGGGAACGACCGAAGAGGAAAAAACGACGGCGTCGCCTTTTTGAACCTGAACATGGCGATGCTCCTTGTTGACAATCCTCATCAAAACAGCGTTGCCTTCGCCTTGAGCGCCGGTGCAAAGAACGACTACTTTTTCATTCGGATAATCAGCCACCCGATTGATTTTAATTAAAGTATCTTTTTTGGCCTTGAGATATCCCAGATGTTTAGCGATTTCCGCATTCGTTCTCATGCTATAACCATCAAGAGCTACTCGCCGGTTATACTTTTCGGCTAAATTAATGACTTCTTGGATACGGCTAATCAGAGAGGCGAAAGTGGCAATAATAATTCGACCGGCCGATTCTTTAAAGATTATTTCTAAGTTATTTTGAATTTCACTTTCGGAAATGGAATGGCCCGGCTTTTCGGCATTACAACTATCAGAGAACAAAGCCAAGACGCCGCCATTGGCAATTTCGCTTATTCGCGAGATATCGGCCGGTTCGTCGCCAATGGGACTGTGGTCAAACTTGAAATCGCCCGTATGAACTAATCGGCCAACCGGTGTGTCAATGACTAAGCCAAGGCCTCCCGGGACATTGTGATTAACATGGAAAAATTCAATATTGAAGCAACCAAGTTTGATTTTATCGGTTTTCTTGATTTGATGGATTTCTAACTTAGGAGATCCGGGAAAATCTTCCTGCCTTTTGAGGATAATGTCTCGAGTCAGGTCGGTCGCGTAAATGGGCGGATTGCCCAAACGGGCCATAGAATGGGGGATAGCCCCAATATGGTCATAGTGAGCGTGGGTAATGACAATTCCTCTGATTTTTTCTTTTTTATCTTTGAGGTAGGCCGTATTGGGAATGATATAGTCAATACCGGGCATATCCTCTTCCGGGAATTGCAAGCCCATATCAATAATCATAATATCATCGCCATATTCAATGACGGTCATATTACGGCCGACTTCTTCTAAGCCGCCTAGAGGAATAATCCTCAAGTTTTGAGTTTTTCCGCCGGAAGCGGGTTTTGTTGTTTTTTGCATAGTGCCGAAGGCGGGATTCGAACCCGCAAGCCCTAAGAGGCACACAGTTCTGAACCGTGCATGTTTACCGGTTTCATCACTTCGGCATTAAATTAAGTTTTGAATAAAATTTCAAAATATCAATTTCACCACTCGCCCCTAACTTATCGATATCGGATGTCGCAAGTTTGACGGTTTTTTTATTCTCCCATTTTTTGCTTGAATCTTTCAATGACTTCTGTTTTTAACGGGTCGGTTCCGTAGGCCTTGGCTAGATAATAGGAAGCCCAATCGGCTAAGAGAATAGAAGAAAAGATTTTTTCCAGCAAGCTCTGACCGGTTAAGTCAATGATTTCTGCGGGCAGACCGCTTTCATTTAAGATTTCGGCGGTCAGATCCATTCTTTTCCTGATTTCCGGCTGGTCAGCCGGGTCTTTTAAAATAAGGCATTGAAAAATAGGCTTGTCATGAAAATCGCATTCTTTTTCATGAGCCAGGCCTTCTAATTCATTATGATTCAATTCAGGCAGGCAATGGCTGAAAGCCGGTGATTTCGAGGTCTCATTGAATTTAATTTTCCAAATATAGCTCAAAACCTTGAGCTTGTCTGAAGAATAGATTATCGGGATTCTCTCTTTCATTTTTTCGGCTATTCCTTTGCCTTGGTTTTCTTGTCCGGCCGGATTTAAGTTTTTGGCCATTTCCAGAATCTCCGAGGATTTGTCTTTAATTAAGCCGCTGTTGGCTAAAAGAGAATGCAAGGCGGTAAAGATATAGCCGGTAGCCATTCGGGGGACTAAACCGATCGGAATTTCAGCCAGAGGCGTCCCATTTTGCCGGCAAAGTTCTTTTAATTGGCCGCCGGAAGTAATTGCGGCCATAACCAATTTCTTTTTAAGAGCTGTCTGATAAGCGGCCAGCGGTTCTTCGGTATTGCCGGAATAAGAACTAAAAATAGTTAGGTCTTTCTTTGAGGCGGGCAATTGATAGTTACGATTGACTCTGATGGGCCAATCGAGCCAAGTTGATAGAATCTCGGCTGGCCAGGCGCTGCCGCCCATGCCGGAAAAAACAATGTTTTCAAATTTGCCCGCCACTTTAACATTTTGGGCCAAGGCCAGTCCTTTTTCAAATTGTTTGGGAAAATCTAAAATATTTTGTTTCATTGATTTTTGAGGGACGCCCTCAAAAGGGCGTCCTTTTGAGGGCGTCCCTTGGAAGTACGCCCTTTTTATCGCTTTTTATCGCCAGAAGCGATTGGTTTTTATGTACCAATTTTCTATTTGCGAGAAACGTTGTGTCTGAGTGGGCAGTTTCTCTGTTTCCGAAATTCCTTTAACCTTTTTATTGACTGAATAGAGATAATCCGGGCTAAAGAGAAAAACAGCCGGCAAGTCATCAGTCACTAATTTTTGGAATTCAAGATATTGTTCGGCTCTTTTTCCCTCGTCCAAATTCTGTCGGGCCTCTTCCAGCAGTTTGTCAACATCCTTATTCTGATAAAGGGCCAAGTTAAGACCGGGGTCTTTGCTATGAGAAGAGTGCCAAAAAGCAAATGGGTCCGGGTCAGCCGCCAGGGCCTGACCAAAAAGCAAGGCGTCGTATTGACGCGGCTTCAGATAATCTCTCTGGAGAGTGATTGAATCAACTATTTCTAAATTGACTTGAGCGCCAATTTTTTCCCATTGTTCTTTGAGCATTTCAGCCGTTTGTTTAATTTCCGGCCAATCGCTGGCCACCAAGTTTATCTCTAATTTAGTCAATTCGTCTTTAATTTTTTTCTCTCTGATGCCGTCCTCATCTTGGTCAATCCAACCGGCCTCTTCTAAAATATTATTGGCGTGCTCCAAAGCAAATTCATAAATTTTAATTTCTTCGCTATAGCCCAAACAGCCGGGCAGAAGCGGCGAATCAACAACGGTTCCTTTATTATCCAAAACTTGCTCAAGCAAGGCCTGTTTATTAGTCGCGTAAGCCAAAGCTAAACGCGCGGTTTTATCGGTTAGGGCCTTGCTTTTAGTTTGGTTGAAAAAAACAGCGTAATAAAGAGGTAATTTAATTTGATGGAGAATAAAGCTATCTTTTAAAAGCGGCAGATTATTTCGCGAGACGGAAGCTAACCCGTCAATTCGCCTTTTCTGATAAGCTTCAATAAGACCGTCTTCGCTGTTATAAAAATAGAGGACAATTTTTTCAATAAAGGGACCGGCTGGTTCATTGGCCGCCGTCAAATAGTATCTTTCGTTGCGAACCAATTCAATTGATTCAATTCTACCATTTTTGGCTGTTTTACTGAATTTTTCAAACTTGTAGGGGCCCGAACCAATCGGCTTGAGATTGTATTCGGCTAAAAGAAAATTGCCTCCCGAAATGCCAGACCAAATATGCCTGGGTAAAATGCCAAAAGTTAAATTATGCAAAAAAGGCGCGTAAACCGTCTTTATTTTAAAAATAAGCTGGTGATTATCAACTTTTTCTACTTCCACATTTTGCCAAATACTTCTTAAGGGACTTTGGTATTCCGGGTTTTGAATGGTTTTAACCGTAAAGACAACATCGTTAGCCGTTAAGGGTTCGCCGTCATGCCAGAAAACGTCTTTTTTTAAAGAAATATTATAGGTTAAGCCGTCGTCTTCAACGGAATAGCTTTCAGCTAAGTCGGGAATAAGAATGCCTTGATTATCGTATTTGAATAAACTTGAATAAATCAACTGAACCAAATCTCGGTCAGCGTCGTTGATGGCCGAAAGAACCGGGTTGATGTAGCGCGGTTGGCCGACAAGACCTTCTCTGTAATCACCGCCCACTTTGGGCTGAAGGTAAGTATGGCTAAGCGCAAAGTTAATCGCCAAAAGAATAACAGAAACGACGATTAATAAAAATAAACCGCGAGTCAACCAGCGTTGGCGAAAAGTCAAAATTTTAGGCAGTTGCCGCCACCGTCTTCGATTAGGCCATTTGCCGCCCGGTATGGAAAATATCTTCGGCCAATTGATTTCTCGGCCGAAAATAATTATTTTTTTCGTTTGAGTACAAATAGTGATTAATAATTGCCTAAGCGACTCAACTTAGA
>Ga0210018_1001970_pt1 | contig 10530 bp, 8 predicted proteins | sample CryGeyCG2014_010_2_FD_183967 | JGI IMG/M metagenome (GOLD analysis project Ga0210018, IMG submission 183967) | Groundwater microbial communities from aquifer - Crystal Geyser CG09_land_8/20/14_0.10 (SPAdes) (version 2) | ecosystem: Environmental > Aquatic > Deep subsurface > Groundwater | place... | reverse complement strand
ACTTGTTTCAAAAAGTACCGAGAAAGCTGAGTATCAAATCTGGGCAAAAGAGAAAACCCAGCACGAAATGCTAAAGAGGTTAGAGCTCAGTTTTAATGATTTCCGAGAATTAAAAAAATATTGCGATAAGAAAAAGATAATTTTTCTCTCTACACCTCATTCCGAAGATGCAATTGATTTCTTAGAGTCTTTGGTCCCAGCTTACAAAATTGGTTCTGGTGATTTAACAAATTTACCTTTTTTAAAAAAAGTTGCCAAAAAGAAAAAACCAATACTTCTATCAACAGGAATGGCAAATCTATCTGAAGTTAAAGAAGCGGTAAGCACTATTAAGAAACAAGGAAATAATAAAATAATTTTATTACACTGCACAACAAATTATCCCTGTCCATTTGAAGAGGTTAATTTAAGAGCAATGTTAACTTTAAAAAAAGAATTTAAATTGCCGGTTGGCTATTCAGACCATACTTTAGGGATTATGGTTCCGATAATGGCGGTGGCGATGGGAGCAAAAATTATCGAAAAACACTTTACATTGAATAAAAATTTACCAGGCCCTGATCATAAGGCTTCTTTAGAACCAAATGAATTAAAAGAGATGGTAAAAGTAATTAGGGATGTCAAGAAGGCCTTAGGTAGTGATATCAAAAAACCAACTAAGAGTGAAGAAAAAATAAAGAAGTTTGTTAGAAAAAGCATTATAGCAAAAGTTGATATTCCCAGAGACACTAAAATTTTAAGGGATATGTTAATCATCAAAAGGCCGGGCACAGGCATTGCGCCTAAGTTTTTGAATGAAGTAATAAATAAGGCCGCTAAAAAAAATATTAAAAAAGACCAATTGATTACCCGAGAAGATATATGAAGAAAAAAAGAAAGATTATTGCCATAACAGGGACAAGGGCTGAGTATGGTCTATCAAGCAGTATCTTCAGAGCAATAGAGAATCATCCAAAATTAGAACTTGGATTAATAGTTACTGGAATGCACCTGTCTCCTCAATTCGGCTATACAATACGAGAAATTGAAAAAGATAGGTTTAAAATTGTTGCCAAAATAAAGAATATTTTTCAAGAAGATACTGGTTTAGCAATGACCAAATCAGTGGGAAAGTGTGTTCTTGAACTCGCCCCTATTTTAGAAAAAATAAAGCCTGATATCTTGCTTGTTTTAACGGATTTAGGGCATACCTTAGCCGGTGCCATAGCAGGTGCCTATATGAATATTCCAGTTGCTCATTTACACGGCGGTGATGTTTCCGGTAGCGTTGATGAATCAGTAAGGCACGCTATAACAAAACTTTCCCACATTCATTTTCCGGCAACAAAAAAAAGTGCAGAGAGAATAATAAAGATGGGTGAAGAGCCTTGGAGAGTTTATACAGTAGGGGCGCCGGGATTAGATAGTATTTTGAGCAAAAAATTACTTTCTCAAAGAGAAATCGCAAAAAAATATAAATTAAATTTATCAAAACCAATTTTACTGGTTATTCAACATCCAGTAACAACCGAGGTTGAAGACGCGGCTTTGCAAATGAAAGAAACAATGGAAGCGATAAAAGAACTGGGTTATCAGACGATTATTATTTACCCAAATGCCGATGCTGGCGGAAGACGCATGATAAAAGTCATTGAAAGATACAAAAAATACCCATTTATTAAGATTTTCAAAAGCATTCCTCGTAAAGACTATTTAAGTTTAATGAAGATAACAAATGTTATGGTCGGTAATTCAAGTTCTGGTATTATTGAATCACCATCATTTCATCTGCCAGTAATTAATGTAGGTGCCAGACAAATATGGAGAGAAAGAGCAGATAATGTAATTGATGTTGATTATAATAAAAATCAAATTAAAAAGGCGATTAAAAAAGCTTTGTTTGAAGAAAAATTTAAAGAAAAGGTAAAAAAATGTAAAAATCCTTACGGCGGTGGCAAATCCGGGATTAGAATTGCTAATATTTTAAGTAAAATAAAGATTAATAAAAAATTATTACAAAAGAAACTAACCTATCAATAAAATGAAAAAGAGATTCAAAAATTGGAAAAAACCAAAAATCCAAGAAGGAAAATTAACGAAATGGAATTGGATGGTTCAACATAAGAAGAATTTAAAATTAGGTAAAAATGTTGATATCGGAGCTTTCACCTATATTAATGCAAAAAATGGAGTTGTAATTGAGGATTATGTTCAAATAGGAGGGGGAGTGAAAATATATTCTCTAGATACAATAAGCAACACTGAGGGGAAAGTCATTTTAAAGAAAAACTCTAAAATCGGTGCCAATTCAGTAATTTTGCCTAATACTGTAATAGGAGAAAATTCTGTTATCGGGGCTTGTTCAGTAATTCGATATGGGACCAATATTCCAGCGAATGAAATTTGGGCTGGTGCCCCTGCTAAAAAAATAGGTATTATAAAAAACAATAAAAGAGCGTATGAATAAAAAAATTGAATCCATTATTCTTCGAGAAAATAACACTATTAAAGAAGCGATGGAATCCATTGAAAAAACTGGCATAAGGATTGTTTTGATTATTGATAAAAATAAAAAACTTTTGGGAGTGGCTACTGATGGAGATATTCGTCGAGCTCTATTGGCGGGTAGAGGTTTTGATTCTCCAATCAAAGAGGTAATGAATCAAAATCCAATTGCTGCTCGAGAAAGAACTCCGGCCACAAAATTATTAGAGATAATGCTTGATAAGGGTATCCAAGAAATTCCCCTCATCGATGACAAAGGAACTGTGGTGGACCTAATTTTACTGCGTGAATTAAAAAGCATTCCTCTTTCAAGCCCTGATATTACTTATAAAGAAGTAAAGATAATAAATGAGGTACTTTCTACACCTACTTTAAGCATTGGACCAAAAGTTAGGGAATTTGAGAAAAAAATTTCAAATTATATTGGAACAAAATATGCCATTGCGGTAAGTAGTGGAACAAGTGGACTTCATCTTTGTATAAGAAGTTTAGGTATTAAAGAGGGAGACGAAGTAATTACTACTTCTTTTAGTTTTATTGCTTCGGCAAATTGCATTTTATTTGAAAGAGCAAAGCCAGTCTTTGTAGATATTGATGAAAACACTTTATGCATCGATCCTAGTAAAATAAAAAGAGCAATTACTAAAAAAACTAAGGCAATATTACCTGTCCATATTTTTGGGCACCCCTGTGATATGGATAAAATTATGAAAATTGCAAAAAAATATAATTTAGCAGTAATCGAAGATGCCTGCGAAGCACTTGGGTCCGAATACAAAGGTAAAAAAGTTGGCTCTTTTGGTAATTGTGCTGTTTTCAGTTTTTATCCAAACAAACCAATAACAACGGGCGAAGGCGGAATGATTGTTACCAATGATGAGAAGATAGCAAAATTATGTCAGAGCATGCGAAATCAAGGAAGAAAGGAAGATGGCTCTTGGTTGTGCCATAAAAGATTAGGCTACAATTATCGGATGCCCGAATTATGTGCAGCACTAGGAGTGGCCCAGATGGAGAGAATAGATGAAATTCTTGAGAAACGACAGAAAGTAGCCGATTTTTATAATCAAAGATTAAATAACATTGAAGGAATTAAAATTCCTTATATCGATTCAAACACAACAAAAATAAGCTGGTTTGTTTATGTTATAAGATTAGATGATAAACGATTTTCTCGAGAGGATAGAGATAAAATGATCCAAGAGTTAGAAAATAGGGGTATTAATTGCCGAGATTATTTCCCACCGATTCATCTGGAGCCATTTTATGTAGAAAAATTCGGCCACAAAAGAGGCGATTTTCCAATCACAGAAAAAGTTTCTGATTTAACCATTGCCCTACCTTTTTATAATAATTTAACAGAAAAAGAAATTGATTATATTTGTGATAGCCTAGAGGATATAATCAAAGAATTAAAAATTGAGTAAAAAATCAGAAAAATATGTTTTTAAAGTATTACCGAAAAAAAATTATCGATTTTAATAAAAAAATAGATTTGAGAGAGGAGGGAAAAAATTTCTATAGTTTCACGGATAAAAACCTAAAATTTATTTTGACAGGGAAATTTTATTATTATAATTCTCTTAATTCAAAGAGTATTTTTTTCAATGCTAATCCTGAAAAACAGTTAAGGGGCCTAATTAAAAAATATAATCTCGAGAATTTTATAAACAATGTGGAGGGAGAATATTGGGGAGTGAAAATAGATTATAGAAATAAATCCTTAACAATATTTAGCGATAAGTTAAAGCAGTTAGAATTATATTACTTTTATGACAATGACATTTTTCTAGCCTCAGAAGATCCTAAAGAAATACTAAATGAAATCAAATGCTTAGGATACGATGAGAATAGTTTGATTAACGCTATTTTACTCTATGTACCAAAGGGTCATACAATTTTTAAAGGAACATCTCGCTTAAAATATAATGAAATAATTATTATAACTCAGAATAAAATCTCAATAAGAAGTTTTAAAGACAAAGATATAAAAATCAGAGCATACTCTGAAAAAGATTTATTCCAACACAATGCAATTTTAAAAGATGCTATTTTATCCCGAGCTTCTAATAGTCTTAATTTGGTTTTCAGTTCCGGTGGTTGGGATTCGACATTAATATTATCCATTCTGAGAGAATATTTTGGCAAAGATAAAGTAAGAAGTATAACCATGAAAGTTATCCTTTCAGATGGCCGATGTTTTAATAAGTTTGAGGTTGATAAGGTAAAAAAAATCGGTAAAATCTTAGGGATAAAAACAGATATTATTGAAATCGATTATAGAAAAAAAGAACTATATTATAAATTTGACGAAGTAACAGAGAATCTATTTTTTAAGAATCTCTTTTTTCTTGCTCCAGCAAATTGGAGTAAGGCTGTTAGTTATATTAGAAAGAAATACGGAAAAGATATAGTAGTATTTCAAGGAGAAGGTGCCGATTCTTTATATAACTACGGTTTTTCTCAATATATTTCCTTACCACATGACGATATTAGTTTTACAGAATATGCCGATAAAATGAAGAGCTATTTATTCAGTCCTGCCTTTTTTAAAAAGATTATGAATAATACTTTCTTAGACGATGTTGTTTACAAAATTTTTCTAAATCTTAATCAAAACAAAGAATTTATTGGTGTTAAAAATTTTGACATCAAGAAAAGAATATATTATTACCTAATGGCTTTTATATTTTCAGATATAAGGGTCCCCTTTAGAAAAGTCGCTTGTAAAAAATATATTAAAGATTCCGCTTTCAAAAACTTTGAGAAGTGGCTAAAAAAAGAATATTTCCAAGAAGTAATTGAGAACATTAATGAAAGTAATTTATATTATTATTTTTCTCATTTATATACTTTATTTCATTTGCAGAGCCCCCAAGTTCGCATATTTAGGACAGGTTTAGACAATATCCGATTTCCTTATATTGACTTAAGTTTATTTAAATTTTTATATAAAATGCCTCAAAATTTTGGGAGGGGATTAGATTTTAACCCAACTAAATTTCCTCTAAAGGAATTGGCAAAGAAAATCTTTCCTGAAACCCTACTTAAAATTATAGAATCGACCCCCCATTCTTATTTATCTGAGATTGAGGATATTAATATTTATGACGAATATCTACTAAAAGGCTCAGTCTCCGAATATATGAGAGATAAAATCGATTTTAAAAAGGTAAGAAAAATTTTTGGTGATAACCTTTTTTATACTAATGAAATAGAGAATTTAATTAAAAGGTTTAAACAAGGAAAGATGAAAAACCTTTCCCCAACAGAGGCAAGATTTCTAATCATTCTAACTCCGCTGAGTATTTGTTCTTAAAATAGTGCATTTTTAAAAATAAAATTTTACTGAGATGATAAAAGAAGTAAAAAAAGAAAAAATTTCCTATCCTAAGATACTCTTTTATGGAGGTAATCCTTACGTTTTCCGTTCCACACCAATTGGTCATCTCTACGAAATTTGCCAAGTCTATCCAACAATTTTACTATCCGAAAAGCTTGACCCCGAGACAGAAGAAGTCTTGGCAAATAAAAAACTATTCCCGAAATTAGAAGAGATTACACCAGTTCAACAATTTACCGGGCGAAAGATGGGTTTATTGGCTAAGAATAGATATTTATACAAGTTGGCCAAGGATATTACCCAGCGCTATAAACCAGATATTGTTATAACCGATAATGATATGTGCCCCTTCGAATTGTATCTTTTGAGATTTATTAAAAGCATAAATGCTCTTAAAATTAGTATTCAACCATCCTATATCGGAGAGAGTACCACAACGGCAAAATGGGTGGATTTGATAAATGCCCACCAAAGGTTTCCCTCTATTTTACCTTTTTGGTTAAGATTTTTCCTTGTAAAATGTAGAAAGTATTTAGGTCACTTCCTTTATTATTGGATTTTACCATTATCAGTGGGGGAAAAGCCATTTTTTGGAAAATCAAGCTATATCTTGAGAAAAGGAAATTCCGGAATGAGGGACGCTGATTATCAGATTGTTTTCTCAAAAAGAGATTATGAGATATATTTAAAGGATGGCGTACCGGCTGAAAAATTATATATTTTATCCCATCCTTTACAGCGTGAAACTAGGGAATTTTTTAGGAAAGTTTTTTTAGATTTAGCGAAGAAAAACAAAAAGAATAGAAATATCGCAACCTTATTATTGCCCGAAGAAGAATTAGGATTCAGACGAAAAGATTGTTCTTTAATTTCAAAAGAAGAAATACAAGAAAGTAGAATAAAGATCACTAGCTTAGTTACTCAAATACTTAATGATTGGAATATTTTTATAAAACCCCACCCCGATATTAAGAACGTTGAAGAAATAACCCGATTGTTCGAAGCTGTTTCTAATCGGATTAAAGTTTTAGATCCACAAGAGCCAATAGATAAATATATTGAGATGAGTGATTTAATTATTGGACTACCCCGAGCAGCAAGTACAGCCCTTTTTACATCTTTTTTGCAATGCCCAGAAAAACCGGTAATCGCATTAGATTTACACCACGAACTTTTAGGAAATGTTTATAAAGATTTCGAAGGAATTGAATATATTGACAATGAACAAAAATTTATTGAAGTTTTGAAATCAATTCAAAATAGCACTTATTACAGATCATTCAACCAAACAAAAAAACAATTAGAAGCGAAAGAATTTTCAAACTCGATTGAAATGATAGAATTCTTGTTTAATAAAAAGAAAAATGAAACCTATTAAAAAAATAATTGTAAAAATAATTCACTCATTAGGATACGATATAATAAAGATATCAAAAGATTATAATCGGAATTTTTTAGGTTTAAATAATTTACCAATTAAATCAATTATTGATATCGGAGCAAACAGGGGGCAATTTGCAAAAGAGGCTATAAAGGTGTTTCCCAATGCCCATATTTATTGTTTTGAACCTGGGGGAAAAGCATTCCGTGATTTAAAAAGATGGGCAGATATCCAAAAAGGAAGGGTATCAGTATTTAATATCGCACTCGGTGATAAAGAGGCTGATTTAAACTTTTACGAATATTTAGAGAACGATGAGGGTTCATCGTTTTTGCGCATTGTTAATCCAGTAGTTCAAGTTCCTATTCTAATTCATCAAACAACACTAGATAATTTTGTTAATTCTTCATCACTTTCTCTCGAGCCAGAAATTTTAATTAAAATAGATACACAAGGTTATGATGATAGAGTTATTATGGGAGCAAAACAAACATTAAGTAAGGCAAAAATATGTATAACAGAGGTTATATTCGACAAAGAATATTATGATCAGGCAAGTTTTAAAAAGATATTTACTTTATTGGATGAGATTGGATTTGAATTTGTAGGATTCAAAGAACAACACCGAGGCAAGAATGGCGAGATATTATGGGGTGATGCTGTCTTCTTAAAAAAGAAAGATTAGGTAATTTAATTATGGATTCTCTAGTGAGAAATGAAGTGAAGTAATTTATATGAAATCATTCTATACTAACGAACAAATTAAAAAATTCGTTTCGCAACCTTTATTCGATGAAAAAACTTTGCTAAATAAGGATCTTTCCTGGCCGAAGATTTCCATTATCACACCATCATATAACCAAGGAGAATTTTTAGAAAGATCTATTTTAAGTGTTTTAAATCAGAATTATCCTAATTTAGAATTTATTATTATTGATGGTGGTTCAAATGATGGAAGTGTGGAAATAATAAAAAAATACGCAAAATACCTTGCGTACTGGGTTAGTGAAAAAGATAAAGGACAGTCAGATGCTTTAAATAAAGGATTTGTAAGAACAAAAGGTGAAATTGTTGGCTGGCAAAATTCAGATGATATTTATTTACCCGGTGCATTTCTTAAAGTTGCACAATTTTTTAAACAAAATCCCAAAATAGATATAATCTACGGAAATCGTTTTGACATTGATGAAAATGATAATATAATTGGAGAATCAAGATTCACAAAATTCTCGCGCATTGTTTATCAATACAATGGAATTTCACTGGGAACACAAAGTACCTTTTGGAGAAAGGAATTATTTTCTAAAATAGGATATTTTGACTCTAATCTTCAATTTGCCATGGACTATGAATTTTTTTTAAGAGCAGCTTTTAAGGGAACAAAATTTAAATATACTCCTTATTATTTTGGAGCAATGAGAAGACATAAAGAATCAAAAACAGAAAAATTTCTCTACACCCCGCCCCATTTGGAAGAGAAAAGAAAGGTTGACGAAACTTACGGAAGAAAGTTTTTCTTAAATCTACCCCTTAAAATATATTCTTTATTATTTAGAAGTTTTAATTATCTTCTCTCCGGAGATATAGATTATATTTTAAGAGGGGTAAAAAGGCGAATTAAAAACAAAAGCATTCTTAGTGGTAAATAAAATTTATGGATCTAAAGAACAAAAAAATTTTAGTTACTGGAGGAGATGGATTCATAGGTTCTCACACAGTTGATGCTTTAATAAAAAAAGGCGCTAAGGTAACAATTCTCGATAATTTAGTTACTGGCCGAAAAGAAAATTTAAACCCAAAAGCAAAATTTTATAGAATAAATATTGCTGACCCAAAAATTGAGAGAATTTTCCAAAGAGAAAAACCAGAAATTATTTACCATTTCGCTTTTAATGTTTTAGTTCCGGAATCGGTTGAAAATCCAATGTTGGATATGGATAGTATCGTTGGGGCAGTAAATATTTTCAAAAATGCACAAAAATACGGCGTAAAAAAGGTTATTTTTTCTTCATCAGGTTTCATTTACGGCAATAATAAAAATTTGCCATTCAAAGAATCTGAGCCACTAGACCCAATTTCTTCTTATGCTGTTGCTAAAAACACAGTTGAAAATTACTTGAAGTTTTTTAATAAAATTTCTGGATTGCCCTATGTAATTTTAAGATACTCTACTGTTTGTGGTCCTCGGCAAGTTAAAGGAGCAATGGCAGACTATATTAGAAAATTAGCAGCTGGTCAACAGGCCGAAATATACGGTGATGGCACAAAAACCAGAGATTATATCTATATAGATGATGTCATCAAAGCCAATCTAATGGCTTTAAATATTGCCGATGATTTTGAAGAGCCGGTTTTTAATATTGGTACTGGAATCGAAACCACTTTAAATGATTTATACAAAAAAATTGCCCAACTTTTAGGTAAAAAAGCCGAACCAATTTATATGCCCGATCGCCCGGGTGAACAAATTCATTATTGTTTGGATGCAACTAAAGCCAAAGAGGTGATAGGCTGGCAGCCAAAGTATAATTTAGAAGAGGGTTTAAGATTAAAATTAAAAATAGAAAAGTTAATTTAAAATGTTAACCATTTTTAGTAACCCTCGGCCATTCCGAGGCATTTTCGGTATCATTCAAAGAAACGCAATTAAAAGTTGGACTTTACTTTGGCCAAAATGCGAAATTATTTTATTTGAAGATGAAGAAAAAACTACCTCAAAAATAGCAAAAGAATTTGGTGTTCAATGTATCACTGATGTCAAATGTAATGAATTTGGCACCCCTTTGCTAAGCGATGTTTTTGCCAAGATTCAAAAAATAGCTAATTTTGAAATTATAGCTCAAGTAAATACAGATGTCATCCTGATGAGTGATTTCTTAGAAGCAGTCAGGCGTCTTAAAGAATACTTGAAAGAACAACCTTTCTTAATGGTTGGTCGGCGCTGGGATTTGGAGATAAAAGAACTAATTAATTTTAATGAAACTAAGTGGGAACAAAAATTAGGAGATAGGGTTACTAAAGCCGGTAAATTACATCCTTTATCAGGTTCAGATTATTGGGTTTTTCCTCGCGATCTTTCATTTAATCCTCCACCTTTTGTTGTTGGCCGACCGGGAATAGACAGTTGGCTAATTTATAAAGCTCGAACTCTGAAAATCCCGGTTGTTGATGCGACCGAATCAATTACTATTATTCACCAAACTCATAATTATCCGAGAAAAAAGCAATCATTTTTTGAAATTGAAAAGAAAAGAAATCTTAAATTAGCTGGCGGCTTTTCTCATATGTGTACCTTAAGAGATGCCGATTGGATTTTAACTCC
>Ga0210018_1001968_pt1 | contig 10534 bp, 15 predicted proteins | sample CryGeyCG2014_010_2_FD_183967 | JGI IMG/M metagenome (GOLD analysis project Ga0210018, IMG submission 183967) | Groundwater microbial communities from aquifer - Crystal Geyser CG09_land_8/20/14_0.10 (SPAdes) (version 2) | ecosystem: Environmental > Aquatic > Deep subsurface > Groundwater | place... | reverse complement strand
ATTTGTTTGCATAAATATATAGTTTGAACTTATGTAATACTCTAAATGTACTAATTTACAGGACAGAAAACAAGCCTAAAATACTATATGCGAGGTTAGTTTAAAGAGAAGTTTTTCAGAGGTTCCTTAATTTGAAATTAGGAATTTTCAACTATAAACCTAAAAGACGGGCAAGAAACACGATTACTGCAATTACGAGCAATAGATGAATCAGTCCGCCTCCGATTTTGAGAGAAAATCCTCCTAACCATGAAATTACTAAGATAATTATGATTATGTCTAAGATTCCCATGTTCTTTTCACTTCCTTTCGGTAATATCTAAATATAAACTGTTAGTGTCTAAAAGGAAGTATATTAATATATCAAGCATCAATCAGTCACCTCGCTAACGTTTCTTTAGTAATCTGGCTTTCTTCAATATGGTGAAAGATTTGTTTAAATATAAATATGTTTACTTTCATTCTTTTTGCACTTTTAGCAATAATATTTGGTTATTTTGCGACCCAAAATACGCAAACGATTTCCGTGGTATTTGCTGGCCAAAAATTGTCAAATATTCCAATATTTATCATCATCGGAGCATCATTTCTCATTGGACTCACTTTATCTTGGATCATCAGTCTTTTTGATTTCTTGGCTTTAGCTTTAAAACTGCGAGGAAAAGAAAATACAATAAAAAGTGCTAAAAGCACAATCCACGATATAACAAAGCGAGCTAACGAACTTAAAATTGAAAATGCAGAACTAAAAAAACAAAAAGATAAAATAGTAGATAACAAATCTTTATGAAACCAATTCTTGGAAAAATCTGGCGTTTTTTTCACTTCCCAAATTACTACAACTTCGAATCATGCGAATATTTCAAGATGAGTTTCTTATTGGTGTAACTGGAGTTATCTTAAAATGGAAAAAACGAAATTTTGGTGTGTAAGCATACCTATCGCCAAAATCAATGGAGTCTTCCTGGTGGATATATCAAAACAAAAAAGCACCCAATCGAGGGATTAGTTCGGGAGATTAAAGAAGAAACTGGTTTTATTGTTCGGATAGAAAAAATAATTCATACCAAAACTGACCGGGAAACTGCCCGCTTAGATATGGCATGTATTGGAACATATATTGGAGGAGAGTTTAGAGCCAGTCGTGAAATTTCACAAGTAAGCTTTTTTTCATTCGAAAATCTTCCCTTACTTTCTCAAAATCAACTACTTCTTGTTAAGGAAGTTTTGCAGGATAACCCAAAAATAATCAGTGATAAGTCCGAATCAATTAAACAATTTTCTGTATGGGAAAAAATTAGGAACAAGATGAATATTTATCCAATTACACCAATAGACATTGAGACACAATAAAGCCTTGGTTTAACAGAGCAAGGGTGATAAAAGTTAATTTTAATAAATTTATTTGGGTCTAGATAACTTTACATAAACAAAAGTGGTAGAATAGGTTATCTAGACAATGAAAAACAGATATTTAAAACGGGCACACATTTCTAACAAGAAATTTAGACAGATTTTATCTTATTTCTGTTTAGATTATACAGCAACAATAACAGCGAAAACAACGGGAATATCAAGAATAACAATCAATAGATTTTACGCCCTTTTTAGAAAAAGAATTTTAGAACTTGTCCAAAGTGATAAAATAGGCGGAGAGATAGAAATTGATGAGAGTTATTTTGGAGCAAGAAGAGTAAGGGGTAAACGAGGAAGAGGAGCTAAAGGTAAAACACCAGTGGTGGGACTTTTAAAGAGAAACGGCAAGGTTTACACAGAGATTGTCAGAAATTGTCAAAGAAAAGAGCTTCTGCCTATCATTAAAGGCAGGATTCTAACTAAAAGTATCATTTACACTGATGGTTGGAAAAGCTATGATGGATTGGTTCTAAATGGATATAAACATTACCGGATATATCATCATAAGAATGAATTTGCCAGAGGAAAAAATCATATTAATGGAATTGAAAGCTTTTGGAGTTATGCAAAAAGAAGACTACATAAATTTAATGGAATTAGAAAAAACATGTTTATTTTGCATTTAAAAGAATCAGAGTTTCGTTGGAATAATAGAAAAGATTTATATCAAAAATTAATTGTTAATTTTAGAGAAAAACCACTCTAAAGTTATCTAGACCCTTTATTTATATTTGAAAGAAGGTGAATATATATGCCAACAACAATAATTAATCCAGCTCCAAATAATAACTCAACCACGGATAATGGAATGGGGTTTTTAGTTGGAATAATCCTCTTGATTGTATTTGGAGTGGTATTTTTTGTCTACGATTTGCCTTTAGTTAAACAAGGGCTTAGCGGAATGGGTGGTGGAGTGAACATTAATCTTCCAAAAACAGTTGATGTAAATGTTAAACAGACAAAGTAGTGTCAATCCATCAAAGCTGTGAAATCTTAACAAAGACAGTCCTGTAAAGACAGTCTTGTGAATCATTGGTTTTTTGTCAGCTTGACATTCTCAAACAGAAAAGGATAGACTAAAAAACACACCATTCCGCATAAAAAATAAAATACATAATCTTCAATCGGAACGCCCATAAACTTTATTCCTAATAAGTTTTTTAAGATCCAGGTTTTTTCTACAAAATCAGGAGTGACTAAAATCATTGATAAAAAAATGGGAACTACAAGAATAACTAACAAGATACCGTTAATAATCGATGTCTTTATTAATGTCTTATTAAATAATGCTAAAACCATATAAAAAACAAAGCTCACAATAATGGTTGCCCAAAAGGAGAAAATTCTTATAATATAAACAAGAATGAAAAAGAATATTATACTTGCAATAATTAATCCAATCAATAAATTTAACCTTTGTTTTGATATTAAATTTGGTGTAATTAATTTTTTATTAAAAATATAAAAATATAAACTTGCAGCAATGCCCCCGTTACTAAACCCAAGTATTAAATCTTCAATTCCAACGCGAGTATTTGTGATTGTATAAGGTTGCCACCAATCTTTGATCCAGAAAAAGTATTCAAAAATTATACCAAGAACTGAAAATAACAAACTATTAAATATAATTAATTTTTGCAGGTCTTTTCTTTTAAGGAAAATCAACAACCAGGGTATAAAAAATGAACTGGAGCCAAATAAATAAGTAAACTTTAAAGGAAGCATAATTGTAATAATACAATAATTTTGTCAAAGATTTAAACAGTTGAGTACTGATCAATCAACAACAACGCTAGAAAAAATACCATGAGTTTAATTATAATTGTGTTATGCATACTAACACGATTACTTTAGGTAATAAGAAAATTACAGGAATAATCTCGAGCAAAATATTAATCAAATCAACTCAAGATGCGCTTGATTTGATGGCAAATACTTCAACAGACTATATTATTCTTTATGAACATAATTTTGAAAAAGAATTTTTTGATTTATCAACCTACATCGCCGGTGAGATACTGCAAAAGTTCACAAACTATCACATTAAACTAGCAATTATTGGAGATTTTCCTAAATACAAAAGTAAAAGTTTAAAAGATTTCATTTATGAAAGTAACAAAAACCGCGAGTATTTGTTTGTGAGTTCTATTGAGGAAGTGAAGAGAATATGGGGGGGTGGGTAGAAAATAGTTTTGTATAATATTTGGATATGAACGTACAACAAGTTTATGCTCACTATAAAATTCCTCTAAACCTTCAACAACACATGCTTCGGGTTGCTGCGCTATCTCAAGTTTTGATTGAAAACTGGAAAAATGAAAAATTCGATAAAGAATCAATTGCCTTAGCTTGTCTTTTCCATGATATGGCCAATATCATTAAATATGATTTTAGTAAAACTGATTTGTTTAAAGAAGAAAAAAATGAAGTGGAATATTGGAAAATGATTCAAGAAGAGACAATTAAAAAATATGGTAACAACATTCATAAAGCAACAATAAAAATCTGCCATGAAATCAATCTTCCAGATAAAGTGATACAACTTGTTGAGAACCTTGAATGGAACAATGCTATGAAAGCAGTGGAACAAAAAGATTTTGAGTCAGCCATTTGTATCTACAGTGATATGAGAATTGGACCATTTGGAATTTTGTTACTACAAGACAGACTAATCAACTTAAGAACCCGTGACAAATCTTATGATTTTATATCAACGAGCGAAGCAGCTAAGCAACTGGAAAAAATACTACAAAATAATATCTCAATTCGTGTAAACTCCATTAACAATTCGGATCTTAATTGTAAATTTAATAATTTATCGCAAATTCTTGTTTGAGAATAAGCGTTGACCTCGTAGGTCGACACGATACTTACTTTAGTTGCTTCACCAGATTAGTGAAGACTTGGGGATATTCAACTGCCAGTTGAGAAAGAATTTTTCGGTCGATTTCGATTTTATTGATTTTGAGTGCATTAATAAATTTATTGTATTTGTATCCCAATGCTTTAACAGCCGCGTTAAGACGAATAATCCAAAGTGTTCGAAAATCACGCTTACGGTTTTTGCGTCCGGTGAATGCATGTTCTCCAGCATGAAGCACTGCTTCTTTAGCTTTTTTGATGGATTTATGACGAGTTTGCCAAAAACCTTTGGCCATTTTCAAAACTTTCTTATGTTTTCGTCTTGTTGTCATCCCACCCTTAACTCTTACCATGTTTTAATTTTAAATTTTTAAATGATTTTATTCTTAAATCGTAAATCTTAAATCATAAATCTTATCTCTCTTACGCTTTTCCTAACATCTTCATAATCTTAATGCGATTTTTTCCTTTAACCAACTTCATTCTTTTTAATTGTCGGATATGCGATTTATTTTTTTTACTACGTAAATGACGTAACATTTGTGAACGGTGTAAAACTTTACCGTTTTTTGTTAGTTTAAAACGTTTTAATGCTGACTTTCTGGTTTTTATTTTGTTTTTCATATTTTTAGTTTGGTTTGTTGGTAACGGGATTGCTTCGTCATCCAGCTGAGCTGCATTCCTCGCAATGACATATTTCTATTATCTGATTTTAACTAGTTTTAACTAATTTCAACTGATTTAATTGGTTCAACCGGTTTAATCGTCCCCTTTTTCTTTGCAACTACGGCGCGAATCACTCTACCTTCAACTCTTGGTTCCTTAACAATATTTATATCACCTAACTGTCCAAGAACACGGGCGACTAGAACTAATGCCATAGGTTTTTTTCCCATTTCCCGACCACGTAACATTAAATTCACTCTTAATTGATTTCCCTCATGTAAAAATTCTTTTCCCTTATTAATTAATCTTTCCAAATCTGCTTTTCCAATGAAAAGTGAAATCTGGATATCCTTTGTGACACTTTTTTTAATTCCTTTTCGTGCTGCTTTTTCTTTCTTTGCTTCCTGATACAGAAACTTACTAAAATCAATTAATTTAGCCACTGGTGGCTTTGCCGTTGCCGCAATTAAAACCAAATCCATCTGTTTATCATATCCCAGTTGTAATGCTTCCTGTCGACTCATAACACCCACTTGCTTATTCTGTGCGTCAATTACTCGAAGTTCAGACGCTTCTATCCGCTGGTTAAGCTGATAAAATTTTCGATGAACAGGCGGTCTTCTATATACGTTTCTCAATTTGCTGGTTTAGTTCATGTATAAACTCATAAAGGGTTTTTTCTCCAATGTTTTTTCCGTTTAGACTACGTACAGAAATAAATAATTGTTTGTTTGCAGGCAAATTAGAATTCGCCCCTACGTTTGTATTGGGAAGGTCACGCCCTGCCCCTACAGATTTATTTTTTGTATTTGAACCTTGATCATTGATCATTGAACGTTTCTTTTCCTTCTCCCCTATTATAATCATATAAGGAATTTTTTGCAAGGTCGAGTTACGAATCTTCTTTCCAATTGTCTGATTTTCTAAATCAGAAATCGCACGAATGTTACTTGATTTTAAGATTTCTGTAATCAATTTTGCATATTCATGCTGTTGATCAGAAATTGGTAAAACTGCAACTTGCACTGGAGCAAGCCAAGGTGGAAAGGCTCCGGCATAGTGTTCAATTAAAAATGCCATGGTGCGTTCAAAACAACCCAGCGATGCACGGTGAATGACAATCGGTTCTTTTTCCTTTCCATCTTCGTCCACGAAGCGCATACTGAAACGTTTTGGCATAACAAAGTCATATTGCACTGTGAAGGCGGTTTCTTCCTTCCCATGAATGTTTTTTATCTGGACATCAATCTTTGGTCCATAAAAGGCTGCTTCATTTTTCGCTTCATAATATGGAGCCTTTGTTTCAATTAAAACATCGCGTAGTTCTTGTTCTGCCAGATCCCAAGACGCGTCGTCTTTATAATATTTTTTTGATTCATTTCTATCTCCAAGAGACAAACGATAACGATAGTCCACTCCCTTTTTTAATCCAAGTGCATTATTGACAAAATCAATTAAATCCAAGACATTTTTAATTTCTGACTTTGCCTGGTTTTTCATGCAAACAATGTGGGCATCTGCCAACATGAACATCCGAACACGAATTAGTCCGGTGAGTTCTCCGCTTTTTTCATAGCGAAACTGCGGAGAGATTTCTGCCAGTCTGATTGGCAACTCTTTATAACTATGGGGACTGGATTTATATAGCATAAAATGATGCGGACAGGTCATAGGTCGAAGAATCAACTTTTCATCATCTACCTTCATTTCCGGATACATGGTTTCTTTATAATAGGGATAATGTCCAGACATCCGGTACAAATCCACTTTTGCCAATGGTGGAGTGATGACGTGTTGATAGTCACGCCTGATCTCTTCATCAACGATAAATCTTTCAAGCACACGACGAATGGTTGCGCCTTTGGCTGTCAACATTGGCAATCCTTTACCGATCAAATCAGAAAAAACAAACAGGCCCAAATCTTGTCCAAGTTTGCGATGATCGCGTTTTTTTGCTTCCAGCAGCTTTAATAAGTGTTTTTCCAGTTCTTCTTTGGATGGCCAGACCGTGCCGTAAATCCGTGTCAGCATTTTGTTTTTTTCGTCACCATGCCAGTATGCACCAGCGACGGATAATAGTTTGAATGCTTTGATTTCACTGGTATAGTTTGCATGAGGACCTGAGCACAAATCCAAATCAACAACGCCATCATCATGATCAACCATTTTATAAATTGAAATATGTTCTCCTCTTTGCACGATTTGTTCCACCCATTCAAGCTTGTAAGGGTTATTTGCAAAATTTTTTTTTGCTTCATCGGGAGTAATAAAATCCTGGACCAATTTTAAATTTTTGTTTATTAACCTTTTCATTTCTGCTTCAATCTTAGGAAAATGATCTTCACTTATATGGTCCTCAACATCAAAATCAAAATAAAACCCTTCATCAGTGGCCGGACCCATTGCTTTTTTTAATTGTGGATACAGGTTCTGCATCGCAGTATGAAGAACATGTTCAGCTGTATGGCGAAGCTTATGCAGTTCTAATTCTTTTTTTGAAAGTTTTAATAATTTCTCATCAAGTACTTTTGACATTTTCTAATTATAGATAATTTTTAATAAAAGTCCAATAAAAAGATCTCCTTTCGGAGGGTGTTTGCGACGTAAAAAACTATCCCCCTTAACAGGAGTTAGTAGTTGTAACGATTTGGTGAGAATTTCTTACAGTCATAAAAGTATTCTAACCTATTATTATCTCTAAGTCAAAACTAAAAACGAAAACAGTCTTATAAAGACAGTCCTGTAAAGACTGTCTTTATTACTAAAGAAGACTTATGTTATAATAATTATCGTTTCTTAAAATTGGAAGGACGATTAGCTCAGTTGGCTAGAGCGTCACATTGACACCCGCCTGCCATGACTGCTTAGCTCAGTTGGCTAGAGCGTCACATTGACATTGTGAAGGTCACAGGTTCAAGTCCTGTAGCAGTCACATCAGGCATGTCGGGCAGGTTGTGAAGGTCACAGGTTCAAGTCCTGTATCGTCCACAAGACGACAGGTTCCCCGCCTCAGTCGGCGGGATTAACTGACAGTAAGACTCGCTAACGCTCGTCAACTGTCAATTGAACAAGTCCTGTAGGGTCTACGTCGAACATCTTGAGTATAAAATAATAATCTCACTAAGATTGTTGAAACTAATGTAGATTACTGATATATTAATTATTAAAATGTTTCAAAACTTGTTTAATTTATTTAATAAAGACAAAAGATCGACATATAAAGTATTCGTAATTATTAATATTATCATTCGTCTATTAGTTGGACCTTTAATTTTGATATCAGTCTGGTATGCATCAATAATTTCTTTCTTTTTTGATTGGATTGACGGTGAGTTGTTTAAGAGAGCTGGGATTAAACGAACAATATATAGCTATTCTGACAAAATATTGGATTATTATTGGTATTTGGCTGTAATTTATTACATATATTTAGCTAGCGTTCCAAATAAAGAAATCTATTTATTATTGTTTATTTATCGATCAGTTGGTCAGTTTTGGTTTTTTTTCAGTAAGAACGAAAAGATATTAATATTCTTTCCCAATATCTTTGAAATTCTTTTTTATTTTTACTTATTCTCAACAAAATTTGTAATTTTAAGACCAGTTGTTAATTCATCACAAATATATTTGTTGATTGCCTTATTAACCCCAATAAAATTAGTTCGGGAGTATTTTCTACATATTGAAAACGCGAATTTAAGTTGGTTTTTTACCGGAAAAACAACATATTGGATCGATGATAAATTCTCCAAACGATTTTAATTATGGACATTGCTTTTCATGCAGTAAGTGGTATTGTTGCTTCGCGCGTGTTAGGCGTTGATAATATTTACCCTGCTATATTAGTCTCTGTATTACCAGATGTCTTGGGTGGAATTCCATATCAGTTTCATAAAATTGAATATATATATAAGAATAAAAAAGAAAACTTCATAAATGATTTTATTAAATTATCAAAAAAAGGCGAATATATAAAAAATATTGACAAAATTTCATATTTATGGACTCACTCGTTATTATTGCTTTTTTTAATAATTCCGCTATGTTTGTTATTATTTAATCAATATACAATTATTGTTGTATTCTCTTTTGTTATTCATATAATTATTGATCTATTTACACATGATAAACATAACTCTCATCAACCCTTTTATCCAATTTCAAACTTTTTCGTTAATGGTAGAAATTGGTTAAAAGACAGAAGGATATTTGGTTTTTTTTGGATATTTTTGCTTGTAATTGTCTTACTCCAATGGTTAAGATAAAAATTTGATATAATCTAAAAGGTAAAATATTATTGGGGCTATAGCTCAATTGGTTAGAGCGCTTCCCTGTCACGGAAGAGGTTGGGGGTTCGAGTCCCCTTGGCCTCGCAAATGTACACGGGAAAAACTTGAATTTGTTATAAGTTTTTCCAGTATATACCCATCTAATCCACTATTGTCCCGTTTAGCGGGACAAACCGGAGTAAGATGGGTATAGTAGTTTGAGAACTAGATGATGTTTTAGGTAAAACAGCAGTATTTATCTTAGAGCTTGTTTGAAAACTGAATCTAATCACAAAAATCAGTTTTCATTACAGGCTCTTATGAAGCTGTTATTAAAGTTTTCAAACAGCTTCTTAGTTTAACCCAAAATAATGCGTGAGTATTATATGTGTATCTTCACTTGACAGACTTATAATAGTCTGCTATAATACTATCAGATCCTAAGGTTTTTAAACGTTTGTTCTAAAAGCTTTAGGATTTTTTTTACCCTAATTTTCCGTTTCGTTTACAAATGAAACGGATTAATTAGGGTTATCCTTCCGAAGCGAACATTTGTCCCGCTGAGCGGGACAAACGTGAGCGAAGGAGGATTTCCGTAAAGTAAATTTTAATATATGAAAACCCTAATTTTCCTAACTATTTTATTATTCTTTCTTTTATCCTATAATCATGTATTCGCTCAAAAAAATGCTGGCAATTCAGCGGAAATAAATTATTCATTAATTGCTTTTTCTAAAAAAGAAATTAAGGTTAATTATTCTTTAAAGAAAAAAACAATTTATGATTTATTGGAAAAATATAATTCTCCAATGAAAGAAAGTGTTGACGATTATATTAAAGTGTGTCAAAAATATGATCTGGACTGCTACCTGCTTCCGGCAATCAGCTGTCTGGAGTCAACGTGCGGCAAATTTATTCCCCATAACTCATATAATGCCTTTGGTTGGGGAGGAGGACGGATTATGTGTGACAACTGGAGTGATTGTATTGAAAGAGTGGGAAAAGGACTGCGTGAACAATATATTAACAAAGGAGCAAAAACCCTTGGTGATATTGGTCGAATTTATTCAGAAAGTCCGACTTGGACGCTTCGTGTCCAATCTTTCATTAATCAAATGAACCTACTTGAAGAAAAAAACCAATTGTATTTTTCCAATAATCGGGTAGAATTGTAAAATATACTGAAAAAACTTAAGTTTGTGATAAGTTTTTCCAATGCTAATCCAACTTTGCAGTATTTATAAGTTGCAAACTGGAGCAGGATGGGCATACCTTTGTCATTTTGGGGAGTGAAACGACTCCAGAATCAAAATTTGATTCTG
>Ga0210018_1001965_pt1 | contig 10537 bp, 6 predicted proteins | sample CryGeyCG2014_010_2_FD_183967 | JGI IMG/M metagenome (GOLD analysis project Ga0210018, IMG submission 183967) | Groundwater microbial communities from aquifer - Crystal Geyser CG09_land_8/20/14_0.10 (SPAdes) (version 2) | ecosystem: Environmental > Aquatic > Deep subsurface > Groundwater | place... | reverse complement strand
TAGAGTTTATAAACTAACTGATCTATCTGTCTTTCAGACTCACCTATTTTATTTTGTGCTTCTTGGTCTTCTAAAACAGGTCTCTCATTTAAAGAAAGTATGTTGTTTACCCGTTCAACTATTTCCTTCTGGGTATGCGCAGGCGTGTCTACAAGTGGAAGCGCTTCTATAGTAGATTTGTTAATGGCAAGATATCCACCAGTCAGATGTTTGTCCCTAAATTTATTAAAAAGGTAAAAAGTGAAAAATTTGCTATTTAATAAGCCTAATAAAAATTTTGGGTCGAAAGAACCAAAAACATACAAGGCATATAATCCCACCCCTAATGCTAGGGGTTTATCAGAATAGGTTGCTTCTATTCTTTTTGTCATCCCAGCAACAACGATTTTTGGGTTTAACCAAAAACTCCACTTAGAATTAGCAATATCTTTACCTTTCTTTATATAAGCTTTGCTATAAGTTCTGTTCATATAACGAATATTGTTAAAGTTAATCAAATATGGATTAATAGACCCACTAACTACGAAGGGTATTGATTCTTCCTCCTTATTTTCTGAAATGTATTTCCCTATAAGCTTTGCCTGAAACCCTGTAGTCCCTGAAGCGACACGGATACCTTTATCTTTGATTGAGTAGGTATAACTATTAACCTCCTTGCGTTTTTGCAACATGTGTTCTCTAAGGTCATCAAGAGTTTTTACATCGTAGATAGAAAATGAAACAGAACCCTTATTGCCAAAAATTAAAATCGGGTAGACGTTTGCATTTTCAAATATATTGATCGTTGAAACCCCTATTACTTTATATAAGCCTTCAGACTTCAAATATTCTAAAGCCCCTTCGGCATACTGGCTTACGAGAAATTTATTGGGAATTATCCAGCTATAAGAGCTTCTTTGATTTCCTAATTCTAGGCCTCTTAATAAAAAGACTACATATAAATCAAAGGCGCCTCTTAAATATCCGTACCTCTGTCTATATACATCCCTAAAACTGCCATTCTCTTTAGATCCTTGGACTGCTGATACATATGGAGGATTACCTATGACCACATCAAAGCCGCCATCTTTCTCAAAAACATCGCTGAAATTAAGTTTCCAAAGGAAAAAGGGCTTAATGTTTGCTTTCTTGAACTGCTCGATTTCCGGCAATAAAGATAATTTATTTTGCTCCCTTAGTGTCGCTTCTATCAGCTCCCATTCAAGAGCTTCAATTTGCTTTTTAATCTCGTCTTTCTCTCTTTTGTTAGCCGTTTCAAAGAACTCTTGGTGAAGTTTCTTCAATTCATCAGCTTTCTGTTTGGCTTGACTAAACTGGTCAAACAAACTGCTGTTATCCGCTTTAACCTTTGGAGCTTTGATAAGTTTATTTAGCCAGTCGTTATACTTTTTGAGTTCTAATTCAATTTGTTGTTTCTTAACACCTTTTAACTCACCAGCCGAATGAAGTTTGAAAAACTCTCTTTGAAGCTCACTTAGCCTTTGTTTTATTTCCTCAATTTGTTTGGTGTTATCAAGCGGTGAAGCGGTAACTATTCCTTCATCAAAAAGTTTTATACCCTCGTATTCTTCAAGTAAGCTATTGCCCTGCATGATTTTGTAATCAAGGTTTGGCAGGGGTTTAATTTGTTTGATATCCTGCTCGTCAACGATTAAAGAAAGCCACAAACGAAGTTTGGCTATCTCAACGGCTCCGGGGTCTATATCTACCCCGTAAAGGCAGTTTTGAATAGCATGGCGCTTGAAATCGTAAATACTGCGGCCGTTATCCGAAACATATTTGGCGAGGACATTTCGGACTCTGACAACTTCCGTCATCATGCCGACCAAGAAGGCACCGGACCCGACTGCCGGATCGCAAGTGCGGATTTTTTCAAGTTTTTCGTCTATGATGTTAGCGTTTTGGCGGATACTTTGCGGAAGCTTGAAGTGGTGATCTTTGGTTTCGTACCCCTTATTCACTACGAGCGCGTCATTTTCAATGGCCGTTTCACCCAAGCGGATGAGAATTTCTATATCGTCTCTATCAACTTTGCCGTTAAGCTCTGTCAAAAGATAACTGATTAGGCTTTCTTGGCACATATAGTGAACAATCTCACGCGGGGTATAGTACGTGCCTTTTGATTTCCTGTCTTTGACTTCCAAAAGGTTTTCAAAAACCTTTCCCAACATCTCCGGATCAACCGCTACTTCCCGTTCCAAGGGCTCATCTTCTTTAACCGTGAAGTTGTAGCGGTCAAAAACATCTAAGATTCCGTCACCGGTATCGCCCTCTTTGGTTTTTCTGTTATTTGAAAAAAGCTCATCGGGTAAAAATATGTCAGTGTTATACCAGTCATAACTGTTGAGAGGATCAAATAAACCTCCGTTTAAGAATGGGATTCTACAGTTGAATTTATCGGCAATATCGTAAGGTCTTTCCACCGCTAGGGTGGCATAGAAAAGAGGTTCTAAAATGTCGTTAAAGAAATTTTTATATTCACCGTGTTTGGCCTCAAAGAGTTCTCTTAGAAATACTTTTGAACCTGAACCCCATTCTTGCTCTCGCTTAACGCCAAACCAACCCTTCTTTTGTAAAAAGTAAAGAAAAACAATTTGACCAAGAAGCTTTTTGGCAAAGTCGGCGGTATCAATGTTTTTCTCTTGGAAGTCGGCCTTAATTTTGGCATCCTTTGTAACCAGTGTGTCTAATGCTTCTTTGGTATCCAAAAAGAGCTTTTTGTATTTCTCAAAAAAGTCTTTAGTAACAACCTCAACGCTGAACGCGGATTCAAGGTCAGTTAGCCTTGGCTTAAATTCAGTATCTTTAATTATCGGCAGAAGCTGTTTTTGGGCAGTATGAGTATTCTCACTGGCACCAACCAAAAAAGAAAAACGACGAGCTGGGGTAAGTTCGGTTATTGCCTTTATCTTGCCGGCTTTTGATTCCCCTAGGTGGTAGTCCATCTTTACTAAGGAGAGCCGCCAGTCATCCGAGTCTTTGGTATAAAAAGCTACCAGTGCGGCGTCTTTAGTTACTCCGCCGCGACTGCCGTTTAAATACCAGGCAATGAAGTTTCTTTGTAGGGTGCGCGCCCGTTCAAGCGAACTTTGTTTATTTAAACAAACTGCTAGAACTTCGATTTTATGGCCATCAATATCTTCATATTTACCAAGTCTTTCAAGTGTTTTTATATGCGCGTCGTAAGCGTCGGGAATTAAATTACCCCTGTAAATAAAGGTGTCGGTATCTAAGAAGTGAAAGAGATTTTTGGCAAAGATTAAAAAACGCTCCCTATCAAAGGAGTTTTCAAAAGTGTTCCTAATCAGATTTAAGGCCGCGTTATCATTCATTTGCTCTTTGCGATTAAGTATTCAGATAATATGACTTCCCTTGGTCCGGCTACTTGTGCCGAGCTTTCAGCCAACGTCTCTTTGAAAAACTCACTAGGGATACCCAGCCTCAAAAGCGATAACAGCTTTAAGGGGTTAAATCCTTTTGCAAGCTCCTCGCTTAAGCGATTGAGCAGTCTTTTAGTAGTAGACTTTGGCAAGGCGCCTTCTTCCAAGCGGGCCATAACATTACGAAGGTAAATCTCATCTTCTTCGGTATAGCCTTTGAAATTTTTGACTTCCCGGGCTTTGAGAATATTGAGTAGCTGGGCGCTTGTATCCCGACCGCGTTTACCTTTGACTTCTTGTGCTTCCTCGGTAGTAGCTAAAACAAAAGCCTCTTTATTTTTCGAAAGCAGTTTATAAAAATCTTCTCCTACCGGCTCCCGTCCGGCGTCTTTGGCTACTTCTAACTTTTGGGCGGCTGAAATAAAGTCCAGTTCGAGTGAGTCGCCACTATCTACACTAAAGAATTTTTGCAGTTTTCCTTTCCTGAAATAAGTCAGCAGGGAGTTGGTCTTATCATCATCCTTGTCAATTCGAGCGGTGCGAGCTTTTTTAGGTAGTCTTTTGATTTTTTCAAATAAGTCTGGGTTAGCATCTCTAAGATCGCGAATAATTGAGAGGTATTTAAGATCGCTTTCTTCTTCCTCGTCTTCACCGGTAATAACTTCTTTGGAAGTTAGGCGAACCCAAAGGTCGTGGGACTTAATTTCCTCGCCTTCGGTTAAAAGTCTGGCGTCGGCGCCAAGCAACTCAATAAAGGCTTCTATTTTGGCTTCGGCCGCTTCTTTAAGCTTAATCTGGTCATTTGACTGCTTGGTGGGGAAGAAATTAAACGTATATATCTTGTCAAAAGGCGTATCAACGCGATTAATGCGTCCGGTTCTTTGCATAAGACGGGTAGGATTCCAGGGAATGTCATAGTTGATGACCACATTGGAGCGATGAAGGTTGACGCCTTCTGAAAGTACCTCGGTAGTAATTAAAATCCGGTAATCGTCTTTAGGAAAACGAGCGCCTGCGTCAAAGTTTTCAATCACTTTCTCCCGTACACTTGCCGACGAGCTACCATGAAATGAAATAACTTGGTCGGGGAATTTCGTACTCAAGTTTTTCTCAAGATACTGGGCGGTTTCTTTAGATTCGGTAAAAATAATAAGTTTATTCTCCCCCAAGATTTTACGAGACGAGAGAATGTCTATAAACTTGGCCAGTTTGGGGTCCCCACTGACACGGCGCCAAAGTTTGGCGATATCTCTTAAGATGGCCAAGTCGTTTTCAAGATCAACCTTGAAAGAGTCTTCAAAGTCCTCTGATTTATAGCGTTGAGCCATATCTTCATCTACGAGTCGCTGAATGGCGGCTTCGTCGTCCTGTTCCAAAAGCTCAAAGATTTTATTGATATGCTTTTTACTGACATAGACATTGCCTTTTTCAAACTCATCTAAGAAACGCTTGTATGAAGCAATAAACCGATCGAGCGTGTTTCTAAAGGCAAAGAAGCTACTTTCCAAGCGTTTGACCAAGAGGATTTTCATAAACTTACCAATGTTTTTCTGACCCTGTTTATCTGCTTGAGATACATCACCTTTGTAATATGTGAGAGGCATGTAACGAGCGTATTTGAATTTCTGGGTTATTGACTCAATGGTTGTCGTAAAAATCGCATCTTCTTCGCGGTCGAGCTGGTATAAAATCGGCTCCGGATCGGCCACATCGGGGAATTTGAGGTTTTGCTTTTCCAAGTCTTTACTAAAATAGTTAATAATCTCACTGCGGGTACGCCTGACCATTAGGTATTTAAGGACTTTTTCTCTTATTTCCTTGGCATTATCACGAACGGTATTGAGATATTCGGCACGGTTTCGCTGACGATCCAGCCCTTTAAGCCTTTTTTCAAGACTTGAGAAGAAAATTTCCAAGTTGGGGAGGTTGGGAATGGTGCTTTTCTTGGGTTTTTGAAATAGCTTTATTTGACTCAAGATATCTTTGGGCGAGTTGTTGTAAGGGGTAGCTGTAACCAAAATAACCCGTTTGCCACGAGTAATTTGAGCGAGTTTTTCATAGGTAATATTATCTTCGGTTCGGAAACGGTGAGCCTCGTCTATAAAAACATTGTTGTATTTGTCCGTCCCTCTTTCGATTAACTTTTCTAACTTTCCTAAAGATTCAAAGTCGGCGGAGACTTTAAAGTCGGAAAAAACATTCGGCCAAGAACCAGGGCTATCTTCATCCAAAAGAACTGGCGGGGCTATAACCAAGTTTCGGCCGTCAAGCTGATTGGCGAGCATTGCAGAGATATAGGTTTTACCCAAACCAACTACGTCGGAGATAAAAACACCGCCATATTCGTCTAGTATCTTTTTAGCATTTAGAACCGCTTGCTCCTGATACTCAAGTTTTTTGAATTTGACAGGAGTGTATTTGTAAAAAACATCTCCGGTCTGGCTGATTTGATCTTTGAAGTATTCATAAAGGAATTTAAGGTAAAGCTCATAAGGGGTGATGGTGTTATTAAGCCAAGTTTTGTTATTAACCGTCTCAATGTATTTTTCTGATACATCAACCGCGTCTTTCCAGAGTTGATTGAATTTATCTTGGGCAAACCTGTAATCGGCCGCAGTTTTAAGCTCAACATTAAATTCAAGATTATCGACTAAGCCTTTTTGAGAGAAGTTGCTTGAACCGGTGATAACGCGGCCAATATCTCGGTCGCCTTCTTTGAAAGTAATGATATAGAGCTTGGCGTGGATGTTGGCAGTAGGATAGGCGCGAATTTCCAGCTTTCCGTTTTTTATCCAGTCAATAAACTTCTGTACGCCTTCCTCGATACTTTCGGCGTCCTCTGATTCATCAAGTTCGGAAGCAATAAGGGTTGAAAATTCCTCTTTAGCTTCAGCGTGGGAGAAAGTAAGGGCGAGTTGTTCTTCTGCGGCTTTGATATTCTCTATAGTCCCGCGACCGGTGCCGATTCCTATTAAAATACGGATTTTCTCGGTTTTCTCAAGAACCGGATAGAGCTTGTAGAACCCGCTGGTGTAAAAATAGCCGACCAAACTATCAAAAAAACGGGCGTCTTTGATTAAAACCTTGAACCTGCCAAAAAGGTTGGCTTCGGGCTCATTGGTAATAAAAGTTAAGTCGGTAATCATCAAGCATATTTTACTACTCGCGGAACTAATTTGCGATGGAATCTTCGGGAATTAAAAAGATTTTCTTAAAATCACATGCTTGAAATACTTTTCTTGAAATTCAACTAACTTTTCTATTTCTTCATCTGAAAAATCTTCACCATTTTGGGTAACTACTAGTTTGTCGTCATTGTCGTTAGTTCGATGAATCACCGCAATACAAACTCCTATAATTTTGTCAATCGGTTTATCTATTCCTAAAACATATACGTCTTGTTCTTCCCCATCGGGAGACTTTGTATTTGGAATATAACCGTAATTAACTTCATATGTAAAACCGTGTTTCGGGTGTTTTGATCCAAGAGGCCTGTCAATAACAACATTTACTTTCTGGCCTAAGAAACTTAATGAATTAATCATTTAAATATGAGAAGTATCGTTCCAGTTGACAAGGGTCCATCCCCATTTGTCTGTATATTCGCAAACAGTAATTCCGGTATTTTTGAGCCATAAATGCTCTCTTAATTGTAAAAATATTTCCGGAGTTAAACTTTCCCCAAATATTGCTTTACAGATGATCATTTTTATCATGGTTGCGTGGGACACACATAATACATTTTGCTCTCTGTGGTGCAGAAGCAGGTGTTCAAGTACTCCTTTTGCTCTTTTATTTAGTTCTTCAAATGTTTCCTCATCTGAATAACGCCCACCTCCTTTAAGAAATTTCTTTCTGGCTAATTTTTTAATTTCCAAAATCCCTTTGTCTTCTGCCGGTTTTCCCCAGATTTCACTGGGATTTCCTATTTCCTTCAAGTTTTCCCAGAACTCAACCGGAATTTTTAACTGATCGGAAATTATTCCAGCCGTTTGCTTTGCCCTAATCATTGGGCTTAAGTAGATACTGTCGATTTTATGTTTTTTAAGTCTTTCGGCAAGAACCTGACCTTGTTTAATTCCTTCTTCGGATAGAGGAACTTCCGGGCCTTGATGAAGCCTTTTTTTATTTCCTTCGGATTCCCCATGTCTTACAAAATAAATTATCATTTTCAAACCTAATATTATCTCAGATATATGTTAAACTCAAATCGAAATGAATACTTTTTATTTAATCAGACACGGACAGAAAGTTAGTGAAGCAGGAGATCCCGGGCTTACTGAATTAGGAAAAGAACAGGCAAGAAAAACCGCTAAGTTTTTAAAAGATAAAAAGATTTTCAAAATTTATTCCAGTACTTTTGCCAGAGCTAAAGAAACCGCTTCGATTATTGATAAAACACTAAAAGTCGGAATTACTTTTGATGATAGATTAAGAGAAAGAATGAATTGGGGTTCAATTCCGAATCAAAGCCTTGAAGAGTTTTTGAAAGAATGGGAATACTCGAACTTCCATAGAGAGTTTAAACCTAAAGCAGGCATTTCTTCATTACAATCAGGTCAAGATGCTCTTAATGTAATATCTGAGAAATCAGCCTCTCTCTCCGATTCTAATATCGTCATAATCACCCATGGTGGAGTTATTTGTGATTTACTAAGAAACATTTTCTCAGAAAGTGAGCTTCGAAAATTAAAGCCGGATTTTCCGGAAAAACTAGATAAACTAATTAATGAATGTTCTGTGACAACACTTATTAAAGATTGTGATAAGTTTTCTTTGAAAGAAATTGGAACAATTGATTATCTTGTGTGAATAATCTAGAAATAACTCTTAAAAAAATCGGTAATAATTAGGATATATTTTAAGAAGGTGGAATTTCAGAAGTTAAATAAGTACTAATAAGCCATTTGATTTGTTCGTCTTTTAGATCAGTATCTTTAAGATTTAGCTCATCGTTCCATTTATCCCAAAATTTGGCATCAGTAGTTGTCACCATATTTGATAAACCTAAATTTGTCAGAATCATATTTAGTTTTGATTTTTTACCATACACTTCCACTTCAAAATTATACTTATCAGTTTTACCACTTTGCTGTGTTAATTTAATTTCAAAATCTGGCTGTTCGAATACAAAATTGTCATATTGATAAATGTAGCATGAATTATCTCCCGGTATTAGCACCCTAAGAATCTTATAGGTATTAAATATCTCCTCTGAGTCTGGAGGTAAATTCACTTTTTGCTCACTTCTCATACGGTGCTTTGATTCACCGATATCTCCTATTTTTTGCATTATCTCTGCGTTTCCGTCTGTGATCCTAATTCGAGTATCCACTTCGTTTCTGTTATGATCCCAAAAGGAAATAGCTAATCTCTTCGAGCGGATTGGTTTACTAAATCGTTTAGTAAATTGGTCCAGAAGTTGGTTAAATTTGAGCTTGGTTAAAACTCCCCAAGATTCCTCTTCCATTATATATGCCAATTGTACAAGATTTCCTTAACCTTTTCATAATAGATATATTTAACAACTACAGGCTATTGTGCTAGAATTCCAGCATGGAAAGAAAACTGGGGGTTATTTTGCCTAGAGACATAGCTGCTAGTAAAGACATTGTAGGTTTGGTTAAAGAAATAGAAAATATTGGCTTTGACTATGTGGTAGCTTGCGATCATGTAGTTTTACAAGATCAAACTGTCCATGAAGAAGCACTTAAGTACTCTCTAAAAGATAAGTATACTGACCCTTTAACATTGTTGGCGGCAATTGCCACAGCAACCTCAAAAGTGGAATTATTTACAGGTGTGTTAATTTTGCCCCAAAGACAAACAGTTTTGGTTGCCAGACAAGCAGCAGATGTAGATATCTTTAGTGAGGGAAGACTAAAGCTCGGAGTTGGAGTTGGCTGGGTTGAAGATGAATTCCAGGCAATGGGGATAGGTAAAGATTTCTCAAGAAGAGGGAAAAAAATAGAAGAGCAAATAACCCTACTTCGCCTATTGTGGACTAAAAACTCGGTTACAAACTCCAATCAAAACGAGAGGGTTGAAGCGATGGGATTAAACCCCAAACCTGTCCAGCAACCAATTCCAATCTGGATGGGTGGAACAGACATACGGGTAATAAAAAGAACTGTAAAAATTGCAGATGGGTGGATTCCGAGAGGTAAGGCAGAAATGTTTAATAATGAATTATATCCCGCCCTGCAGGAACAATTGGAGATTCAAAAAAGAGATCCTGCTACATTACCGATAATGGGTAAAATTAATGTTAGATGGGAATCCGGGGAAAATGATTGGAAAAGAGAGGGTGAGGATTGGATGACAAGTACTTCGATAACCCATTTATCCATAGGTTCGATAGGTGGGGATAATAAAAAGGCAGATGACCATCTGGAAATTCTACTGAAGGCAATAATCTTCTTTAAGAAATAACGAATTTATTTTCTACTTACATTTTTAAGTTTGGAAAGCAGATCGTTAAACTCCTCTAAAACAATATTCGGATCTCTGTTTCCGTCAACATGGTATACAGAAGTTGCAGGTTCAAAGGCGGCTAATAATCTACCATACCAGTAATCAATTCTTTGGGGGAATTTAACCCACATGTTATTTTCGTATACTAGACCGCCTTTTTTATTATATCGATCGAGGGTAATTTCTGGAGGTACATCAATAAAGATATAGTGATCCGGTCTATAAAGCTTCCTACCCATTTCTTTTATGAACCATTTATAGACTGGTTGTGCTGATATTCCCTTCTGTTCCTCAAGAACAGAATAGAAGGTTAATGTAGATAGATAACCTCTGTCTACCAGTTTTAATGATTGGCTGGAGTTCTTGGCCTGTAAGAGCTTATCTTCATCTCTTTCCAGGAAAAATTCAGTAGTTGGATTTTCCAGATTTGGTGGCCAATTTTTATAGATTATCGCAACATCCGGAGATTCTATCGCATTTAATAATGTGGTTTTTCCGGAGCGTGATGCACCCTCCATAAAAATAGTTGTCGATGTTCTTTCAGATGACATAATTGGCCATATTTTATCACAAGAATTTAGAAATAAAAGTTCCCACACCAGGGACTGAATATAAAGATCTATTGCGGGAGGCAAAAAGAAAGGTAGACTCCCTCCATTTAAGGCATAACATCTCATATCCTG